>Ga0209628_10004064_pt1 | contig 10462 bp, 4 predicted proteins | sample TergutCu122P4_FD_187285 | JGI IMG/M metagenome (GOLD analysis project Ga0209628, IMG submission 187285) | Cubitermes ugandensis P4 segment gut microbial communities from Kakamega Forest, Kenya - Cu122 P4 (SPAdes) (version 2) | ecosystem: Host-associated > Arthropoda: Insects > Digestive system >... | reverse complement strand
AAGTTGGGCCCGAATCAGGGGTTGCAGGACAGCGTCGCCTTGTTCCGTGCGCAGCAAACCGACCAACCGGCCGCGGAACGCCAGCAGCGAGCGCAGCGAGGACCAAAAACCTACATCGAACTGATCGTGCCAAGAAGTGGTGGGTGGATCAGGATCAGGGGCATTCGCTTCCTTGTCAGATTGACAGAAAACAAGGTACGCTTCCAGCCCCTTGGGGTTGGCTGTTGGGCCAAGGCTCTGGTTCGCGGGAGCTTGGTTCTGCTCGAGGCTGGTCAGACCCAGACCCACACGGGCAACCGCCCATGTGCCATCTTCCAGGTTCGGCAGCAGGCCATCGATTGATGCGCTTTGACTCTGGCTGCTGCTAGCCTTAGCGGTCTTCTTGGCGGCCGTGGTCATGGCGTTTTGGCAACTGTGGATGACCGCGAGATCATGTTCAGGCGCGAGCGGCGAACTGAGACGCCATGACCGAGCAGTGATACCGTGAGCACGCAGGGAGTCGATGTCTTCTGGACCTTTGGGGTCGATCAAGAAAGCCAAGGGCCCCTGGAAGCAGTCAGTGACAGATTTGCATGGCCATGGTGCTGAGACATCATTCGGCGGCTCGCTGCCTTCTGCCACCAAGACGTAATCCTCGGTGGTGTCCGGACCGGTGGCCCAGACGCCGTCCGATTGTTCGACCAGGCTCATCACTGGTCGTCCAGGAAGGCCCACCACGAGCCCGATCCAGGTTGGCCGCCCCCCGATCGTGTGGCACAGATCCGCCAGATCCTTCAAGACCTCGGTGTAGATGCTCTCCTTGTCGGATGCGACATTGGAACGTGGCGGCCAGACCGTTAGCCTGGTGATCGCATGACGTGTCTTGTCGACTATGTCTGGCACTGTCCTTTCGTCTTCGGCCCCGTTCATCCGGAAAGATTCAGCCACGAAGTCCGGCAGGTAGTAGGAACTCTCGCTGTGGCCGTCGTCGGGCAAAGGGCCAAGATCGGACATTACAGCCTGAAAGATGCTGTTGTTTTCCAAATAGGCCAGCGGCGCGAAATCCCAGTACAGCTCTTGCGTGTTCGCGTGAGCGCCGTCGGCGGCCGAAGCGGGAAAGCCGAAGTTGCCGTCATGCTTGCGCAGTTCTGTGGTGGCGGGTTCGACCCCGTGCAGGAGCAGGTGGTCAAGGAACACGGATTGTGTGGCTGAGTTGACGCCCGTTTTCAATAGCAGGGTCAGACAATATAAGTAGTGGTTACGAAAGTCTTCATAGGCCCCAGGGTGGCGGGCGTGAACGTAGTTGATGGTGCGCTGGATCGTGCGACTGCGCATGGGCCACGTGCTGCCGGTCTCGGCCAGTATTCGTGTCACGGCTCTCAACAGGTCGAGGTCCGCGGCGCGCTTGTTCTCGGCCAGGTCCTCAGCGGGTCTGTCCTGCTGGAATGCTTGTCGCAAGTAGTCGAACAACGTGGCCCATGTGTCCTGGAATCGTCTTACCTCGGCTGGTGTCCAGGTTCCGGACTTGTCTGCCCGGGGAACCGCAGGACAGGCCCAGGATGGCTCATCCCAGGATGGCTCAGCGATGAGCATTTCTCCGATGGAGACCACGAGTGCGATTGCCGCGGTGGAAACGCCTCGTTGCTTGTTAAGCGGCGGGTCTGTCAACGCCATCAGTGCGGTAATGAGATGGTCGAGGGCGGGCCTTCGGTCGCCCTTCCCCCCCAACGCGAGGGACATCTCATCATTCAGCGTGCCAACCATGAGTTTCAGGGCGGCTTTCATGTCCCATTGGTGGGCCGGGTTGTGGTGATCAGGTCCGCTCAGGACCTCATGCCAATGGTGTGTCCACAGCATGCGGTGGAAACCGGGTTCTTGGCCTTGGGCCCACCAACTCCGGGATCCTTCGGAACCCGACTCGATCCACGATCGCCGCCTGGTGTCGATGGGCACGAGTTCGCCCTTGCGGTCGGCTCTCATGACGACTGTGCCACGCAACCGCCTGTTCCTGATGGCTTGGGCAACACCAGCGGTGGCGCAGTGGCGCTCAGCGGAGCGGAGTTCTTCATCACGTCGGCAAAGAAGACACAAGTTATCGTAAGTCACCAGATGGGGCACCCGTAAGTCGACGAACGCCCACTGCCTATCGATAGCCACCGGGAAGGCACGTCGATTCTCTCTTGACACCCGGTTTTGTAATTGGATCAGCGACCACAGCACATCTTGCCCATTGTCAGTGCCATCCGGGAACAGAAGTGTGCGCATGAGGCCTTCCATCCGTCGCATGGCGGTTCCCGTTATTGCCCCGGCGTCGACCATGTGGACCCGGAGTGAAGCCTTGGGGAGTTCACGTTCCAGGCGGGCCTGTAGGTCCCGCAGGTGCGCGTGTTTGGCCACGAAGGTTGGCCTGGGCTCTTCGGCAATGTCCACTGAGCACACCAGCGCCCGCCCGCCGAACAGTTCGTGGTCGACGAGCTCGACGAATTCGATGACATCCGAGCGGTCGGGATGAACAATGATATCAAACACCAGCTCGTCCAGATCTGCTCGAACCTTGTCCCGGATCTCCGTTTTCAGCCAGTGTTTCACCTGGTCTCGGACCACCTCGAAGTACGGTCCATGATCAAGGAGGTATCGAAAATCATTGGCGCCACGGCGGAAATGGCCGACGACGAATGGACTGGACTTGAACAGGTGATCGAGCCCCTCGATGGGAGCCATGGATCGGAAGCGCGGATCATCCCATGGAGGCAGGTTAGTCATGCGCCCTCCCCCGGCCGGGAGATTCCAAACATCTCGTCCAGAACCACTCCGGAACTGCGGGTCCCAACCAAAGGAGACTCATTCGCGGCGTTGCGTGGTGGGAAGCATTGCGGGCACAGCAACGGGTCATCCCAATCAGCCTGTACGTTATGAACGCAAAGTATGACGGGGGCCCCGGGGATGGGTTCGCTGTGTTGAAGGGTCACCGATTGGTCACTCATTTCAGGGTCGGAGAAGAAACGTTTGGCAATGTCCGGATTCTTGGGCTTGACCCACATCAGGTTGATCCGGACCACTGGATCCCTGGTCCAGAGCTTGACACTGTCTTTCTGACCGGCATCGAACAGCTTGCCAATACAGCCTTGCTCCCTAATGTCGCGGTCCACCTGTAGCCACAGTTTTGCGAAGGTGGACATTGTGGCGTTGATGCAGGTGATCAATACCAATCGGCGCTTCGTCTGTGTGTTGCTGGGCAGGCGGACGTAGTGAATCAGAGAGGGGCGGGTTTCGATGGCTGTCTCTTCGGCGTCGAATGGCGGTGAATCGTAGATGCCATAGGCCCAGTCGGGACGATCCCGGCAAAGCCGCGCCAACAGCTTGGACCCGTAGCTGCCGTAGCCAACCAGGAGTGCGGGTGTGTCATCCCCGATCGCCGGGTCGCTTGTTCGTAGTTTCTCGGCCACCAGTGCGGCGTATCGTTCGACAAAGTACCCGTTGCTGAACAGCAATTCGGCTTCGTAGAACTGCCGCTGGTGGACCTTGGAACCGATTCTCACATGGGTGGAATCAATGCAGAAGCCGCGGCCCTGCGGGCCGGTCAGTTCAGCTGTGAAAACGTTGCGCACCGTCTGGTCGAAAACCGAGACTCCGCCCTGCCGGACCTGGAGGTCGAAGGGCGCAAACTCCAGCTGTTTTGATTCATCCATCTCGTGGGATTGTCTGGATTTGTCGTACCCTTGAGCCGGCGGGGCAGTTGATCGAGTCAGCATGCGCACCAATAGGTCGGTCAGGGGAGAGCCCAGGACGCCGCCCACGCCTCGCGCCGCGGACAACTTGATCTGGGCCGCCAACGATCGGGCGAGATACTCGCCGGACAGCCATAGTTGGTCGCGCGCATCGCTGCCCGCGAGGAATATTTGAGAATGTCCCATAGCGCCGCTGTACCCGTCCCGGTCGTAGAAGCTGGCGAAGAACCTGGCCAGATCAACAAACCTTGATACATCACAGTTCTTGATGGCTACCACTGTGTCCGGAGTTCCGTTGGCTTGCCGCTGGGCGATCCAACTGCCCACGGACTTGGCAAAGACTTCCATGGCCACGCCGTATGGTATCCGCTGGGCGTCGAAGACCACGATGTCGTGCTCGGAGACCTGACATCCCAACAAGTCGCGGATGCCTGCGCCAATAGCCTGGTACTTCTGCCGGGGTCCTCGCCACTTGTTGGCAGCATCGTCGTCAGCCAGTGCGGCAAGGCGGGCGACGAACTGCGGGGCTCTTGCGTCCGCGTCGAAGACTGCCCACTGGGCTAGTTTGACGTCGGAATAGTTGATATCCGTGCCCGCCATGACGGCCCCGGCTGGTGAGCTTGTGCGAGCCAGAATGGGGACAACCATATTCACCTGGGTTCCGGGCAGGATGACCGGATGTCCTTGTCGCAGCAGCAGCATGCTGTCGTCGGTCTCGTCCCCGCCGGACACGCGTTGGAGGCAGTCGCCGCTGCTGGAATACATATGCGCCTCGTCCAGGGGTTCTCGCTGAGACTGACCGGCGCTGGCGACCACCAGACAGCCGTCCATGCCCCGGACCAGTGCCTCTGTTATCTGGAGGCCATAGTGCATAACAGCATTACTCAGTGGAATGCCGTGCCCGGAAGCATCTTTCACACCTGATGGATGAGAGTCGGCCGCATGGGAGGCCCACCACAACCGGTTTTCACCAGGATCGAAGTATTCGGCCAGTTCACGCGGCCGCGTCTTGCCTCCCCGGGTGAAGGTGTCGATGATTCCCTTGTTGGAGTGATCCAGTACTCTCATCTCGATGTACGATGCACATCGGCCCGATGCACCCTCTCGCCGGGTGCGTCCCCGATCTCGGATTATGGATAGCAGTTCGAGGTGTTGCTGGAACTTGTCCGTGTTATCCCACTCCGGGGGGAGTGTCTGCTGGATGAGGTCCCAGCTGGATGGCCCACCAGTAGGCGAATGGTGATTGTCATGCCCATTCATGTATCGCGGATATGTCAGGCACAGGGCCGAGTCGTCTGCATGCCGACCCGAAGGGGGTTTGGGATGAAGCCGAAGACTCAGAAACCCCAAGTGCGACTTGGAATGAAACACCGCGTTCTCCAAGGTTTGGGTCAAGGTTTCTGTGATATCCAGGGCGTCCATGATCAACTGGTTTTCGACTCCCAGCAGATGGTCGAAACGCACCTGGGCGCTACCACCCGCTGTGGCAATGGTTGTTCTGACGAGTAGAGTGAACATCAGGAACGACAAGACCGGGGTCGCGCTGAGCGTGGACCACAGTGGCTTGTTCCTCAGGCGCTGTTTATACATGGTCAGGGTGGCACCTGTCGCCGACTCGCTCGCAGGTCCGGGTCGCAGGTTGGCCCGGCACAACTCGATGATTGCCTTACCAGTGTCCTCCAGTTCGACGACTGGACGACCGTCAGCCGTTTCTACCATGGCCAGTGAGGGTGACAAGATCCCCTTGATGGGACGACGCAACAAAGCGAGGGTCTCGTAGTCCACGGGCAGCAGGGGCGGTATGGTGTCTGACAAGGCATTTGCATCCCATGTCGTGTTCCGTACTGCCATTGTGGCCCAGTAGAGTTGGACGGGGTCCGACAATTTTGGTTGGGCCCACGAGGCTTGCCGGCTTGTTGGCGGTTCGCCCGGCGTCGGCGGACCCAGCACGAGCATCAGCAGGGAACGGACCAATGGTTCAGCGTCCTGGTCACACCAAACTTCCAACGAACAAATAGGGTTGCCCGAGCCAGGTGACTGGATGCTTGGTTGAAACCACTCCTTGGAACGGATCCAGGCAACAAGATATCCTAAATCCATGACTTTCAGGCTGTTCACATAAATGACGAATCTGATCCTGCAGGATTCGTGGCGGGTTGCTACCAGCAACTCGTCTGCTTCCTTGAGTACGTCATGAAGGCTTGACCAGCCGCCACCACCCAGGGTTTCGCCGTCAAGGCGCGCCGAAAAACCGCTGTCAATCCGGATGTCTTCGAGCTCCATCCCGCCCCTCATGATATGGTGTCTGTGTCGTCCTGATGGTGTTGATGCACCGACAGGCAACGATACCATGAGTTTAGGTTGAACCTGGATGGCTGGTCAGCATGTTGAGGCATGCGGACTTCTCAATCTGGGTCAAACGGTAACAGTGACGTGGAGGTTTCATGACTGTCACTCAGTTGGGAGAAACAACTGCTCCCGAGGTGTCCGCTTTGACGCGCATGGCTGTCGTACTGGAGGACCAGTGGCGCACCGCCGCCGAAGTGGCTAGCGCCTTGCTACACACCGGCTATGGCGCCGTGTATCGGGTGGGCGCAGACGGCACATTAGTAGAATACACCAGAGGTGATGATCCCTGGTCGGGCGGTTTGGACGACAATTATCCGTACCCCGAGGCACGAACGCAAGGATTCCTGGATGCCTTGGTGCAAAGCATCAAGGGCTCGGAAAGCACGGTGGGCAGGATCGACATTCTTTGTGACTTGGCGCTCACGTATGAAGAGGACCAGTCGTTGTTTCAGGAGCTCCATGACTCGGGTCGGTTTCTTCCGATCACTTTGGCGATGGTACTTGAACGTCTTCGTGACGAGTTCGCCGGCAACGATGACGTGAACATTTTTGTATATTCTAATATGGGGTTATTTTCTGCCGAGCCGCGACGCATCAGGAGCCGGCTTGTTATGTGGATGGATAATCCCGATGAGGGCAAACAAGTCTTCTACATGCCATTAATGCAGCTTCGCGGCGATGATGACTATGACCGTCAGTATTGGTTGGATCATGCTCATCTAGTGTTGTTGGGTGCGGGGCACGACTGAAACCGGGTGTCACCCCACCCGGCTGTGGAGTTTGGAGAACCATTATGCTCTTTCCCAAGTCCGGTTCTATTGATGTGGCTGACAGGGCGACAAAGCCAATATTTCTGACGGACCCAAAGTTACGAGGCGACCTGCGAAACAAACATCTGGCCTGGCGGAGCGACCATGCGAACGGCGCGGACCCGTTTGCAGAGCCTCATACCCTTCTGAGCCACTACACAAGCATTGATGTTGCGTACGAAATCCTTGAGAATGGGGTCATGCATGCCAGCAATGCCCGGTTCAGCAATGACGACGAGGAAATCAAGATCGGTTACGACGTCTTAAGGGTGCCCACCAGCGATCCTGGGAGTACCAGGAACTACATACTTTGCTTCTGCGACGATGATGACTTGTTGAGCATGTGGCGCGGGTACGCCGATGGTGGTGTTTCATTGACAATGGACTTGTCGGCTCCTCAATGGATCACGATCCTGGGTTTGTCCAACGTGTCAAAACTGGTGCTTCCCGTGGAGGCCGTTTACGTGTCCAAAACAGATGCGAAGAAGGACCCCCATGCTTATTGGTCGTGGGGTCTGAAGGCGTCGGCCCTCAGGCGCTTGACCCGCTTCCAGCCCAGACTCAAGGAGTTGGCGACAGAACAAGTAGCTCGTAATTTTGCGATTAATCCTGCAGACGTGGCCACGCATTACCCTAACGAAGCGGCACAAGCAGAAGAGGACTTAAGACGAACACTCATTCCATACATGAAGGATATAGGCTTCAAGGAAGAGCGTGAGGCGCGCCTGGTGTTTCAGTTGGATCGCGAAGAAGAAGGGTCAGTGATCTGGTACAGGACCGGTGACGATAAACTGCGGCGGCCGAAGATATATGTCAGGTATGGACGGCCTGACGAGGACAGTGATGATTGTCGGTACGTGGCTCTGCCCGAGGAATGGGCTGCTCATGGCTCGTGGATGGCTGAACTCGCCAAGAAAGTGCCTGATACTGTTTCCTGTCTGTATTACCACTCGACGGGCAGGCAAGAGGTGTTTGTCGGTCCCGGCCAAGACCAAGAGAACGTTGTTTCAGAGATCAGGAATCTGAGGTCGTATCCCGGCCACCCCGACCAGTATCGGGTCTTTCCCGATGGTCGATGGCCGGTACGTTCGATCACTGTTGGCCCCAGGCCAGACCAGGACCAGACGGTCGAGTTGCTCAAGCACTTCGTCTCGACCAAGTGGTGGCTGGAGGATGTGCAAGTCGAGCCTTCCAAGATTCCCTACCGCAGACGGTGACCGCCGGCCGTCGTGACCCCCGAGTTTGCCCCAGTCGTACCTCGACGGTAGGATTATTCAGCGTGTTGTCTGGCCCATTCCGGCATGGAGAGAATGCGGTCGTGCCCCGACAAGGTGTTTCCCGACGAGGGTTGCCCCAGGAGCACACGGATGACATGCAGCAAGTTACTACTATGAAAGTCATACTCTATGACATCACCGGCGCAAGCCTCTATCGCGGTTGACGACCTCGGATCAGACCAGGATTTCCTCGCCGCAATCGATTCAACACTCAAGAACTTCAATGACGGAGATATTGTCACCGGCACTGTCGTCAAGGTGGACAAGGACGAAGTTCTATTAGATGTGGGTTACAAGACCGAGGGGGTTATCCCGGTCAAGGAACTCGCAATCAAGCATCACGTGGATCCCTTCGAGGAGGTGCACGTCGGCGACACCGTCGAGGCCCTCGTACAGCAGAAGGAGGACAAGGAAGGCCGCCTGATCCTGTCCAAGAAACGGGCCCAGTACGAACGGGCCTGGGGCACCATCGAGAAGGTCAAGGAAGAAGACGGCGTCGTCACCGGCCGGGTGATAGAGGTTGTCAAGGGCGGTTTGATCGTCGACATCGGTCTCCGCGGTTTCCTGCCGGCCTCGCTGGTCGAGATGCGTCGCGTCCGCGACCTTTCCCCGTACATCGGTGCCGAACTCGAAGCCAAGATCATCGAGCTGGACAAGAACCGCAACAACGTCGTTTTGTCCCGGCGCGCGTGGCTGGAACAGACCCAGTCCGAGGTCCGTACCACATTCCTCCACAACCTGCAGAAGGGACAGATCCGCAAGGGCGTCGTCTCGTCGATCGTCAACTTCGGCGCGTTCGTCGACCTGGGCGGCGTCGACGGCCTGGTTCACGTCTCCGAGCTGTCGTGGAAGCACATCGACCACCCGTCCGAGGTCGTCGAGATCGGCCAGGAGGTCACCGTCGAGGTGCTGTCCGTCGAGATGGACCGCGAACGCGTGTCCTTGTCGCTGAAGGCGACGCAGGAAGACCCGTGGCAGACGTTCGCGCGGCTGCACCAGATCGGGCAGATCGCGCCCGGCAAGGTTACGAAGCTCGTGCCGTTCGGCGCGTTCGTACGGGTCGCGGAAGGCATCGAGGGCCTCGTCCACGTCTCCGAGCTGGCCGAGCGCCACGTCGAGATCCCGGAGCAGGTCGTCACGGTGGGCGACCAGGTCATGGTCAAGATCATCGACATCGACCTGGAGCGCCGGCGCGTGTCGCTGTCGCTGAAGCAGGCCAACGAGGGCGTCGACATGATTTCCGACGACTTCGACCCAAGCCTGTACGGCATGACCGCCTCGTACGACGACAACGGCAACTACATCTACCCGGAGGGCTTCGACCCGGAGACCAACGAGTGGAAAGAAGGGTACGAGGAGCAGCAGGCGGCTTGGGAAGAGCAGTGGCAGCAGGCGCGTGCCTTGTGGGAAGCCCACAAGAAGCAAGCCGAGCAGGCCTCCGAGGCCGAGCAGGAAGCTGTCGTCGAGGAGATGACCGCGGCTACTTATGTTGCCGGTGAGAACGATGCGCCGACCAGTACGGCGTTCGCTTCGGACGAGGCCTTGCAGGCGCTCAAGCAGCAGTTGGACAACGACTGACATAAGTTGTCGTAAGACGGGGTCATCGCTTCGCGCGGCGGCCCCGTCTTGCTGCGCGTGGCATTTCTCGTCAGTCTCGACTAGGCTTCGTGGTGGCTTAGTCGGCTTTAGGGGTCGGAGGAGATCATGATACGAGTCGGTCTGACAGGTGGCATCGCTGCAGGTAAGTCCGTGGCCAGTACGGAGTTCAGGCGCCTGGGTGTGTCCGTCATCGATTACGACCAGCTGTCGCGGGTGGTGGTCGAACCGGGTACGCGGGGCCTGGCGGCCGTGGTCGCCGAGTTCGGCGAACAGATGCTGCATGAGGACGGTACGCTGAACCGGGCCCGGCTGGCGCAGCGCATCTTCGGCGACGACGACGCGCGGGAGCGGCTGGAGGAAATCGTCCACCCGCTCATCATCGAACAGGCGCAGCGCCTGGACGGGGAAGCGGAGGCGCGCAGCGAAAAGATGATCGTCCACGACATCCCGCTGCTCGTCGAGGTGGCCGGCTCGGAGATCTTCGACGCCGTCATCGTGGTCGACGCGCCCCCGGAGCTCCGGGTGTCGCGGCTGGTCGCCGACCGCGGTGTCACGGAAGACGAGGCGTGGGCGAGGATCGACGCGCAGATCGACGACGACGTACGGCTGGCGTCCGCGGACGTGGTCTTCGACGGTTCCGGCGAGCCGGACAACCTGCGGGGCCAGGTGGAGCGCTGGGTCGACAAGGCGCTGACAAAAGGTGTTCATTACCGGCCCAACA
>Ga0209628_10004063_pt1 | contig 10462 bp, 13 predicted proteins | sample TergutCu122P4_FD_187285 | JGI IMG/M metagenome (GOLD analysis project Ga0209628, IMG submission 187285) | Cubitermes ugandensis P4 segment gut microbial communities from Kakamega Forest, Kenya - Cu122 P4 (SPAdes) (version 2) | ecosystem: Host-associated > Arthropoda: Insects > Digestive system... | reverse complement strand
CAGGCTCACCCATCTCGCTGAGAAGTGTTTTCGTGAGATAGATTGCCGCCGGCCGGACGGTTATGTGCTTGGAATTGCTTGGCAGCCGCGTAGGTTTGAACGTTTTCCAATCAGATGGCATTGATATCCTCCTGTTCGACTTCATAAATCGCTTTCAAAATGGGATAGACCTGGGCGGGAACAACGGCATTCCCTAAGCACTTAAGTCTGTCCACCCTAGCGGGAATCCCATCAACCACTCTACCCACACCGGGTTCAACAAACCACCATTCCCCTGGCTCATATTCCGGCGTTCCACTTCCGTTATCACCCCTGATTCCTTCAAATTCATTAGCTGCTGAAAATTCCCGCTCCCGCCGCACAGGCCCGCTCCCACTGTCGGCGTCGGGTACAGCGCCGCCGCTGTGTTCAACTCCGTGTCCCTGTGCTGCCTTTTCGATTCCGGGTTCATGTCCGGCGACCTGTAATCCCTCGCCGTGGGCGTCGGCCACATCGTCACCGCTTGAAACAGCGTCGGGCCGAAATCCGGGCTGGAAAATCCTCCGGTTTTGCTCGCCCTCGGCGTCACGGTTGGCAACAAAGAACACGCGCTCCCGTCTGTGCGGCGCTCCGACAGCCGCAGCTTCATAATCAAATATCCCGACGCAGTAGCCTTCACGCTCCAAGTCCTGACAAACTGTGTCCCCGGCAATGCGCAGGATTCCAGGCACATTCTCACCAAGTACCCAACACGGCCTAATTTCGCGGATAACTCTGAGCATCTCCGGCCAGAGATAACGGTCGTCTTCTTCGCCTTTTTGGTTTCCAGCCACGGAAAATGGCTGGCAGGGAAACCCGCCGGATATGAGATCAACTGTTCGTAGTCCGGTTCTTTCATAGAACGTCGCCCCTGTCAGTGTCTGGATGTCCCGCCATTTCGGTACATCCGGCCAGTATTTTTCCAACAGCATAAATGGGTAATCGGCGATCTCGCAGAAACCGACCGTGATGAAGCCGGCCCGCTCCGCCGCGAGGGAGATGCCGCCGATCCCGGAGAAAAGATCAAGGTGAGTCAGCATTTACCATACCTCCCTGAACCAGTTACTAACACCATCGCCATCGAAGAAATAGTAGGGCGCGGTCGGCGCATACGGCGCGAGCGTCGGCGGCGATTCGCCGTCTATCCATTTTTGCGCTTCCTCAGCGCACAGGTCATAAATGTCTGATTCTACCGGGTTTTTGCTGCGGTACCCGTTAAACTGAGCGCGCTTGGTTACGACCTCTTTTATGGTGGAGCCGTACCAGCCTCCGGCGTCCACACGCTGGAAGACTGTCCAGCAGACCAGGCGCTGCTCGTCGGGAGAACAGCCCCGTGCCTCGCCCCATACCACCCGCGCCAGCATTCGGATGTCCGCCGCCGGGAGCGGAGCCGGAGGCTCCGGCTCCGTGGCGGTAGCAATTTGGCCAGTGGTGAGCCAAAGAATTGTAATAAAGGCGAGAACTGTGATTGCATAGTGTTTACGCATCAGATCACCTCATTCATCCGATTTTTAAAGGCTGCGGTAAAAAAGAGAGTTCCTTGATAATTCCGCATTTAGCCTTGCAAATCTGGTATATTTCCTTGTAATGCGTACCATTTTCGGATTCCTGGGCTATAATATTGCTTATGGCCCGTTCCATAAATCTGATAGCGTCAACATACTCCACAGACAGGCAGTCTCTTTGTCCCGCCTCGATGCCTAACGTGCTGTTTACTAATTTCGAGTAGGTCATAAACAGTTTTCCGGAGTTTTTACTTCCCTGCGATTCCGCCAGTGGGATCAATTTTGTCAGGATAACGTCAGTTTCCTCTTTGCGGGATTGCTTTCCGATTTTCCGCGACTGTTGCCAGTCAGCGGTCTGTTTTTCCATCAAGAACCGCCGCATACGGTAAAACTCCTGAACCAGCGCGAGCTTAAAAGCCACAACCGTTTCTGTGTTTCTGAGGAGTGTGATTAAAAAAGTCGCTTGCGTTTCGTTAAGATCGTAGATTTGTTCTTTGCGCCCTCTCATTTCTTCTCGGTTTATTTGTCGTTTTGAAAACGATAAATAACCTAAAGTTTTGAGTTGTTCCGAGTAATCTTTAATCGTCTGTTTTACGCTTTTATGACTGTTATCCGTACCCTCTGCTATTACGAGACTGTCCGTAAAAACATCATCACTTTTAATACGCACCAGGCTTTCCAGATGTATTCCTCCTTTTCCGATTTCAAATCGGGAAACCTCAACCGTTAATTCCGTGCCAAACCTCGCGTGGCATCGTGGCAATACTCCACCCAACCGCCTCCAGCTCAGTGGCTCGGTCGTAGTCAGCCACGTCCTGGGAGGCCCGCGTCACGGCGCTGGACAAGCCCCAGAGGGAGAGATCACCACCCTCGATTAGGTGTTGCAGGATGTCCGATTCCTCATCCTGTGAGAATCCGTACTGCTTCGCAGTCAGTTCTACGACATCCGGGACGTGGCCGGTGATTTTCACATACGCAGCAGCCCGGAGCTTGTCTACAACGGTTTCAAACCGCGTCTCGTCCACGGCGGTGCGTGTGACATCCGCGAGCTTCAGCATAAAAGCGTGATCGTCGGCCCGGAGCGTCTCATCGGAGAAAAGCTCCCAGCTTTCCTCATTAACGCGCCCAACATGGTATTTCCGCTGGCCATGATCCTGGACGATCATGCCGTTCGAGCAGACCAGCCGGAAAACCAGCGGCATGACGCTGACAGCGCCCAGGCCCACCTCGCTGTTCTGGATGACGATCCCGGCCTGAACGACGTCCCCGACCGTAACTTCCGCTTGCAGGCGCGGGTTTATCACCTTTATGTACATCCGCGTTTCAGTGATCTCAGCGCTTATTACTGTAGCTCCAGGCATTTCGCCGATGACCGGAAGTACCGTTCTGGCAATCGCGTCGTTATCGATCCTGCGGTAGCGGTCGGAGAGGAAGGCCCGCGCCGTGCCGTCGAGAGTACGGACGGTATGCCGCGACGGTTCGCGCCGGAACCAGCCGTTCACGTTCTGCGCCAGCAGCTCCGGGTATCCGGAACGCATCTTATCGTAGTATTTCGCCGGGATGCCGAGAGTAGAGCCGAGCTGCCGGTGGAAAAGTCCGTTCATGGTGAAAGGCTCGACATCTCCTTGGCGGCTGTGTACGCTGAAAAGGCTGGCGCTGTCGTCCAAATCCATGTTGCCGGAAGCGGCAATAAAGTCCCGCTTGGTCAGCGACTGGCGATTAAGTTCAATTGCGAGCTCCTGTAGCGTTTTACCTGCTTTCATTTGTCTTATCCCCTCTCTTGGTATCCAGCGCCAGCTTCACAAGCGCCGGTATTACGAAGAACCACAGCGACGTTGTACTCAGCGTCAGGAATACGGTAGCGATGACCGCGCTTCCCACGGACAGCCACATTGCGGCTTCCGCGATGTGCTTCAAATCTTTCATGTCACACCTCTTAATCTTTTCGATAAAAACTCGATGAAAAGCCCTCGGCCCGGAGCGGCAGGCCCTTTGCCCATGCTGGCAACTCGCACATTAGTTCACAGACATTTTCCACGGACGCGTCCGGCGGCGCTTCGACGATGACCTCATCATGAACGTGGCCGATGATCCTGTACCCTGCCATGTCCAATGTCTGCATAGCGTAAACCAGCAGATCACGGGCAACTGCCTGACAGAGATTTTCCACCCACTTTCCGGGCGAGCTTTCAACTTTGCCCCACTTGTGCTGGGCATTTACGTAGTTGTAAATCACTGCGTCATTTCCGAACCGGTTCTCCCCGATGTATGGCTTGGTGTAGACCAAGTCCCGGCCAGACGGGAGTGTGATGAATAGATTCCCGCTTTTGTATGAAAACCATATGCCGCGAACATCAAAGGCGCTTTGCTCTCGGACTGCTTTTTGTGCCGCTTTGTCGCATTGCCACCAGAACTGGACAATGTTCGGATTGGCAGAGCGCCATGCAGTTACGATTGGCAATAACTCACCCTCCGTCAAGCCCAAGTCTAAAGCGCCAAAATTTCTCATTGCCGCCACGGAGCCCTGATATCCACACGCTAAAGTGGCTAATTTTGCCTTCTGCCGGAGCGGGTCTTTTTTACCGACACTTCCCTTTGGCCTGTGGAACATCTTCTCGGCGTTTTCGATGTACAAGTCCCGCTTTTCCCTGTAAGCGTCTAAAACCCACTGCTCACCGGCAAGCCACGCGACGGTGACAGCCTCGATGCTGCTGAAATCACCGACGATCAGCTGCTTCCCCGGCTCCGCGACGAACGCTGTGCGGATAAGCTCGGACAGCACGTTCGGCACGTTGTCATAGAGCAGAGCGAGCGTATCATAGTTCCCAGACTGCACGAGCGCTCTCGCGTCTTCAAGCTCCGGCAGATGGTTCTGCGGGAGATTCTGGATTTGGATTAATCGGGAACTCCACCGCCCGGTGTGTGCTCCATAAAACTGATATAATCCCTTCGCCCGCATATCAGAGCAAACAACGTTTTCCATCGCCGCATACTTCGCGGTCGAGGACTTCGAAGCGGCTTGCCGGAGCGTCAGTACCTCTTTAACATGCTCCGAAGCGGTTTTCAATGCGCCGGATACGTACTTCTTATCAACCGACTCCACTACATACCCCTCATCGCGGAGCCAGCTCTTAAATTGCTCGACGCTATTCGGATTATCCAGCCCGGTCAGCACTTTCATCTGGCGCAGCAGCTCCGCGCGAGCGCGTTCATTGGCTGTTATAGCGTTGTGGACGAAGTCCATGTCAATTGCTATTCCTGTGTCGTTTATCCGCTGGTCGAGATGGTACTCGCTCCAGATCGCATTCGGCACCGGGTACTTATTCAGCTTCGCGCTGATCGCCATTTCAGTCTCAACATCGCGTTTGTTGTACGCCTTGAACGAAATCCACTTCTCCGGCGCGTGACCAGGGAGGTTCCGCATCCTGCCGCTGTTCGATTTTGTAGGCGTACACGGCTTGCAAAAGAAGCGGATCAGGTCTTTGCCCTCTTTCAGCTTTTGCTCGGTCAGATTCAGAACGGCTCCGACGCTTTCCAGCGAAAGGGGAAGGCCCAGGTAGGCTGACCAAACCATCGTGCAGCGCCATTGTTTGGGATCGAGATAAACGTGCTTCGGCAGCCCCAGAAAACGGGAGAGGCAAATTCTTTCAAAAGCCGCGTTGTGCGCCCATTTTACGACACTTGGATCACCCAAGGCATAGAGGATATAGTCCGGCACATCTTCGCCGGAGGCTAAATCCACAACGCGGACTTCGCCGCCGTCGACACTGAAGCCGAACAAAATCACCTCGAAATCCAGGGATTCCGAATACCTGTACAAACCGGACTTCGCCAGATCGACGGAAGCGAAAGTCTCTATGTCCACGAACAGCTCAGTCATCATTCACCTCGAAGGAGCCACTGTCTGCAAACCCAGTAATCCTTAAAAGACTTCGTCCACGCGTTTCCGGTGCTGTTATCCACTGCGGTAATCTCGCCGTCCTCCAAAGCGTAAAACAGGCCCAGCGGCAAACGGGTGGTGATAATTTCCAGGAGCTTCGACGGCTCCACATTCCTGACAAACATATCAATCACTCCCAAAAATCTTTACAATAAAACGTTGTAGGATCGACGATACCAGTCTTTCCTGTGAGCGTGTCCTCAAACTCGCTTATTGTGGCATAAATCCATCCATTAACCGGAAAGCGCTCTCTTAACGGGCTGAGATCAACGCTCTCGAACGAAGCGCTATAGCAGTAGCCGTCCTTGTACCATTTGCACCACCGGCATGTGTCATAGTTAATCGGAACCGCTCCTCTCCAGCATTTTCAGAACGAATTTTATGAATAAGGGTGGAGGAAATCTGGCATTAACGCTTTCCTGCATCGCAATCACAAAACTGATGACTTCAAACGCGCAATAATCCGGGTTGGTGTTAATCTCCGAGCCGGTGAAATGCATGACTGGCACACCGCGCATGAGAAAATCCCTGTCCCTCTTCTTGTCACACTGCGCTTGCCACATAGTTCTTTCGTGGTAGTCATGGCCGTCGCACTCGACACCGCACAAAACGGAATTATCTTGCATCACAGCCATGTCGAGACGGTAATGGAGCTTCGGAACTTGTGTGCGTAAAATCAAGCCGTGCGGGATTCTTGGTTTCATTGCGTTATATAACCTTTCTTCTATAGGGCTTTCAAAGTCAGGCATATCGGCCCTCCCCTGGCCACTGGAGCGGAGGTGGCACTCCGCTCCAGCCCGTCTTTCGTACTAGTTTAAATACCCATCCTCGTCCGCGAACCCGTCATTGAACGCGTCCTCTGCGCTCATCCTGCCTCCGAGCGGCTCGTCGTCCCGGATTTTCTGGATGTTCTGCAACCCGCAAGCGATCCCCTGGTTGACCTCCATCTTGAAAGCGTAAAAAGACAACTGAACCCTTGCGCGGACGCCGGAGTAGACCTCATCCCGATCAATAATCTTTTCCAGATTCGGCCCCACGATCCCCGGCGCTGTCAGACTGTTCGCGTTGACGAAGTACGCGTTCTCATACGCTTCGTCACCGGCCCGGTCTACATCGCCATCGCGCAGCGGGTTTTTTAAGGACGCGAACGACGGCGGGTACTTAGCGTTGCCTTGCAGCTTCGCTTTTCCTTCCTCGTAGGCCGCCGCGATTGCCGCTTGAATGCTGCCAAGCGTATTTGTGTCTGTCTTCGGGATGATTACGGAAACGGAGTATTTCGGTTTGCCGTCTTTTACCGCTTTGGGCTCCCACACATTTGCGTAGGACAGGCGGCACACGCCGGTGACGACCTGCGTTTTAGAACGCTCTTTCTTTGTCTCAGTTGGCATTTTTTCCTCCTAGCACTCGTCTTGTATACTCTCTGCGTTCACGAACGCCTCCGCCGCCGTCTCGACGCTCATCTCCGGGCGTTTGTCACTCTCCGGCACCAGAACGGGCTTTCCGGGCGGGCGGATCACTAAATTGCCAAGGATTCTGTTGAAGTTCCTTTTGCCCATTTTCTTTTCCATCTCGGAGAGCGGGATGAGCACGGTTCGAAATATATTAGTGTAGTACCCCGCCGCTCTCGCGGCTTTTTCCACAGCCTTTTCGTTGCTGTACTTACGGACGGAGCGCCCCTCGCAGAGCTTCCATCCCGGCCAGCGCTTACCCGCGAGAGCTTCCCGGAATGCGTAATCCTTGATTCCGTTTGCCCAGCGCGTCAGCTCATCCACGCGGCTGAGGATGTCAGTGATTTCCCAGTCCTCCAGCAGCGGCGGCTGCCGGAACGCATACCGCGCGAGTTCCAGATTATGGTCGGCCCTGGCCCTGCACTCGTTCTTCGCGCGGCAGAACGTGCACCAATCCCCCACGGCGAATTCGCCTTCTCCGGCGTCGGCAAGCGCGGCGGCTGGCCGGAGAACCTCGTTTGCCCACCGCACCAGCTCGCTGACCGACGTCTCGTATGTACTGACGTTTTCTAGCCTGGGCTGGTAGATGGTCAGGATCACTTTAGAAAAGCCGTACAGGAAACCGAACTGCGACATCGCGCCCAGAGCGTAGAGCATAAGCTGGGAATTCTCCGATGCTGAAACCTGTACGCCTTTTCCGTATTTCAGGTCTATCAGGCGCAGCTCGTCGTCCGTGATGATCAGGACGTCCGCTGTGCCGAATCCGTAGGGTACGTAGTCGCCGAAGTCGACGCGCTGCTCGAGCAGCACGAGTGGTACAGCGCCGGATTGCTTTAGCCCTTCGATGATTTCAAGGACGTAATCACAGTAGCCGGAAACGTAATCGTCCATTTCAGCGGAGTACATACTGAGCTGCGGCACCGGGCTTTTGCACGGCAGGCCCAGCATGGATTTCAGCTTGTACTCAGCCAGCTCGTGAGCCTGGGTTCCTTCCAGCGCGTAGGCCGACGAGGAATCCGGGTACCGTTCGCACAACCGCGCGGAGGGAGTGCAGTGAATCCAGCGATTACTTGCGGAGGCTGATAGTTTTGCGTGCTCTCCGATACCTATCACCCTTCCGCTTCGACTTCGGCCAGCATCGCCTCATAATGGGACGGGTCGACATCCGAGAGCTTTGTGCCTCCGTACTTCTTAATGAGCGCCTTAATCCTGTCCGGTTGCGTCCTCGACTTTTTTGCGCATGCCGCTCTTAAAGTCTCGAATGCCACAGGCTCCGGTTCCGGCCCCAGCTCTGGCTCTGGCCCCGGCTCTGGCAACGGCTCTGGCTCTGGCCCCGGCTCTGGCCCCGGCTCTGGCCCCGGCTCTGGCTCCGGTTCCGGCAGCGGCTCCGGCGTCTTGCCGCCGCGTTTCTTCTTCTGTTCCGGCTCCGGCAGCACCGGCTCCGGCACTGCGGCGGATAAGTTACGTTCGATCGTCGCGGACATGTCCGCGATCAGTTCGCCAAGTGCCCGCAGCCCTTTGGCAAACCAGACCATCAGTTCTTTTTCAGTCATCTCCATTCGCCTCCTCGTCGTCACTCACCAGGATCATCCGCGACACGCCGCGCTCAGGCACGATTATGGCCGTTTGGATTTTCTCCCCGAGCAGATACCGCAGTACGCGTTCGCGGACAAACACAGTTCTTGTCCGAATCTGCAAATCTGGCGGGCGACTTTCTGTTTTCACTTCACAGATCATCTTGCATTCCTCCATTCTGGAAAAATTTAACTCCTCAACCACTAGTACACGAGAACGCAAAAAGGGGACATGTAATATTTCACAAACTTTTATTATCCTTATTTCAAATTAAACGTCACTATTTAGTGCTGTCTAAATGGGCGGAATTAGGTCTGTCAACGGTGAACCATCCAGAACCACGCCGAAATACGCGGTTAATTCGTTGGGAAATAAGTTTTTATTACAAAATGTGAATAGGAGCTGTGGCTTACTGGGCTCAGCACCAAAACTCGATAAATGTGGAGTACAAAAGTGGGATCATCTTTGCGGGTGATTCCACCCTCATTTGAGAAAGGTCAACTTTGATTTAGATGTTTTGTCTAATTCAGATTTGGCCATTTTGTATTTGCGAACCTTGAAAACTGAATATGGATGTTGATATTAAGCGCCGCAACTTACAAGTTGCGGCGCTTTTTTTTGTTTCGCCAAAAAACCACAAAGGAGATGTAAGAGATGCGGATCAAATACCAAGATGGGCGTACTACACGTTACTTCGATGTAGATGCGACAACTGGCGGAGAGATATTAGTCGCATGGAAAGAGGTATCAAGCGTCTGGAAGGACGAAGAAAACCAATTTAACAAAGACGACCGCAGACAACACGAGCATAACCAGCATGGAGACCTTAAGTTAGTACATATCCCTGATCCTGAGCGTTTCGAAGGCCGGGAGAGAGATCCGGCGGTCATTCTTGAGAAAAAGGAAATCAACAAAGAGCTTGAAACACTAATAAAGCAGTTAAGACCGGAATTGCGTGATTTGATTATTGCAAAGTTCTTTTATGACACAACACTAACCGAATACGCTGAGAAAATCGGAAAGAGCAAGAAAACGGTGTCGAGATGGCTCAGAAAAGCTTTGGGCGAATTACGAAATAACATTTCAAAGCAATAAAAATCTTTGTGAAAAATTACATGTCCCATTTTTATGTTCTCGTGTACTAGAGGTTGAGACATATTATTTCACGAGGAAGCGAGGGTGAAAAATGCGCGACTTAAAAATCGCATACGGCAACAGCTGCCGCGCGAAGAAGTGGTCAAACAAGACCATCACGTTTGACGCTCTTTGCGAAAAGCTGCAAGTCACGATCCGGACGCGGGAGACAGTGGCCGAGTATAAAAAAATGAGAAAGGAGGAAAGGGAAGAAGCCAAGGACAAGGGGGGATTCGTCGCAGCCGCTCTGAAAGGCGGCAGGCGGCAGCGCCAGAATGTAGTGTGCCGGTCAATGCTGACGCTGGACGCGGACAGGGCTGAGCCGGGTTTCGTGGACGCATACGAGGCCAGCGGCCCTCCGGCGTCGTGCGTCTACACAACCCACGGCCATACGCCGGAAGCGCCGAGGTACCGGATCATCATCCCGCTGGCGCGGGACGTTACGCCGGACGAGTACAATGCCGTCGCCCGTTATGTGGCGCACAAGTACGGCATAAATGCCTTTGACGAAGTATCGTACATCCCGCACCAGCTCATGTTCTGGCCGAGCACGCCGTCCGACGGGGAGTATATCTTCAAGAAGTACGACGGCGAATGGCTCGACCCGGACGCGGTGCTGGCGGCCCACCCGGAGTGGCGGGACTGCACTCAACTGCCGACGTCCTCGCGGGAGAGCGAGGCCCGCGTCCCCACCGGGCAGAAGCAAGCCGATCCGCTGGCCAAGGAAGGCGTTGTCGGCGCGTTCTGCCGCGCCTATGTCATCGAAGACGCAATAGACACGTTCCTGTCTGATGTGTACGCGCCGTCAGCCACGCCGGGACGGTACGACTACATCCCGGCGG
>Ga0209628_10004062_pt1 | contig 10462 bp, 5 predicted proteins | sample TergutCu122P4_FD_187285 | JGI IMG/M metagenome (GOLD analysis project Ga0209628, IMG submission 187285) | Cubitermes ugandensis P4 segment gut microbial communities from Kakamega Forest, Kenya - Cu122 P4 (SPAdes) (version 2) | ecosystem: Host-associated > Arthropoda: Insects > Digestive system >... | reverse complement strand
CTGTCGCTCATTCAGTCATTTCTGCCATCCACGGGCCAGGGGTGCTTTCCCCAAGAGTTAAAACTGAAGGAGTGCCGATGTCTCAGATGCGTGGAGCGCTGTGTGCACTTCCGCTGTACGCCCTAAGAGTGTAACGTTTGGGAAATCACCTTTACGTTACGATTGCGACAGAAATTGTGAGACAAAGAAATAAAAGTTGTGGTCAGGTTCCACAGACGGTATACTTCCTGGAAATCAGATTCGGACCAATTACATACGTAACGTACAAAAACTAGCAAAGTAACCAAATGTAATATGAGGTTCTCACGAAAGTGAGTGAACCTTACGGTCTTCAGGTATATGAAGCGTAGTAACTGGTAGATAGGAACCAACGTTTCGTAAAAAGCTGCTGCCTTATTCTTCAGGACAGAACTAGTACTACCCACTTCCAAAGCCTAAATCCTCGACCCTGAACATAAAGACACAATTTCCCTCCGAAAGATTGGTGCCTAGCTACCGAATTAAACGGCATCACATTTCGGACGAACGAATTCGTAACTAACCAGCTAACTAAACGCTATTACACCGAGTCCCCCCCTTAAATTTGACATTCATTAAAAAGTTGTCTCCTCTTATGTAACAGGCAGGTTCATTACTGCGTTTACAAAAGCAATTTAATTTTATAATCAACCAACGCCCAGTCGTGACTTTTACAACCCATTTTCCGTGATGAACTACAAAGTAATCTTACCACATCGCCAGTATCTTACAGAGTTTACTCTTCCGCTCTCCACCTGCACACTGTACGGCTGTTTACAGAGGGTGACGATACCATAGGCTGTGGTGATACAATTTGTCCTCCTGAGGATGAGCAGCGTGCTGCTCGAAACATGTTGAGGATCGTAATGTAACACACATATTGTTGAAGAATAAAGAAATTGTGCATTAAGTTGGTAATTTGAAAAAGCCTTCCCTATATGTTTTCCACGCGAAATTTTGCATTCATATTTCTCCCATCGGTGCCATAAAATAATCCGTGGTTGATACTGTTTTAATTTTGTAGTGGATGTAAAGAGCGATAACCCTGAAAGTCAGTAATCGTTAAATATGTCGTACCCTACAACACTTAAAACTTTGTTACGTCTTGGTCTAATAATTTTACTGGTTTTCCGACGGTCTGTTGTTTTGCTGTCACGTTATTCTCCTAACGGAACTTCCTTGGCTGGGGCTCGGCATGCGATCACGTTCACTCAACAGGCATAGTGACGAAACCACAGACAATAGGATACAATACTGGCAATAATAAAGATTGTTTTCGTACAGGCTAATTGATACAGGAGGCAGTACTGAGTGGCGTGTCGTCACGGCTACTGCAGTTCTGGTATTCATAATGCAAAACGTGGGTCGGTTCTGTTTCACTCCTTTTGTTTAGCTCATTCTCTTGCCTTCTAAAATCGTCTTCCTCCTTTCCTTCAGTGGTCCTGGTCTGTTTAACTGAGAACTAATCCTGAAGACTGAATCTCTTAGATATCCGACACGGCTGCTTAGACAATGGAACGACATAAGCCAGACCCACACCTATACAGAACAACACCATAAAGTCTAAACTCCGAGTGGGTCTCGAACAGGCTACCGCAGTGTTTGAAAGGCTTCCGAATTCTTAAAAGACGCATTTTTAAATTAGCGCGTCATATTTGTTACAATGTATTGCCGAAGCGCAAAATAAGAATCCCTAGGAGCGGACTGCGATTTAATACGCTTCTGTTCGCATACTGCAGTCAATTCGACGACCCTGAAATTCTATACTTTGAGGTGCACAAAAGGACTGCCAATGGGCACTTGCCCAAGTCGCTTTAATCGAGTCCACTGCCTTACGCCCTGTTTCGTTATAATTATCTTCCCATTTACAACAAAAACTGAAATATTTTATGTATTTCTCGTCTTCTCCTTGCGTACTCAGTTTATTTCATCTTTCTCTTTATCATTCAAATATTTGGTGACGATTACAAATTACGGTAATTCTTCTGGGCCCAATATTCTCCTGAGGTTCATGACAGTAATATTAATCAAAACTTATGGAGGCCACAAGGAAGCAATTTTAACATTTGTGGTGGAATATTTTAGAATACAAAACTTTCCCTTACACGTCTTTGGGTCCACACGGAGCTTCGTGTCTGAGAGAAGAACTTGACACAGCCCAAAACTAATACACAGACTTCAACACTGCACCGAGATCCTAACCCAGTTCATCCTCACAAAACATTTCACCAGACGGATGCGTGCTTATACTGTTCTTCCACCTCCACATCAGTATTCGTTTTTAGGTGACTTCGTCACAAATATTCTACGTGATTTTCTATCTTCCGGCACCTCGTTGCAGCTCCAGACCATCGGCACCACTCTACACGAAGTTCCTCGTTATGTAATGTTCTAATTTCTCGCTTATTTCATCCATAAATTCACAACTGACATGTTAGTTAGAAGTTATAGAAAAGATGAGAAAGAAATAAGATCGCCATGTTACAACTATTGGATCGATATTTGGTTTGTAAAGTTTGGAGTAATGTTTTTTTTTTAGTATTCGAAATTCTTATAGTAGATTGAGGTAACGTGTGTATAAATAAATAAATATATAAATATATATATAGTTATAGACCTAGATATAAAGGCTGGGACTGCGAAAAACACGGTGTTAGATCAGAAGTAGCATCCTGTAACATTTGACTTAAGTAATTATATCAGATTTCATCATTAATTCCAAATATTTCCTATCCACTTCCTTTTCAAACACTTCCAATATTTGTCCTGCTTTAAAATTTCATGTTTCACACTTATAAGAAGCAAACGCAAAATTACTCTTTTCATGTAGCCTTGATCACTGTGTTTTGAAATGTAGTCAGCCGGAAAACAGTCTTTTAGAAAATTTCCTAACCTATTCCTTTGAGGACCATTTTAATATTTTCGTATCCCACACATATATATCCAGGTTTCCTTAAATGCGTGTCTTCTAGCTTTTCCGACCAAGGAGTTTAGTCTGTGCGTGATTGACGAAGAAGGCAATGATGTGGTAGCAATCTGCCAGACGGATGGCAGGAAAATTCAACTCATAACAACGTTCCTATTTACATGACATCAGTTCGCTTCATTAACTAACATCGTTCTCATCCATTCCCAAGTTACGCTCCAAGTATTTCGTTTAGAAAAAGAACCCTCTGTTTTGCATATTACTGAAGGAAGCGGGTCCGCCTTCTTTCAGGAATTTAAATTTTTACAATTGCACAGCGTAGTGCCCCGTATTTTTTTTATTATTTTATTTTACAAATTCTGTTACAATTATTAGCTTGTATGTTGAAAATTAATTTGTTCTTATAAGGATACTTTCCCACCATAAACAGCTGTAGACTATTGAGGCAATTTCCTCAGTCAAACAAGAAGCCTGGATCACCATCTTTCACATAGCAACAAGAAAACTGTTCAAACGGCTGCAAGCTCTTGCTTGGTGACGAAAGAAATTGCTGACTTGGGATATGAACGCATGTGGGGATTTTGGGAAAGCGGCAGTTGGACAGACATTCTTTTCTGAAAATGCGACAGAAGTAGATGTGTGGTAAAGAGGAACAAAATTTGTGAGTCTGGCAAGATGTGGGAAGAGCTGTTTTCCTGATAATTCTAGTTAAGCGTGGTTAGCTTAATTTAGGGCCAAATTTGTTTTGTGTTTTTATATTTATTATTTATTTTGTCTTTTTTCCAAATTTTATTTTCAAAATTACAGCCCTAATAATATTAGGAAAATTTCGCGAAGATGGGTGGTGATAAACTTTCCTTCCCCTAGGAATCTGTTGATCCATATATTATTGGTTACACTTCCAGGTGTTCTAAGTAGATTGTATTGTTTTATTTCCATTTTATTTTAAAGTTCTGGTATCATATTTTCTTTGTTTTAAGTGTAGTTTTATGTGCATCATAATACACCTTGAAACATTTACGTGGTGTTGTCTGTTGGAGACAGCAAATCCCATTAAGCTAGTGGTGAAGGTGAAATTGCAGCCATCAGCCATACTACAGAAACCTCAAATATCCCACATACCTGTGTAATATCGGCCTACTGCCGTGATGCGACGTCTCCACTCTTCTGGGATGTTATGCAGCGTTGCTTGTTAGTTACCGACGTTTCGGGACAGCCTACAGACCCATTTCAAGGGTTAAGTTGTCAAAGTAGGTATTGTACTGTTTGGCCTTTGAGGACGGAAACTATAGGCTGTCTCGAAAGGTCGATAACAAATAAGTAACGCTACATAACATCTCAGAAGAGTGAACTGTTCACGTCTATAACTGTCTGGGTGTTCTCAATTACGTCCGCGGTAGGAAACGGGCGACAAAAGTTATATTTTTACATACTGAATTTACATGAAAGTAATTCGTTCTAATAAGCAGAAGGCAGCATTCATCTGTTGTCTTCCCTATTCTGATGTGTGAAAACAAAAAACAAAGGGAATGAGAAATGAAGACAAGACTTTCACAGCCACTTTGAAGCTGCATGAAGACTTGCAACAAACACCAACTTAATAACCGAGATCGAAGGCTGACAGATAATTACTGACTGCGGAGGGACTGCTTAAAACGAATTTAGCCGGTGCACGGTACCTTCGCGCTCATGGTATTAAGTGAGACGTTTCAAGAAAATAAATTCCGCACGGCGCATCTTTGGACCGAGGACAATTTGGTTTTGTAAGCCTGTCCCCTCGTGACGCGAGAAGCCACATTGAGGTCACCGAAGGCGAAAATAATCGGTTGTATCACAAGAATACATCGCCGTCTTGTTGTGAAACTGCACGATTCGAGCCTTGGCCTCCTCTTTATGTCAGCCAACAGTCTGCAGATGTAACCAAGATTTATAGGACACAGGAACGAGTCAACTTCAGAAGGTGTCTAAAAGTACGTCAATACCGCGCCAAATGCCGAGTTTCGTTTTTATCGGTTTCGAAATCCCGGCATCTGGCTTTGTGTCACATTAAGTTCTTTAATTTGTGTTCACAAGCCAATAATGGTGGTTTGCGCAACAAGAGATACGTGTTTCTGGAAGAAGGTCTGTACAGCATTTATAATTTCCAGGTTGCCACTAAAATGTCCCTTTTGTTCCTTCTTATATTTTGCGGGTACCTTATTTGTGAACAGTTATTAGGTTTTCTTTTGTCCAAAAATGAAAAGAAAATTTGGGCTGAGCGACCGTCGCCGACTGAGAACACCATTGAAAGCAAAACAGTTAACATAACCATTAAAACCCAAAAAATTTGCACTTTTTCACCGATTGTATTTATGTGTTTCGCTATCTGACAATTAAGAGTAAGAACAATCATCGCCCTAAACAGCATTAATGGATTAGTTTTTGTAAACAGAATACCGTGTCTTCTGTGAAGTAGGGGCTGAAGATTTAGATATCAGACGAACTAAGCTCTCTTTAACTGCTCTACGTCTACCCTTTACTGGGTATTCAAGGCAGTCTGCTTTCCATCAACTTACTCTCTTCGGTTTCTAACGCCTTACCCTGTTTCGAACCTACCTTTACCAGAATAGTGACAGGGCACTGCCTGGGAACCTTCACATCCGTTAAAATAATTTTTAGTTCCGTTTAATAAAAGTCACATTTATACTCTCTTCTTAGGTGCATTTGCAAAATTGCGAAAAGCGACTATTAACTTTGTCATGTCTGTCCGTCTGTCCGTTCGTCCATCCGCATGGAACAATTCGGCTTCCACTGGAAGGATTTTCACGAAATTTTGGTATTTGAGTATGTTTCGAAAGTCTGTCGAGAGATTTCGTTTCATTAAAATGTGACAAGAATAACGGGTACTTTACATGATGGCCTAGGTAGATTTATGATAGTATATCTCTAAAGCCTTCGTAGAAAGAGGAACGCTTCCGACAAACTTTGTAGAGGCAATCAAAACACGCATTTTGTACTCAATAGCTTTTTTTTTTTTTCCCCAAAATCGTGCCGTTTATGAGATGGTGTGGGAAAAATATGGTAGGGTCAGACATGCCACAATATGACAATGTAATACGGTGCATGCGCTATGCATGCTGGATTACTAAGGCTACAGATACACACTCAGAACATATAATACTTATGCTTTCTCACGGCAACAATGGTTACGCGAACGCGCCTCAGTGTTACGTTTTTCGCACGTTGGCTGTCTTGTTTCTTCTTTCTTATCTCACTTTCTTTTTCGCTTTAAGCTCCTCTGCTCCCTACCATGAACACCCAGCACCGAGCACTTCAATGTCTCTTATAGCAATATGCATGTAAGGAGATGACCTACCAAGACATCGGCTTGGCACGTACCCACAGTTTCTTTGTCTCTTAGGATTACAAAGGTTTAACAGCAGTAGCGTTTCCTTTAACCTCCAGTTTTCCGTGAGACTTCGCTTAACCACGGTGTGTTTTAGCTGCTGCATTTAACTACTGCAATTTTGTTACAGCGCGTAGCGAGTGAGTGTTATTCATGAACACACATAAAATGCGACTGGGACCAATACGCAGAAACCTAGATTATATAAAACCAAAGATAAAAGTGCCGCTTTCGTTGGAAAGACCCAACGCTTCTTCCGATTTTACTTCTGTTAAGAATAACTTTAAAGCTCAAGATTAATGCCGATAACTGAAGAAAAGATACGAGGGAAAACAAAGCGCTCGGAGAAAAACCTGTCTTAATGCTACTTTGTCCCTCAAAAATCCAATTTTGAATGGATCGGGCTCGAACCCGGGCCTCCGCGGTGATAAGACGACGGCTAACAGACTGGTCCATTGTGGGGACAATATACACTCCTTATTCTCAGTTCCCATTTCACAGATAACAAACTGTGACTCCATTACAAACGCCAATCTTTTGACGCTGTTTAGGAGATTAATCGCTACAAATTCTAATAATCATAAGAAAGCCTTCAGTATTTTGTGTGAGCAAAATTTAAAGACGAGGATAATACTGAATATTTCACATGATTTCGGCTGTAATGCTTTTTTTTTGTGTAACAAATGAAAACAAACCTTTAACATACTCTCACGTTCCAGTGTTCTGCTTGAAATTGCCAATTTTACGATATTTCTAAAGAAGCAACAAAAACTAGCATTCCGAAATTGGATATCTAGATGCAGTAACAGAGCACAAGCTTCATAACTGTTACGTTATGCATAAATTTCCCAAGTTCTTGAAATGTATGATTATACCGTGCTTTAATTACTAATTCTCTGCATCTTAATGTCAATTACATTATTTCAATGCAGTTTATTTGAAGAAAAACCTTTTCGGAGGAGGCGTATGTTTGTTATTGAGGGACAAATCAAAATGATGTCATGTTTGTAGCAGATGAAACCAATAGGTACAAGTTAACTGTTAGCAGAGCGCTCGTAATTATGCGTATCGTCTGTTGTGTCTGTAAATATCCAGACATTCATTCCATGAATTGTACGAGTATTTATCAGTCTCGTTCTGTCCTCAAAATAGCACAATAAACAGATCGAAGCAAGAAAAACACCGCCTATCCAGCAGCAATAATTATCGTCCGTGAAGGCAGGCGGGACATATAATTACCATTATACTGTTTGTGTTGCTCTGTAACCAGTGAGTCCGAAGTAGGAATGACACAATTATCTCTCCGCCTACCCTGTTACCTTGGGGTGGAGTGAAAGAGAACAAACACACTAGATATAATAATGGAAAAGGAAAGAAAATACTTTATCATTGTTAGACATTTAAGACGCTGTCGGTGGCTCCGATTATGCGGGATCGAATCGTAAGATAATTAGTGAATACCGAATTATAAAAGATGTGTGAAAGGAAGCTCGTGCCCTAGATGTTAGTACCTTGTCCGTATTTGTCTAAAGAGACTGGGTAATGCTACGCAAATATATGCAAACATAAAGGCTCCCGGGCTGCATTTTGATCCCGGGACCTTAAGCATACGAAACACGGCGAAGTAGGTGTCCGGTAAGGGAAAGTAACACTGGGAGACAGTGTGAGATAAAACTATATATTAATGAGAGTTCCTGGTGGCTTGTAGTTACACAGCTTGAGTGAGGACTCATAGAGAGTGACAGTACCATATGCTGCATGTGTACAACTGTATCCTCCTGAAGATGAGTACTTGAGGCTCGAAACATGTAGAGGAGACTAATATTTTATGAATAAATAATAATCAGTACACAAAAATTGGTAATTAATATATAGTCAATTCATGATGCACGGTCAAAAAAACATCAAGTAGTGTGAGATAGTTTTGATGAGAATGCTTGGAAATGAGGGAGAAGAAGATGGAGAAAAATGTGCGAACATATGCTTCATAAATTGAATTCCACGTCTAATATTGCTGGGGTGAACGACATGACTGAGATGTCCGGATATATAAAAGACCGCGGGAAATAAAAACGTGCCAAGATTTGTCCTGAAAATTTTAGGGTTATGAGAACGATTGGGAGACTTGTGCCTAAACAGAAAGGGAATATTAAAATATATCTTAAATAAAATAGTGTAAGAGAGTTTACTGCATTCATATGGTTCAGGATTGGGTCAAAGAACGAGCGTTTGTGAAAAGGAAAATGAACTAGTTTGAGCTGGATGTGTTATTGCTATACGAATCAAAACTGTTGGCGCAGACTTACAACATAAATGCTACTCACATAGTAAGAGGACTTCAAGCGCGGAATTTTGTCCTCTCTCTGGAACTCACTCGTACCCAGCTTCTCGTAGGCACCGTTCAGTCTGCACGGTGTTCCGTAGATTATTGCATTCCTAACACTGTTCGGCACACTGGGCAAGTCCTCGTGTTGACTGCAACATGAACTGGAGAAGCCGCTACTGCTGGTCGAGGATGAGGACGATCCCCTTAGGGTGGCCCTGCTGGCCCTGGCAGACTCTTCTAGCCTTTGAAGCAGCAACAAACGGGCTGTCTCCCTGTCTTCCGAAGGCCTAGTCCTTAAAGATCCGCCACTGCTACTGCTACTGTTACTAAGAGCTCGAGACATCTTTGTGAGCGGCTCCCTGTGACTCAGAGTCACCGATAAATTCCTGAGGGCTTCTTCAGAAGAAGGATCCTTGTGTAGTGACTCAAGATTGAGGATATTTGGAATGATACCTTTCGGGATTTCATGACCCTTGCTTTCTGCCTCTTGTCTGATAGTGGCTGATAGGTGACCGAAGATTTCTTGCGAGGACGTGTGTGTGGGTTTCGAATTTTCCGTCTTCTTCCCAGAATTCTGATCGGAGAGAGTATACGTTAAACTGGTGTACAACAACAAAGCATCGTCCGCGAAGGTGTCTGGGGGGAATTTATTATATCGTGGCCAGACAGGTCGTGGAATACAGTAATCGACTTTGCCTTCCGGAATAGTACTCAGTATGGCTGCGTTGGGGCGCCGGTTGTGTCTTCTAGGACTAGGGTTATTGCCTTTAACTGCTACCAGGATGCTCTTCACACAACCAGAGTTCTGATCGAAACCCGTGGTGGGATCATCGCGCAGGGTGGGTTCAGCCGGCTCTTCATTCCCGCTCTCTGAGGAGGTGTTGTACGGATGGCTGCCGTAACCCGAGCTCGCCGATTTGTCAGGGAATTCAGGAGAACCGTGTTGTTGTTGCTGTTCTTGTTGTTGTTGTTGTTCTTGTTCTTGTTGCTGCTGTTTCTGCTGTTGCTGTTGCCGCCGGCTCTTCCGGTCGCCACAGCTAGAAATGTTGTCGTTGTCGTCGTAGAGAGGATTCACTCTGTCAAAGGGGGGGAAAAAAACACACACACAATATAACTGTAAGGACAGCTCAGATTCTTAAGTAACTGCACGGACATGTTTCGATCAACAATGCACGTAGATTTTTTCCCTTTGCACCATTGTGTACAGCCACCTAGACATTGGTTCCGGGGGTTCTTTCTCCAGAAAGAGAGAATTTCGAAAATATTTCCGCCTAGTGCCTGTATACTGGTCCATATACAGCATTACTTCCTAGCAGCTTACTCCCGCCCTCTTGAAGGTAGCCCACGGAACTCAGACCGTGCAGTATACTCTTCTTGGACTACCGTGAAGATGAGGCAGCAATCTTTTCCGAAATATTCGTAACGTGTACCAGTCTGTATAGAGTTACAACCCAGGAGACGAAAATTCGTCATAACTAACTCCCTGAGAATGTCACAGCAAGCAGAGTGGCTGAAGGTAATCTGACTCCTAAGTTCCATTCTACGTCAAGCTCATTAGCCCTCTCCACAACTCGTTTACATACAAATCCAGACCTTACTACCTCCGTTTATATCAGTAGACATCTACGAAGTACGAGGGTTGGAACTTTAATAGTGGCAACTATTTATTGACAACTGATACAAAATAGATACATGTTTCGAAGTCTTACTGTCCTTCACTGTAGTCACCAGCATTGTGTACAACCCGTTGCCAGCGATGTGGAAGTCGTAGGATACCTTTAGCAGCGCCTGTTGTGTTGATAGTTCG
>Ga0209628_10004061_pt1 | contig 10462 bp, 4 predicted proteins | sample TergutCu122P4_FD_187285 | JGI IMG/M metagenome (GOLD analysis project Ga0209628, IMG submission 187285) | Cubitermes ugandensis P4 segment gut microbial communities from Kakamega Forest, Kenya - Cu122 P4 (SPAdes) (version 2) | ecosystem: Host-associated > Arthropoda: Insects > Digestive system >... | reverse complement strand
AAATTAATTCTGGATTAGTTTATTACTGATCAATCACTCCAACATGTTTCGGCCCCTTAGTTGAGGCCATCATCAGGGAGTTGGAAATCCTTGAGAGTTACCAAGCCATTGTGTTGATCTAAAACATGTGATAAAATCCAGTGTAAAGTTACATTAAAATTATTATACTCAATTAATAATTTTAATGTAACTTTACACTGGATTTTATCACATGTTTTAGATTAATACAATGGCTTGGTAACTCTCAAGGATTTCGAACTCCCTGATGATGGCCTCAACTAAGGGGCCGAAACATGTTGGAGTGATTGATCAGTAATAAAGTAATCCAGAATTAATTTGTGCATGTACATTTTATATGTTCCTACAAGTGCTACATACTCCACCTTAATCAAATAAATTGCAGAAATATTATGTGAGTTAACATAAGCCAAGGGATACCTTCACATTCTCTTTTACTTTTTCTTTCTTAGATAAAATTTCCTGTTTCAGCATTTTGATATCAAATACATCACATTTCTCTCTCTCTCTCTCTCTCTCTCACTGCACAAGATTCATATTATGTATAACAGGCACAACAGTTGCATAGATTTTGCTCTTCAATTCTTGTTGAAGCAAATGAAATTTCATATGCTTTGAAATAAATAATATGAATCAAACTGCTCATAAGCCATAATCCATCATCAGCATTAATTTGGATTGATTTTATTTAAATATGATGTAAATAATAAAAGATCTCCACTTAAAAAGCAAAGTCTTTTGTAATTTCCAAGCCTCTTTATCAAGTTCGAAACGTCCATTTTCAGAAAAGTTCATGTTTCTTACATTAAGGTCAATTTATGAATTTATGCAAGTGCAGACAAATATGGTTCAGCTGAATCTGCAGTGTGTGTACACAATCTAATGACATTTTCTGCATCATGGTAACAATTATAAAGTTTTATAGGAAAGATGGGTAAGTACTCTTACCTGCTACACATCACATTTCACAATACTGTCTTGTGCTTCAAGGCTGGCAGCAAGTATCATCATCTTCTTAGTTAGTCTTTGCCACGTAATACCATTCACGTACTGAATTACACTTGACAAACTAAATCACAAACATAAATGTAATCAATATGGGGAATTACTGGTTATTTTATTTTGTATATAACAGACTAATTCAAAATAATTAATTTCTTGCTCTTTAATTGTAACAATAACAATTTATATCAACACAAACTGCACAAGCTAAAACTTTGAGACTATGTGGTAGCAGATATTATAAGGTAAGAGCTGGAGTAGCTGGGACATATGTATAATCCAAATGGATCAAACATGGGTGGCTAAGAACATGTTTAAAACTAAATTAGAAGGGAGAAGGAAGTTAAGAAGGTAGAAAGATTTGTAAGAGTTGAAAATGTGACGACAGGGACAAATGGAAAATAACACCAGTGGAATGGGATGTTACAAGGAAGCAGTGTTATTCCTTTTGTTTGGTATTTAAACAGAATTTCAAGTCACAGTTGTGTTACCACCCAGAAACATTTACATGTTGTTGCAAAGGGCTATAACAGTTCAGGAAGGAAATTATTTTAAGTGGAAAATATCATTAGTGGGCACACAATATTGAGGTTTCAAAGTAGATGATGATTGTATAATTGAATATATATTTTCACTACATGGGCCAACAAAAATTGCCAGCCAGGCCTTAATTTGTATAAAAAAAAGTTTGAAGTCCCTGGTCAGAGGAGTTCAGGCAAAACAGTGATACACTGACAACATTAGTAACATTTTCATTTAGCCTAATTATGTTTAATTAAATAAAGTTAAGTTACACAGTAAAATCAAAACATTTCACTGCACTTCATACCAAACTTGACTTGATCATATCCAAAGCCCAGATTAGGGCAATGTAATAGGAGTTCTCTGCTCACTTTAGTCCAGCAGGCTGCAAAACAAGGCATGTATGTCAGAATGGGGAAGTTAGAGGCAGCTTTCAACAAAAGCTGCAAATGTTTATTATCAACAAACTAAGTTATAATACCAAAGACCATATTATGTATCAAAAAATCAACAACTCAGTAATTCCAAGACAACTTAGCAAGCTGTCCTAATTTCACCCTACAGATTAAAATATTACCAAGCTCTTAAGAACCATCACTGATGAGATCAAATGGCACAGCAAATAACTGCTAATGTAAGCAACATACAGTTAGTAACAATTCTACAAAAGATGAGAAAAAACAGGGAATTTGCCTGTACTTAGAGTGTAAGGAGTAGTTCAATCTATCTTGTGAAGAAACAGTATACTGGAAATAATACATTAGCTCCGAATGACCTGAAACACAGTTTTGTTTCTGTACTGTTAACTTGCAAAGTGAAATACTGAATTATTTATGCTTTGTTATTATTGCTGCAGAAGTACACACATATATACTTATAAAATTTATAGCAGACAGACTAGCTGATAAACAAAGAATATATATCAACTGAACAAACTAGGCCTTCTATTTACATTTAGGCATGAATTTGTGTTGCTGAATGGAGAGGTAAGAGCTTTGGTTTCATCATTATACAGCTGGGAGTATTAACAGATAGAGAGATCTTGAAAAAAAATTCATTTTCACTCCTATACCTCAGTAACTACATCACATGTCACTGTCTCAATATAAGCTAAATATCATCATTCTGATGGAGGTAAACACAGTTGTACAGAATATACAGTAAATGTATATAAATGATATAAAAATATTATATAATGTACATTCCACAATGGTTACGGAAAACTAAATTACACCATACCCATGCACCTTAATTTATAATCTTGCCTTGTGACATTCAACTTTTCTTAGAACACAACTCCATAAAAATACAGTGGTTAGAAAGAAACACTCTTTGACTATTCTTTGAGATACAAAGATCTAAAATTCCCACTTCAAGACTCACAATATGTTATTCAAAAATCTGAATCAAATAGAAACAAGCTGCCACAGTTATGGTAACTTCAGCACCAACAGTTATCACATCATTTCAAAATAAAACCAATTAAAGCAAAACTAGACTAGTGGACAAAACTGCTAATCAGAAATAACTGAAACACTTCAAAGAAGAAACATGAGTATCTGTTGTCTTCATCTAAACAAGCACTTAATGTACCTATTGTACATATCACGTTACATTAGGCGAAGACAATGAATATGAACGCACGGTATACACAATTTTAAGACGAGTATCTGTGTGTGACCACAATTATGGTTATTTCATTTTCCCTCCAGTATACTAATAGAAATGATATTGAATTGCACCAACTGAATGTACATAATTGTTGATTTTGGACAGGATAAAGCTGCAGCAATTATGCAAGGAACATGAGTTCTTGCCGTGGTTTGGTGTCCAGTCCTTAGGGAGCACCAAAGCAACCACTTCAGCTGTTGGCCACAGCAACTAATTACACAAAACTTCTAATACATGTTTCTTTGCTTTCTTCAGATATGACCTGAAATGCAACCTCTATATGCAATGGAAAATACTACTTTGTATAAAAACTGTATAATAAACATTTATCCACCTTGTTGAAACATCTGATTTAATTGGCAATACTGTTATATTAACTGTAAATATTTCTTAAATTCTTTCTTAGTGGTTTCTGACAATCTCGGAACAGTACAAGAAGAATTTTTAAGAAATTTCAAAATTCTCCTCACTTTCACTAAAAATCATTTGCTGAATTTATGAGACACAAGTGACATTTGACAGCTAGTATGGTTTTCAGTTAATCAAAGCTGCTTTTGGCTGTAAATGAGTAGGCTACTCTTAGCACAGTATAGAACTGTCATTTCTTACAACCCTTCATGGATAAATGGGACAAAATGCTGTCCCATGTCATATACATCCTTTTAGTCCAAACGGAAAAACACCGTCCCACAGTGGGCATTTAAATTGAACAGTGCTCTGGCCACAGCAGAAACCTGGGATTTAAGAGGATGTATGTTACTAAAGGATAATAAAAACATTTAAGTGTGAAGTTAAATGTTGCAATTCCATTGCACACTACATATGTTTACCGCACACAAGAGTCAGTGATGATTCAAGCCATCTGGGATGAGATGCTATAACTGGGTGAGTAGGCCCTGATGTTACAAAGGATCATGGGGCCTTCACTATCAGGGTCAAGCAGTCCAAGACAGAATATTCTTCTCTGACTGCCTGACCTTGCAGATGAATGCACTGCCATTCTTTAAAACGTTGGAAGCTACTCACCTAACAATACAGGGTCATATCTCAGGAGACTTCAATTTTCAGCAAAAACAGTGTAACAGCCATAAATCCCCCAAGCGAACCAATGTTTTTCCTTAGCTTTTATCATCCATGAACAGGGAATTTTAAATGTCCTGGTACTAACTGAGTGGTGGCCAGATTTTAAGTATGGGTTAATGGAATCAGTATGACAAAAAAGCAAATACTCAGCCAGCAAGACTGTGTGCATAGGCCATTACAGTGGTACAGTGCACAGATAATACAGGTTCAGTGTGTTTTATGGTATTCCACAGTCAAGTCCTGTCAGTTCATAAGCCTTTAATATTCCATCTTGTAATATGTCCTTTGCATATAGATGACATGGCAGGAATACCCATGAAGACTTAAAATTAAGCCACACACACACCACCTTGTAAATAAAGCCAACTTGGTGCACAATTTTAATTAGTACGTTTATTTTTTAGTATATTTATCAATCTCTACATGTTTTGGGTGACCATGTGCCCATCATCAGGACAAACAACTGTATTTATGCGACACTTGGTACTTGTTATTCTGTATGGATAACAAGTACCAAGTGTCACATAAATACAGTTGTTTCTCCTGATGATGTGCACATGGTCACCTGAAACATGTAGAGATTGATAAATATACTAAGAAATAAACATACTAAGAAAAACTGTGCACCAAGTTGGCTTTATTTACAAGATTATACAGGGATGCACGGTCAACAAAACATAAAAAACCAGACACACCAATCAAAATTGTAACACCAAACCAAACAATTGTAGCTTCAACAGTTATCTGTTTTTACCACAAGACAGGAACTTACATACACATTTCACATGATTTACACACTTATTTACCATCCTAAAAAAAATTACCTTCACAAAAGCTGCATGTTTTTCATATATACATTAAATGCTACACAAAAAGGACCCTGTATGAAAAGATGCTGTAGCTTCTCCATCTCATAAGTTTGATAGGCATTATGCTATTACCAAGTTTAATTATTTTAATGATAATCTATTAATTGTTTAAACAAGGGGCAGGGACACATGAAGATGAAGATGGCAAAAGGCTATCGTGCCTTACAAAATAAGAAGTGTTATCTCTTAAGTGATGTTACACATGGCTGCAGTCTCTGGCAACTAACCAATGATATTTATAACCAATAAAATATTTGTAATTAGTAATAAATAGTAACACTAAATTACTCATCTGTAGCAACACCAATTTGACGACATTCTGCCCACAACAGTTTGCAAAATATTATTCTTATTACATTCTGTTACTTACTGTAGTAGACTCTACCCAGAATGACCCACACAAAATGCCACTTAGAGCTGTACAGAATAATGTAGAATATAAATGCACTTCCAAGGTTCAAAATATTATATTTATGACCCTTGCAGATATTCCCACCACTTTTCTCTCCCCATGTAATTTACTATCTAACTACAGTACAAGCTGGTTCATCTGGCAGTGGATGATTAGGAAAGTTCTACTAACTGTAAATTTACAGTGGTCCATTACATTTCACTATTTCACCTATTGGCAGCATCTAGCACCGATTTTGATAAATAAAAAAAAGCAAACAATTATAAATAAAAGACTCTTTATATGGTAAATTTACGTAAGTGAACAGTTAAGGCAATAACAGAAAAATGTGACTTGGTACTTTGTTGCTATTTTTTGCAGATTTTATATATATATACACCACATTATGTAAGTAGTGATAAGTGAATAATAATTTGGTGGGAAAAACAGGACAGGATATCAAGTGATAAATTAAACAGTCAGGTCTGCCCTTGAGGTTTCCAAGTACCATGTAGGTACAAAATAAACCAGCTTGCCCTGTATATGTATCACAGTCCTTGAAAAGCTAATTATTTTCAGCTATGGAAAAATATTCTTTCATTTTATGGAACCAAAAGGTCAATTACTGTGTTCATAAAAGCCTGTCTTAATTATTACTGGAGGGTTAAATTAAATACTTTGAGTTTAAATAATACAAACACATAATCAAAATAATATACTAATAAATCACAAATGTAATTATATAACTTGATTTTGCCAATATGCTAATCTGTGGTTCTTTCTTTTCATACAAGTTATGACATAAAACATATTGTGAGCCCAAAGCAAATCAGACATGCCTACTTTGTACTTCATTCTATACAACTAAGTAATTTTCTTCTCCATTGTCAGTTCTCACAAACAGTCACAAATGCCTGCCAATAGGAGAGTTGTTTCATGTATCCATATCATACTAAGATAACAAAAGAGCTAGAATAAATTTAGTATGTAAACAAATTAGTAAACAACATAAAACAGGACAATGCTGTTATTTAAAGCTTCTGCCACAGTGTAAATAAGATTTTTGCTCTTAAAAAATTTTATGCAGTGAAAATGGAACAAATAGGTTGTCCTGAAACATCAGTTAAAAACTACCAATCTAAACTACATAAAATCCCAGAAGAGTGATGACAATGCTCTAATAAAAGTCTGATGATGATGTGTGAAAATCAACCAATGTGTGAAAATTAGTGAGAAAGTAGGGCAATGGCTCAGGCACAAAGTTTAGTCATGGTAGAGTCATTTAATTTTACCCACAAATGTATGCATGGAAAATCTCCTGATTGTTGTATGGCTTCCCTAGCACATTTCAAACACCCAGTAGTCAAGAAGAAAGAAAGTCTCCAGTTTAATTCCAATGGAAACAAGGAAGCTATTTCTAAATGAACTGAAAGACAACTGAATTGATAAAACCTGGTGAACTATGTTAATTTATACATTTATGGGCTTAATTTAATTTGAATTACAAAATGCTGAACTAAAACAATTTGAAGTAAAAATGACTTTGAAAATTAATAAAATGGTCCAAATATGGACTTAAGTTTTGTTACTTTTTGAAGAAGTGACTAAAGTATGTATTAATTTCCACAGTTTCATGAACTCTCCAGCTGTTGCATGTCCTGAGTGAATGCGATACTGACAGTTTATGGCCAGAATGTGTAAACTGCTCATACATCATACAAATTCCTGTCTATGAATATCAAGCGGTAACTGTAGGACGTTTAAATGAAGAACACAGTCAGTACTGTTATGTAACACAGAACATGTGACCTTCCAAATGTCTACTAATTTCTCTCAACTGTGCATGCAGTATTTATTATTTCAGCACAGATGTGTATAATTACAAAGTCTGTAAACTGACTCAAATTAATTGAACCTCCTATACAAGTCAACAATATTATGCATACAGTCCCAAAACATTTAATTATCAATAAAGGTGGCATTTCAGGCCAAAATGTTAATAAATGTATGTTGTGTGAACACATAAGTAATATTTTTGAGTACTTAATACATAAATCTTGGTGCAGCAGTATACACAGACCCTTCCATGATTTGAGCACAACTCAAAATTTAGCAACCCAACAATAAGTTATATCATTATGTTCAATGAAAGGTACACTTCCACTGTTCTGTGCCTCCCAGTTCATAGTATAAAGTTTAAGGAGATTACTATTGGGTCTGTACAATACATTTCATGGCTCTAGGATTATATCTTACAATTTAAAAATGTTACAATATTTCTATAATTAAAGTAAGTCATATATGCACTTAAGCAAGCATCATATAATGAAGACATATAGGGGAATGGAAGTACAGCCCCACAAAACCTTAACCTCTTCTCTACAAGGAGATGAGAGATGATCTTCACACATCAGCTGTTTTATGCCTGGGAAAACAGCTGCTGAAGCCACTGGAAAGGATGTTTGGTAGGCCCTCAAGCTGGTTTTGATGCTGTATATAAGATAAAAATTTCCTGCCCTGCCAGGAATGGAAGCCTAATTCCTCACTCATCCAGCCTATAGTCTAGTCACTTAATTGAGTCATCCTCATGCCATTCCTCTCTCATTTACTGCTCAAAATTAATATTTTAATCTGGCATTATTTTTTCATGAAGCCTTCAGAGATGAAAAATATAATGTAACATTCAAATTTGAACACCACCACTTATCAGGCATTTCATACTTTACATTCACCAGCAAATGGCAAATTCAGCTTCAGGCATTTAAAATAAATTCTGTAACTGTAGTTATAACATGACACTATACAGACCTACATGGCAAGTTACTATCACTCTTTAAAACCAGGCGATGTAACATAATAGCGATGGCACAAAGTGCACAGAGTTCTGTACTGCGAAGCATACCACATATTCCTCACACAATTTTAGATGTACTAATAAGACTTAAGAAAAGTTGAATATCCCTTTCTAAGTGTAATTTTATATTCCACACATCTTACACAAAACATACTTAACAGTGACTTATAGGAAGCCAATTAAGTATTAATAAATTCTTTTATTCCTATTCGATCTTTGTTTTCAATATAATGCAGTGGTAACAAGTGCATCTTTATGGCAACAGGAAAAGAAAAATTATCTTTCATTTTATAACTTACTTTTATAGGATATGAAAATAAAAATAAGTATTTAACTTATCTTCTGTTCTAGTCAGTTGACAGTTTCCTCGGCATGAAAACAGCTTGTCCATTACATCAACAAGATTAGAAAAATAACTGTTTTTTACTCACATATCTTACCTCCTATGCAGTTCCATTCAAAAGGGCATAACTTGTCATGAAGACTACATAATGGATGAATTACTGGATGCCAATCAAAGTCAAAATATTATAAAATTGTAATTACAAATGTATATAGTCAGCATGTGTGAACTGTGTAATCAAATTAAAATAGCCTATGAACCTCATGCAATCTAAATCTGACCCTGAGGACAGCCAAATTCCTCATGCATGTACTGGATTTACCCCTAATATACAATGACACTACAAATAAAGAAACCCCCTTTACACTCTTAAATTTTCAGTAAAATTACTACACAGAATGTATTTAACCTGGCCTGCAATTACAAGGTGGGCCTGACTTGCAGAGGATGAATAAAAAAAAATCTTGTTTTATTTTTTCAGTAAATATGGTAGGTCATCCTAAAAATGTATTATATTAGTATATGTAAGCATCTTGGGCATTGTGTAAGCTAATATAACATTCAAACAACTAAACCACATACATTGTAGCCACTAATTATACAAACTCAGGGAAATAAATACTTCCTCATCGTCTTCTAAGATATCTGGAATGCAGTCTGTCATTAATTTCTACATACTGTACAAACAAAGCCCCATGGAAAATGTATCTGGCATTTCATGGTACATCAGACATGCTGTCTTAAAAATGCTCTCTGCAAAGCCACGTAATAGGTGAATATCTTGTGACTTCCACATGATCATTTCTATCATGTCACACTGAGGAGAAGATGGGCTGAATGTTAGAATGAGATTACATTTTACTATAAAGCAGAAAACTTTGCATACCTGCAGAGAACACTTCCAGCAATCTCTTTCAAGGAATGTCCACACTGAATTTCAATACACTTTTCACTACAAGTGTTAAAGTTAATAGCAGTGCAACATCATGGTGAGTGTTCACCTGTCTTTATTATTCACTGCAGGGAAAAACATAAAACACTTACAATAGTGGTTACAAGAGTACGGAACATTCATAAAAAATAAATAAAACATATTACTAAAACGATGGACTGATGGAGCTTGAAATAATGGTAACTTCAATTAAGAATTTTTCTTATCACAATGTAGCTTTGCTCCCTACGATGTTGCCTCACTGTCAAAATTCCAAAGTTTTATTTTTTAAAAAACATATACTAGTCACAACCATAACATGTGTTACTACTGGCACCATATGAAAATAAAAACTATGACAAAAAGGTGCTGCTGGTAACATTTAAACATTATGTCTTTGAAAGTTCTTACAAATTCTGAAGCTGACTTTATGCAGGTAACAAGTATGACATGGCTAATGTGGAAGAAGCAATCTTCTGAATCTTGCGATATGAGTACAACTAGTTCAACAGATCATTCCGTCATAAACATGAAAATAAAATCAGCACATACATCATTTGCACCAAAACTGAAACATAAATGAACAGTCAATGCCCATGGGCAGAGGTACATGTACACTGCTCATTTATATCTAGATATGTTCATTACTCAGCATGTGAACAATATCATGTACAAGGTGGTTCAAATATGACCGGGACTGATTTGTATGTAAACAAGCCGCAATGCGCAGCAGCTGTGCGACCTTGAGAGAGTGAAGCCACAACCTCCACCCTCCCTC
>Ga0209628_10004060_pt1 | contig 10466 bp, 6 predicted proteins | sample TergutCu122P4_FD_187285 | JGI IMG/M metagenome (GOLD analysis project Ga0209628, IMG submission 187285) | Cubitermes ugandensis P4 segment gut microbial communities from Kakamega Forest, Kenya - Cu122 P4 (SPAdes) (version 2) | ecosystem: Host-associated > Arthropoda: Insects > Digestive system >... | reverse complement strand
GGGGATGAGACTCAGTCTGCAGATATTGCCGGCTTTGGAAAATCCACGTGGGATGCTTGCATGCGTTACCACCACGCAAATTATTATCTTGTTTTTAGTTGAAATTGGAGTGGTAACCGGCTTTCTGTTTTTGTATCGTTTTATATTTAAATCACATATAAAGCAAGAGAAACAAAAATGGTGGACTCTTTTTTTTATTCTTGCCTATGGCTTTTTATTAATTATCCCGATGCGAGGCGGATTGCAATTGGCATCCATGAATTTAAGTCGCGTATATTTTAGCACAAAACTGTATGCCAACCACGCTGCAACAAATCCCTATTGGTCATTTTTTAATAGACTGTTTTATAATGATACACAAATTAAAGATTTTTCTTTTATGGAACAAGATTTGTGCACCACCATTATGCACAATTCCAAACAAGATAATCGAGTAGATATTCCCATTTTTATCAAACCAAAAAACAACCAACCCGTAAATGTGATTTTGATTATATTGGAGTCATTCAGCAACAAAGTGATTGAACCTTTGGGGGGAGCGCCTGATATTACGCCTAATTTCAACAAGTTGGCAAAAGAGGGAATACTGTTTAAGAACTTTTACGCCATGGGCAGTCGTTCGGATAAGGGACTTGGAGCGCTTTTGGCGGCTTATCCTGCAATGGTAGGTCCATACTCCATTTTATATTTTCCTGAAAAAATGGAAAATTTGGATTATCTGTCTCAATACTTTACAAAAAATAATTACAAAACCTACTTCTATTATGCCGGAGAAACGGAATTTTACAATACTAAAACTTTGATTTTACGCTCTGAATACGACCACATTTTCTCTGTAAAAGATTTTCCCGCTTCCGATAGAAAGCAAAAATGGGGCGTGCCTGATGCGCTTTTTTATCAAAGAGTTGTGAATGATATGAAATCTTTTATAACCCCTTTCTTTTTAGTAACTTATAACATTAGTTTACACACGCCTTTCGATGTGCCCGGAATTTCGGAAAGAAACTATGGCAAAGTAGCATCATATAGTGACCGATGTTTGCACAATTTTGTTACCCAACTAAAAGAAAGCGATTTTTGGGACAATACATTGCTAATCATTACTTCCGATCATGGTACGTTGGGTTTTTCAGGCACCTCCCTTCAAAATCCTGTTACCTACCAAATTCCGATGCTATGGGTGGGTGGAGTTATAGATTCTACTTTTGTAAATGAAACGATTGGCATGCAAACCGATTTAACAGAAACTTTAGTTCAACAACTTGGATGGAAGCCTAATAATAATCCCTTTTCCAAAAATCTTTTTGGGAATAAATCGTTTGCATTCTACTTTAATACTGAAGGTTTTGGCTTTATCTCCCCGGAATTGGCTTACTATAATGATACGGAAACCCATAATATAGATTTCTATTACCTCAAAAGTGAGCAAAAAAAAGATTCTTTATTGCAGTTTTCGGAGGCTTTTGTGCAATATCTTCATAAGGATTTTAAAAAGAGGTAATTACCTTTAAAGTTTTTTTGCCAATTCATGCAGATTCACGTTTCCTTCGCTCATGGCGCGTAACTGCCCCATCAATGCATTCACTCTGTCTTGAGCGTTAGTATCTTTACGGGATGGAGCAAATTTTCCGCTCAAAAAAGGAATACGTGCTTCTATTTCTTTCATATCCATTTTTTTGAATTTTAACAGAATGAGTATGGATTCAAAATCCATTTTTGGAGATAGAAACATTTGTTTCAGCATTTTATAAGCAATAGAAAAATCCATTTTTTCTTGCATTAAAAAAGCAAAAAGTTCGTAAATCCGTTGCAGGTCGAACTTTATTTTTTTGTGCTGACCGTGCAAATGTTTGAGTTTTTGCCCAAAGAAAATACCTGTAAATTTAGGATTCAGTTTTAATTCTTCCACTATTTTTTTGATGAGCGGAAAATAATTATTTGTGAAGATATAGTTAAAACAATCTTTCGGAACGCCCCATTTTACCAATTGTGCGTAACGCTCTGCCAAATCATCGGGAACATTTTTGCGCAGATTATCAATATGTTCGTTGGTAAGTGGGATGGGCGCGGAATCGGTGTCCGGGTACATTCTGTCTGCCCCCGGGAGCACGCGCTCGAAGATGGTAGTGCCATCCACAAACGACTTTCTCGTTTCGTTTGGTACGCCGTCAAAAGTCATCAGTGCGCGTTCTTCAATGGTTATCAAAGCTGTTTCCACATCGGCTTCCGGCGACCAAAAGATGATTTGCGCATCCTCATCATCTGCTTCAAGAACTTCTTGTATCTTTTCAAAGACATTCACACTGATAACATCGTCAAGGTCTTCGCTTGTAGCCATGTTTGGTTTTTCAATACAGGCAATCACTTTCAGGCGGTTGGTAAACTCGTCGTAAAACGGCTTGTCGGGTTGTGTGAAATGGGAGAGCAGTCCCCCAAACTTTGGTAAATTAACGGCATACAACTTTTCCTTTCTTTCAATAGCTTGTTGAAGAGGCATATAATAAAAATGGAAATCTTTGGGGTCTAATTCTAACACCTGCATTTTCCATTTATCTTTTTGGATACGTTTTTTCAATTTTTCTCGAATTGCCAACAAAGCAAATTGCCGAAACGCTTCCACGTGGGTCAGTTCGGGTATCCATTTGGTGCGGGAAACGCCCTTAATTTCTACACGGGTTCCTCCGGCGCAACTCACGTTCACGTCTTCTCGTCCAGCGCCGATTCCGGTACGCACTTTTCCGGTGCTGCGGTTCAGGAAGCGAATGTAATCGCAGGCTTCCTTTACCTCATCCGGATTTTTCATGTCGGGATAAGTAACCGTTTCAATGAGCGGCATTCCAAGGCGGTCGGTACGGTAAATGCGTTGGTGTCCAATATCGGAGACCTCGCGGCAGGAATCCTCTTCCACACTCAACTGAATGAGACGCACATTCTTGTTTTTTAGCGGGATCTCCCCGCCGATTCCCACAATAGCAGTCCGCTGAAATCCGGTAGGGATGGAGCCATCCAAATACTGTTTGCGGGTAATGTGCACTTCGCCCACAATATTCATCTTTGATGTTAAAGCAATCTCCAACGCAATGTCTAAGGCTTCTCTGTCAATAGGAAATGGCGGTGTGTCGTCCACATCATACGTGCATGCTGTGGGGTGTGCAATACGATAAATAATATTCTTTTTTGTACGAAATTCCATTAATGCGGTTCCGTCATATTCTCCTAATTCTGACAGTGTGGGTCGCATGTGGCGGATTAATTCCGCATCAAATTCATCCGGTTTTTGATAGATACCGGCAGGACAACGACAAAACAACTTACTTTTCGTTAATAACTGTTGGTGTACCTCTAAACCTGACATAAAACCTATTCTATCATAATCTTTTTGAGTGGCCTCTTTGCGGGAAACATAGCCAATCTCTTTTTTTGTTTCTTCAAAATTCTGTCGGGGATTTCCTTTTTTCATGTATGTTAAATGCTTATCTACAAATAATTAAAATGTGATTCTATTTGCTAACGGCGATTAGCAAAATTGGTTGCGAAAATATAAAATTATTGCATATTCAGCACAGAATGTGCGGAGTTGCATAGAGGTTATTAGAACAATAAATCCTGAGCGCACTCTTGAATAACTCTTTCAATTTTTATATTGTTTTTTTTTGCGACTTCAAACAAGATTTCCTGAAAATAATAGGCAATTGACCCACAAAAAAACCAGGGGTGCGAAAACATCGAATAATAATCAATTTGATGGTTGAAAAAATCTTGAAAGGATTTTTCAATGATAGTTTTTATTTGCTCTTTGTTGAGATGTGTTTGTAGAAAAACCGGAACGGAAGCGAAGAAAGTTTGGGGGTTGGGGGTGCGATAGATTTTTTTATACACGATGGGTTTATTAACAGTAAATCTGTTTTCAAAATCCTGCGCAATTTCAGTGTCAATTTTATTTAAAAGATATTTTGAAACAAACTGTTTTCCGAGATAGATGCCGCTGCCCTCATCGCCCAGCAACCACCCCAACGAAGGGACTTGATTCACAATATGTTCTCCGTCATAAAAACAGGAAGCTGCGCCGGTTCCCAAAATTCCTACAAATCCTTTTTTTTGTTTACATAACGCGTGACAAGCCCCATATAAATCTGATAGCACGATGATATTTGCCTTTGGAAACAGATTACAAAGCACTTCTTTTACTTTTTCTGCCTGCTCTGTAATAAAGCAGCCTGCGCCATAGTAACGGATATTTTCAATTTCATCAACTTTAATCTTATTGATAGCAATAACCTCTTCAATAATTTCTTTTATGGCTTCTTTTGAGGAATATGTTGCATTTATGCCGATAGTTTTGTAAATAAAAAAAGTACACGTACCTTTAAATCCGATACATGTACTTTTAGTTGCTCCGCTTTCAATTAAAATGTTCATACTACTTTTTGTTTGGCTGCGGCTCTTCCTTCGTCAAATTATTATCTCTTTACCACAAATTTACCTTGGGCATAAATCGTATTATTATTCATTAATCTACAAATATAATTACCGGTGGCAAGTGCAGAAGTATTTAATTGATGTTGTATTCCGTTAATATTTTCCTCAAAAATCATACTTCCATACATATTATACACTACAATTTTTCCCGAAAATGGTTCATTAAGTTCAATATTTAAAACCTCATTAGCGGGGTTTGGAAACAGGTTTACTTTCAAATTAGAAAACAGTTCTTCTTTAATTCCCTGCGTTGTCCATTTGTAGTTCAAAGTTACACTATCCACCCACAGAGTACTTCCTAATTGTCCCTTGCAATCCTTTAAATTATTCCAATTAACTCCGGCGCTTGCTACAAAAAGTACTTTAATTTGATAAAATTCTTCATTCCAATATTCTTCCGGAATAGGAATAAAAAACTTTTCCCATTGATTAACTGTATTATTAATTACTTTTTTTACTGAAAAAACTTCACCTGTTCCATTAGAAGCAAATCCTAATTCAATAATTGCAGAGTCTCCCGCAACAGGTTCATATCTGTAATAACCTTCTATAGCGTGCGGGGTATCATATTCCCATAATTTATAAACAGGAACCTTTCCACCATCTTCTAAAAATCTCGGAACAAAATCTTTTGCAACTGTTCCAACCATTCCGGGTAGAAAAACATCTTCATCTCCAAAAGTAACTTTTCCTGACTTCAAACGGATGCTGTACAAACCGTGTTTAACATACTCTGCTCTGTTTTCTTTTAGTGCAGTAATGTCAGCCTGTTCTAAAGTACACAACATGTTGAGTGTGTAAAAATAATCATTATCAAAATCCTCATAAGGAGGACCAATGGGATTAGGGATTGTTTTCCAAGTTTCAAAACTGCTGTCAGGGAGTTGCTTTTGTTGTGCGTTAAGACAAAAAGAAAAAAGCAAAAAAGATAAAAGGGATAGGGCAATTTTTTTCATAACGATTTTTTTTTAAATAAATTTATGGGTTTATTAGTTTATGTATTAATATTTTAACAATGAACTTTAAATTTTAACAATTAATTGGAGGGTAAAAGTTCTGGGTGGTTCGGCATAAAGTGGTCGGAGTGCATACAAACGATTGGTTACATTTCTTACAATAAAATTAATTGAAACCTTTGGAAAACTGTAGCCCGCCCGTAGATCAATCGTTAGAGAGCCTTTTTTATTTTCCTGAAAGAAGTTATAAAAATTATAAAACGGGAAAGCTCCGATACTTGCTATACTATTCTTATAAGTTTCATCAAAATTAGGATTATTAGCATCCAAACGAAACATAAATTCATCAACATTTCTCATTGTACTATAGTAAGTTAAAGTTCCTCCTAAAGTAAATTGCTTAAAGAAAGTAAACTCTACATCAAGTTTTACCATGTGTTCAATTCTATATTTCAGCACTTTTCTTGTTGTGTCTGAACTTGAATTATTATGAGTATATTTTTTTCCTTCAGTGGTGGGAGAGTCATCGTCTTTGTAATAAACGTGATCGGGTTTTTTGGTTGTGGGATTACTCCATGTGTAAGAAGCCATCAATGTGTATTTTACATGCTTTGAAATTTTTCCTTCAGCGTGAAGCGAAAAGTCCACCCCATTTACTTTAGCAGGACCAATATTTACAAATTTGTATCCATATCTTTTTGAAAGATTATCATTTTTTCCCCAGGGCCCCATGGCAAATTCAATAAAATTATCATAATCCTGGTGGAAATAACACACGTCTGCCATCATTCTTACATCGAAGAATTGAAAGGGTTGCATCACACCTACTTCTGCATTCCAACTGGTTTCGGATACCAGTTGAGGATGTGGATAAAAGCCAAAATCACCCACTGTTAATGAGATAAATTTTTCACCAATGGTTGGAAAACGAAAGCCTTCTCCAAACGAACCCCGAATCGCAGTTTTTGTTTTAGGAATTTGAAAATTAACGCCCGTTCTGAAAATGGGTCGTCTGATTTTTTCTTCGGGATTAATTTTAGTACCCCATAAATGATAGGTCTCCCATCTACATCCGAATTGAACAGTTAAGTTTCTCTTTTTGAAGAATTTTTGTTCAATTTGCGTATATAAAGAGAAGTTGTTGGAAAATGCCGAAGATGGTTCTTTGTTTCCTGCAACAGCATGAGGGTCAACATCCCCACTAAACACGGGTCCGTAGGAAGTGGCATATAGATTGCAAGCACCTGCAACAATGTTCATCCCAAATTTGAATGTCTTATTATATTGGTATTCATTAAAAACCATTATGGCTTGGGAGTTCAGATTACCGGCAAATTCTTTGCTGTCGCTAAATAAAACTCTATTTTTAAAAGTGTGTGAGCCAACTTTTTCATTAAAATATTTTACACATGGGTCAACGTAAAACATAAACTCTTTAAAATGGTACAATGAACCCTCATACGACCTGAAAATGTTGGTATCAGCATCCAACCATACATAAGATTGGGCGTTGTTTGTGTACATAAAATTTCCGTTCAAGCTTACCGAAAGCCCCTTTACTTTTTCAAACCGGTAGCGTGTAGCAAAGTTCAAACGGTATCTTTGATCAAACTTGCCTCTTGAATTTGAATTGTGATTTCTGGTAAAGGAGATTTTTTCTTGAGGGCCTATATAACTTTGGTCATTGTACACCTCTCCTCCAACCACCAAATCAAAATTCTTTTTTATAATTCTTGAATGCAGAAACGAAAGTCCGAATTCTACAGGATTTGTATTTAGCCAACTTGTTTGATACGGGTTTCTTGGTTTATCATACAGTGAGGCAAATGTTGTAAAAGTAGTTTGTGGTTTCACTCGGGGATACGCAGTAAGCACATTAATTGCACCGGTAAGCGCAGCAGAACCGAACAGGACAGAGGCAGCGCCTTTGATAATTTCAACTTGTTCAACGCTTTCCATTGCAATAAAGTTCCACATGGGGCGTCCGGCATCGGGGCGAAGCAAAGGCATATCATCCTGCATAATCATTACTCTGCTTCCCATTCCGGAGCTATATCCGCTACCTCCCCGAATTTGAGGCTCGTTGTCCACTATCACAATCCCTCCTGCAGTATTTACTAAATTATCTACGGAAACGAAATTTCTGTTTTCTGATTGTTTGGGTTGGAGAACTACCAATGAACTGGTAGAAACTTCCGGATTGGTTTCATATTTTGAGGCGCTTACTTTTGCTTCATCCAAGCGTGTGGCAAATGGCTGCAACAAAATAGTTACTTTAATTTCCCTGTTCTTTGATGAAAAAATAAACACTCTTTTAATGGGTTCATACATAAGGTGAACAAACTCAACTTCACAACTGTCTTTGTTTACTTGAAATGAAAAATTACCATCCATATCCGACAAAAACACGTTGTTTAAACAGGTTACCCGTATTTGGGCGTAGGAGACCGGTGTATTTTCAACAGCATCTTTTAAAGTGCCTTTTAGAGTATATTGAGCAAACATGGATATTTGCAAAAACAAACAACAAAAAAAGGAAGTGAAAAGGTAATATCTTTTATTCATAAAAAACTATCGGCGGCAAAAATAGTTTTTTATTCATACAAAATGCTTGTAAAACTAAAAAAAAACAAGCAAAATTTCACTATGTACTTGTTTATTAGTAAAATAAAAATGTTAATATGTGTTAACGTAGAGACACGGCACGCCGCGTCTCTACGTTAATTGTCCTCTAAAGCTTTGATGCCGGGGAGTTCTATTCCTTCTAAATATTCGAGCATGGCTCCGCCGCCTGTGCTGATGTAAGAGACCTCTTTAGAGAGCCCGAATTTTCCGAGCGCCGCAATGGAGTCGCCGCCACCAATGAGTGAATAAGCGCCATTCTTTGTACTTTCAGCAATTGCTTCTGCTACCGCCTTGGTACCTGCGGCAAATTTATCCATCTCAAAAACACCCACCGGTCCATTCCAAAGAATAGTTTTGGATTCTAAAATTACTTTTCTAAACAGTTCAATGGATTTTACGCCGATATCCATTCCCATCCAGCCGGCAGGAATATTTTGGTCTTTGGTAACCAACGTATTGGCGTCTTCCGCAAATTTATCGGCGCACAGGCTGTCCACCGACAAATAGATATTGATACCTTTCAACTTTGCCTGTTCCAAAATCTCTTTTGCCACGGGTACCATCTCTTCCTCAAACAGAGAATCGCCGTAGGAAAATCCCATCGTATATAACATGGTATATCTCATGCCGCCGCCAATGATTAAGTTATCTACCTTGTTCAACAAATTTTTCAGAATATTGATTTTTGTTGAAACTTTCGAACCTCCGATAATGGCTGTAAATGGCGATTTTTTTTCTTCCAATACTTTTTTTAGGCTTTGCACTTCGCTGTAGAGCAGGTAACCGGCGTAGGCATTTCCGGGGAACAGCCGGGCAACGGTGGCAGTGGAGGCGTGTTCGCGGTGGGCAGTGCCAAAGGCGTCGTTCACATAGATATCGCCGAGTTTGGCAATCGCTTTGGCAAAATCCACATCGCCTTTCTCTTCCTCTTTGTGAAAGCGAAGATTTTCCAACAACCCCACATCGCCAGGGTTGAGTTTACCGATTTTTTTCTGAATATCCGTATCCAACAGATCGCCGAGAAACACTACCGGCTTTCCCAACGTTTCACAAACGGCGCCGAGAATATGTTTCAACGAGAATGTATCGTTCACTTCCCCTTTGGGTCTTCCCAAGTGAGACATTAGGATGGCGATACCGCCGTCGTTGATAATTTTGTTTACCGTTTCCAATGTTCGTTTAATACGCGTGGTGCTGGTTACTTGCAGGTTGTCGTCTTGTGGCACGTTGTAGTCCACACGAACCAGTACTTTTTTGTTTTTTAAAGGGGCTTGGTCTATAGATTTCATAATAATGATTAGTGATTAATGGTTAGTGGTTAATATTTTTTGCTTTGATCTTTTAGATAACGAACGGTACAATGTTTCGGATTTATCATCCACTGCGCAAATAACCTTAGATTATTATATATTCTACATTCTTCATTATCCTTTAAGGAATATCCTGTACCATCTTTTTTTGTGTTCCATCCTATAAATGTAAAATCAGTTCGTGTAAATTTATTAGTGTCTAACATTTGAGCAACGCCTTCAAGAAAAGCTTGCGGTTCCATAGTTCCTGTACCGCCGTTGGCATCAAAAAAAACAAAAACTGTATTGTAATATATCTCCCACTGCGCGTACAAAGTCATATCGGCAGAAATTGAAATGTTCTGTTCATTAGAGTAGTGTTTTCCTTTTCCATTGGGAGCAGTGCACCAGCCCAAAAATCCATAATTTTCATAAATAAACATATTAGGAGAAATCGGTTGGGTTACTCCGGTTTGAAATTTTTGTGGGGGCATATCACCTTTACCGCCGTTGGCGTTAAATGTTACAGTAAATTCGCCGGTTGCTTTTGTCCACTGTGCATATAATACGAAATGCCCCGATACTTTTATTTTTTCCTCATCTGCGTAGGATGTGCCAGTGCCATTGGGTTTGGTATTCCAGGAAGAAAAAACAAACCCTTCGTTTGTAAAAGAATTTGCCATAAGAGGTTGGGCAACCTTTCCGGTAAAGTTTTGGGTTATCAGGGCGCCCTTGCCGCCATTGGAATTGAATGTTACTACATATTCCTCATTCTTACAACCCGCAAAAAAGAAGATACAAGCAAATAATGCTGTGTAAAGAAGATGAATTTTTTTCATAATAATTCTATATTTATTAATGTAGCGCGAAATAAATAAATAATTTTAAAAAACAACTCTTATAATAAATTTACAGGGCAAAATCATTAAAATTTCTGATAAACTATCTATCAACATTTTATGAAATTCAAATATATGTACAAATTAACAGAACAATTCTCTTGTACAGTTCCAACGTTGCACGTTGCGAACAAGCCCCAAATTCCTTTTCCTTTTTAAGGAAAAGGTGTCAGACGGCGGCATATAACACTTTCAAATTCAATACTTTTTCTGCCGCC
>Ga0209628_10004059_pt1 | contig 10467 bp, 7 predicted proteins | sample TergutCu122P4_FD_187285 | JGI IMG/M metagenome (GOLD analysis project Ga0209628, IMG submission 187285) | Cubitermes ugandensis P4 segment gut microbial communities from Kakamega Forest, Kenya - Cu122 P4 (SPAdes) (version 2) | ecosystem: Host-associated > Arthropoda: Insects > Digestive system >... | reverse complement strand
GCTTAATTATGGGTACCCGCTGCGGAGACTTGGATTTAGGAGTGTTGCTTTATATTGCAGAAAAGGAGGGTATGGACTTTAAAGCCATGAATGCTTTTATCAATAAAAAATCGGGGGTGGCTGGAATTGTGAACGGCAGTTCCGATATGCGAGATATTGAAGCCGGTGTTGAAGCCGGAGAAGAGCGCAGTATTATCGCTTTCAAAACCTATTGTTACAGAATTAAAAAATATATCGGCGCTTATGCCGCCGCCATGGATGGCGTGGATTTGATAGTGCTCACCGGAGGTGTTGGTGAAAACGATTTGAACGTAAGAGCAGAAGTACTTGGAAACTTAACCTGTCTTGGTGTGGATTTTGACCCCGATGCAAATAATGTTCGTGGTGTTGACCAATTACTTACAAAACCCGAAAGCAAAACTGCCGCGATGGCTATTACAACCGACGAAGAATTGGTTATTGCTACCGATACGCTAAATTTGGTGAGGTAAGATTAATCTACTTTATATCAAAACTCTTAAGTTAATATACTACTTTCACCACCCTCTCTTCAGATTTTATAATATAAACCCCGCGGGTAGTTGGTTTGATACTTTTCGTATTACTATAAGCAATCCCTTGATAAATCAACTGTCCTGTAACAGAATACACCTCTACGGGAGCGCCGGCTATCAATCCGTCAACAATGATTAAATCGTTGTAAATCCATGCAACTAACGGATTAGAACGACCATTCATATCGGTGACTCCCATTACAGTGTTTTCAACAATTTTAGTCTTAGCATCATTATCAGGATTCATATCATCCTCTAAAATAACCGTAACTTTAACGGTATGCATACCTGCAGCTGAGAGGTTTAGTTTTGTATTAAACGTATAATTTGCAGATGCCAAACTGATAATATAGCCTGTGTAGTTTTCGGTAGCCATCTCTGTTCCGTTGCATTCCAACAGAAGTTTAAAACCACTGATTTGAACCCCACTATTATTTTTTATGTTTACAGTAACAGGTTCAACATCAGTTAAATTCAACCCCAAACTTGGTGGAGTAATAATCTCTGCCACTTCCGCATCAATATAATTATTTAAATTAAAAACATTAATATCATCAATAGACCATACGTGTCCGGACTGTCCGCCGGAATTGGTATATTTGAATGCGATATAAATATCTTTTCCGGCATATTGTGTTAGGGGAACTGCAATTTTTGTCCATATTTCTTCAGGGATAAGGTCGCCCGACAAACTGAGGATTTCAGTAAAAGAGGAGGGGGAAATGTTAGTAGTAGAAACCCACACCCCAGAGTAGGTGAAATATTTTTTATCGTAAACATGCGACCAAAATTCCAGCATAAAATCTCCATGGGCAGGAATAGAGAGTTTTGGAGAGATGAGCCATCCCAGCGAGCCATCCCACCAGGCATAACTTGCCCTGCCGTTGCCGGTGTGTGCGCCATAGGGAGTTCTTTTCCATTCACCGGTTTTGTTCCAACAATGGGGAGGAAAAATCTCCTCTTCAAAACCTTCGTCGTAAGGAAATGTAAGCGCGTTGCAAACCAAATTTTTAACCGTTACTGTCAGTTCATTATTTTCGGGAACTTCATCTTCTTCCCAATCGGCAATCACCTTTAAAGCATAATATCCCGATACGGAAAGGTCAATTTTGGTATTGAAAAGGAAATTCACCTCACTCAATCCGGAAATAGTTTCTGTAAATTTTTCTTTACAAATAAAACTTTCATTAACAAATAATAATAAATCGAATCCTGAAACAGGCTCTCTTCCGTTGTTTTTTAGAGTAACCGTAACAGCTTCCTGATTGGTTAGATTCAAATGAACGCCTTTTGGAGTTATCTCTTTCACGGCAATATCTTTATCAAAATAATCTTCAATCATAATGGCATCAATTTGAACTGAGGCTCCCCATTCGGCGTATGCTTCAAAAGCGATGTAGTATTGGTTTGAGGGTTCGGGAAGCGGAATAATTTTTTCTGTCCAATCTACAACAGTTTCCGTATATTTCTCCAATAATTTCCACGGTGCATAAGCGCCGGTTCTGTAATAAACTTTTAAACTGTCCTGGTCGCCGGAATAAAACTGTTGCACATGATGAAACTTCAAAACAGGGTTGCTCATAGAGGTAATATTCATTGGCGGGGCAATTAATTTAGTGATTGCTCCATCCTTACCATTAGTATAGAAAAACGCCCTATAATCGCCATCAAATGCTTCAACCGGTGCCAGTCCCGGAATACCATTAGCGTAAGCGGCATCACAAACCCTCCATTTATAATTTTCAGCCACATACTCTTGCGTCCAACAGGGCGGCAGGTTATTTCCATAATTTTCAAAACTTTCTGTGAAAGGAAAAGTTGAAATAATACTGCATCCCAAATTATTAAGTTTTGAAGTTGCAGTGTCGTTAGCAGCAATTTGGTCGCCGGTTAAACTTGTAACCACTTGCACTTTATGCATACCCGCAGCCGAAAGATTTAGTTTTGTAGTAAAGGTGTAGGTTGCCTCTCCCAAACTTTGAATAGTACCTGCAAACATCTCTGTTGCCATTAAATTGCCGTTGTCAAACAATTTTAGATTGAAATTGGTTGCAGGTGCACCACCATTGTTCTTCACCTTCACTGTAATTTGCTCGTTAGTAGAAAAAAGTGGGTAATCGTTCGAGATAGGGGTGATGCCAAAAGGTTGAATATCCACAAAACTTGCGAAATGGTTCACCTTAATATCATCAATATACCAGTAAGGACCATCGTCGGCAGTATATAAAAAAGCGATATAAATGGTTTCTCCAATGTATGCGCCTAAGGGAATGACGATATTTTTCCAGGCAGCAATGGTAACTTCGTCTCCCGCTAATGTTTTAACTAAAGTAAAAGCATTAATATTATTATTCACCGTAGTGGATATTAATATCCGGCTACTTTGGTTATATCCAACAAGTTGTATTCTCGACCAAAAATCGAGTTCAGAAACTCCATTGTTTGGGAGTGTTATGGGTGGGGTAACTAAAGCAGTGGCTTGTACGCTTCCGGAAAGCCAGCCATGCACCGCAGAAGCATTGCCGCTGTGTGCGTAGTCTGTACTTCTTGCCCAGGTTTTTGTGCCCGAAATATCTAAGATTGTCCAGGCAGAGGAAGGTGGAAATGTTGTACTTTCAAATCCTTCAGAAAAAATGGCTTGGGCAAAACCTAACCGGAACAATAGAAGGAAAACTGTAGAGAAAATAATTTTTTTCATTTTTTCACTCATTATAAAGTTGATAGATGTCATTCAAATTTCTTCCCAAACCATCATAGTCAAGCCCGCGCCCTACCACAAATCTATCTGGAATAATTATACCAACGTAATGTACGGGCAAGTCTAACCGATATGCGTCGGGTTTCATGGTTAGGGTAGCAATACGAATCTCTTTGGCTCCTTTTTCGTTCAGCAGCTCCACCAGCGTTTGATAAGTTTTGCCGGTGTCCACAATATCTTCAATAATAAGCACTCGTTTGCCGGCAACATCTTCGTTCAGTCCAATCAAGGTTTTCATGGTATCGGTAGATTTTGTGCCTTGATAGGAACTTAGTTTTATGCACGATAAAACCGATGAAAATTGAAGTTGTTTGAGTAAATCCGCGGCAAATACAATGGCGCCGTTTAAGGTTACTAAAATTAGCGGAGGTTCCGCTGCATAATCTCTGTTAAGTTGTTTGGCAACCTCCGTTATTGCTTTGTCAATCTCTTGACATGGAATAAATTCGATAAATTTTTTATCGTGTAATTGAATAATATTTTTCACTTTTTGCAAATTTTTCGGCAAAAGTAACCGTTTTTCACAAACCTGCAATATTTTCCGGTTAGTTTTCTTTTATTGCTGTTTCTGCGGCTTCAATGATGGCTACAAAATCATTGGCTTTTAAAGAAGCGCCGCCAATAAGCCCGCCATCTACATTGGGTTGGGTAAAGAGTTCTAACGCATTTTGTGCATTACAACTGCCGCCATACAGAATGTAGGTAGAATAGGCGAGTTCTGTGCCGTACTTCTTCTCAATGGTTTGCCGGATAAAAGCATGCATCTCTTCGGCTTGTTCGGGGGTGGCGGTCTCACCCGTTCCAATTGCCCACACCGGTTCGTAGGCAATAACAACACTTTCAAAGTCGGTTTTTGTTAGATGAAACAGCGATTCTTTAATCTGTTTTTCAACCACTTCAAAATGTTGGTTATTTTTTCTTTCTTCAATTACTTCGCCACAGCACACCACAGGCACTATTTGGCTCTCTAATAGTAAGTTTACTTTTTGCGCAATTGTTTGATTTGATTCGTGGAACAATTTTCGTCTTTCGGAGTGTCCTACGATACAAAATTCGACCTCCAATTTTGCCAGCATTTCTGCGGATATTTCGCCGGTAACTGCGCCATTTTTAAACTCACTGCAATTTTGAGCGCCTACAGTAAAATCTGCTTCATCTGCCAGATCGGTAGCCAATTCTAAATAAAGAAACGGAGGGCAGAGCACAACGCCGGTTTCCAATTGTAATCCTCCTATCTGTTCGCTAATAGCGATAATTAAATCGTCGGCTTCTTCAAACGATTTGTTCATTTTCCAATTTCCAATCACCATTTTAGGTTTCATAATGTTATTTTTTTTTGTTAATAATGATTATCTGTTTTTGTTTGTATAGAAAATATACTCAATACATAGAATAATAAATGTTGTAAAGAGCGTGTTCAGCACCGAGGTCCAAACAATACGCCACCAAAGCAACCATTGAAATGCTTCTAAAATAGTTACCGAAATTTGATGTACAAAAACTAATAAGAGGGTATAAACTAAAATCCAGTTAAAATCTTTGATGCCTGGCACCGGTCTTACTCCTGCATCCAAAGGTTTAAATCCATTGATAACGAGTATAATATATGGACGGAGAAACACCATTAAAACACATGAAAAGGCTTGTATTCCATGAGTATTCAAGAAAGAGTCAACAATAAATCCGGTAACAAACGCAATGATATATTGAAAAGTTTTTGGAATCTCGACAGGAAGAAGAATAAGAAATAACAGGTAAACAAACGGATTTAAAAAGCCAAACCATTGCACATAATTGAAAACAAATACCTGTAATAACAGCAACACAAAAAAACGAGAAAGATTGTTGAAAAATTTATTCATTTTTAAATTTTGATTTTAATGAATCTATCTCGGATTTATATAGATTTGAAACGAGATACACATTGTACAGGTTTCTGAAATCGGTGGCTAAGCGAATTTTAATGGTTAAAAAAGTGTTATTGGGATTATCAAATTTTTCAATCACCGTTCCAATCAAAATATCTTTTGGATAGACATCCGAATACCCGCTGGTTACTACAGAATCTCCTACAGCAACCATCAAATGCTGCGGAATATCGGCTACTTGAGCAACTGCGGGGTCGTTGCCCAACCATACCACAGTTCCAATCTGATTAATCGGGATAATTTTAGCACTTACTCTTGAGTTTGGGTTTAACAAGGGGATCACTGTACTGAAATTTTTGGAAACATCGCTTACAACCCCCACCACCCCATTGGGAGAGAGCACTGCCATATCGGGAACCACCCCTTCGCTCCTCCCTTTATCAATAATGATGTAATTATTAGATTTATTGATAGTATTGAAAACAATGTGGGCGGTCGTCATCTCATACATTCTGCGTTTGTTTTTATCTTCTCCCGAAAAAACAGTGTAAACAGAATCATCCATCAAAACAAACATATTCTCCTTCTCTTGTAATAATTCAATATTCTGTTGTATTAAGGAAGCGTTTTCTGCAGAGTAGCGAAATTGTTTGTAAAAGAAATTGGCTAATTTTTGAATAGGCCCCGTTACCCTTAGTGTTGCTCTTGATATTATAAAATGTTGATAGTTATTATTATTGTAGATTAATATAAGCGCAATAATTTGTAACGTCAGAAAAATAAAAATATGAAAATAACGCTTCAGTAATTCTTTAATGCTGTTCATTGGGCTGAGTAAAGAGTGCTGCGAAAATACACAAATTTTTATCTTGCGAAGTATAGAAAACCGACGGTTGAAACTTTACAATTCCCTTTCTGACAAACACCAAGTACTTTCAGCAGAAGCCTCAATACCGCACATTCCTAATCTTAATCCACAACGCCTGAATCTTTAATGTGCCGGTAAGTGTGGCATAAGTATCGTTATCGTAGTGTACTACCAACTTAATTTCGTAGATGCCGTTTTCAAATGGCTTATTCCAAGTGGCTTGTGAGGTCTCAAAAACGTCATTAATATACCACATTATGCTATCAGAGGCTGTGGGGTGCAGCCCTTCAATTTCGGCGCGAAAATTCACGTTCTTGTTGCAAAAAGTGGTATCTTTCAATTCCGAATGAAGAACATTGTTGGCAAAAAACGCTGCACTTTGATTGCATGATTTTATGATGAGTGTGCCAGCTTTAGATACCGTTTCGTTGTTTTCGTAAACTACGTCCATTCTTATTTCATAAGTGCCCGCTGAAAAGGGTTTATCCCAACTGAGAAGGGTTTTTGCCGGCAAATATTCAGTTCCATCAATCCACCAAGTTATCCTGTCCGGATGGGTAGGGTGCAGCCCTTCTATTTCTGCCAGAAAATGAACATCACCCTCACACATTGAATTATCTTTCAAATCCTGAAAGTGAATATCGTTGGCATAAAACGCAGCGTCTAACTCTCGCATAGCGGAATGGGCGAGGTAGTAATAGGAATTAGCACCCTGTACTAGTGTCCCCGCACCGTACCCCAGAATAAAAAGTTTTTGTTGATTTGTAAATATATAAGGAGTAGAAGAATTTGAAAGCGGCATATTGTAAAACGACATTCCGGCATCAATGTTATCTTTCCAAAAGCCGCCGCTTACCGGAACAGGAGGCCCACCTCCAACAGAAACCAAAGTATTCTCTTTCGTAGGTGTTGGCGTAACTATTAAGGCATAGTGATTTATAGGTTTTGGAACGACAAAAAGATTAGTAAGAAAAGGAGAAACCAAAGAGATGGAGACAGTTTGTTCAATCCCCGGTATCCAACATTGCGCAGGTGTTGCTACTGAAAAATTATCGAAAGATGTCATAAACGAACAAATTCCAACAGGATAATTGGCTTCGATATAGCATCCATTATTTGCCAAAGTTATTTCTAATTCAACAAATTCTCCTGTCTGCAAATTGTTAAGATTTGTTTGCGCGCCCTGTACAGTGGTTTGTAGCGTACCGCCAACTTGTGTAATATCGGTGCCGTCTTGTGATGCAACTACACGCACTCGTTCTCTATCGCTTAAGGTAACAGGCACAAGAAATTTTTTACCCCAAGTATGCACGGGAGCTAATTGTTGCATTATCTGTTTATGGTATGTAGAACCTCCTTGAGTAAAATGTGGAATAAAAGCGCCTTGATTAATTGCAAAAAATGCGACAGGATTATTGGAAGTTATAAGTGCTCCGGTCATATCGGTGGATGCCCGGTAATAAACCTGTCCTGAATTGAGTGTGGTAACAAATGCTCCATTATGCCACAGTTGCGTATTATTTTGGGTAGCTACTACAGCGTAAGCATCCTGTATAATAGGATCTTGATGTGTGTATGAGATTTGGTGGTATTTCGTTCCTAATGTTGTTACTGGAAATAAGTTTGTAGCCTCGGCACAAAAGCCGTGATTAAAGAAAAATGCGGTAACCGGTTCTGAAGCGTTAATATGTACACTGAGATTGCTTGTGCCTGTTACGGTGTTATATACACTTTCTTTTTGCGGATCAACAAAAAGATGGTTGAATACCTGATATGCGCCTATATTAAAAGAAACTACTTTATTGGGATTTCCGTTGGGTAAATTAGTAAAAACAATAGTTCCATTTGATGGTTGACTTCCGGATACGATACGAATAATCATAACATATCCACTCCCTACCGGAGCATTTGCATATTTTCCATAAGTAAGCCAAAATTCCTTTCCTTCAGTGTTTTGGGCTTGAAGAGAAAAAACACCCAGTATAAACATAGTAATGGGGATATTATAAAAAAATATTTTTTTCATAAGAATCTAAATAAGTCGCTGCAAATAAACATAATTTTTTATTTTTGCAAACCCAAAATTCATTCAATTAAATGAATTTTTTTTTTTTTAAAATCCCAATTTATTAACCTAAAATTTATTAGTTATGAAAAAATTATTATTATTATTTGTCCTTAGTCTCACCATTTTGTTTCTTCACGCCGGTTATGTTATAAGAGGAATAAATGCTCTTGCTATTCCAGAAGATTTAAAAAATTATACACTAACAATTAATTATGATGGTAAACCCATCTCTGCTGCCTCTCTGCATACAACAAATGCACCCGGAAATGGAAAAAATACAATTGTAGTGATTCCATCAGACCCTACTGTTAATCCTGTTTTTTTTCCTATTACATTAACTGTAGGTCCCGGTGAAAGTTTTAACATTGAAGTTAGAGATTTTCATTATGATGTGATTAACAACAGGTTTGTGTTATGTGGTTCACGTGAAACAGCATTTGGTTCCTATGCTTTTGTGGCAGTTATTAATGGGGGACTGACTTTGATGAGGTATAACGAATATATTGAAGCTGATAAATTTTACTCTATTTGTGTGCCTAATGACCAGGGATTAGGGTATTATGTTGCAGGCAAGACAGGTAATAATGGAGCTCTTGCTTCAGTAGATCGTATTAACTTACAAATAATCAATTTTTTTGTAACTGAGGATGCATTTGAGTGGGAATACCACAAAATTATTGCAGTACCCAATAGTTCGGCGGCAACAACTTTCTACGTATCAGGTAGAGATCCTCATTGTACGCAAATAGGATTCTCTACTTTCAATCCTGCTTTTACCTCAATTAGAAACTATTTTTGGTATCAGCCCTCAGAGCCTGCTTCTCTTTGTGTAGTATCAGACATAGTTATGCAGAGCAATAGAATTGTTATAGCGTCTTCCTCTTATGCAAGCTTAATTTTGAATCCTGTCCCTCTTCCAGTTTCCTTGGTATTTCCAATAAGTTCATATCATTATAATTTTATTTCTACACCCGACACAAAGTATTTAGTGCAAGATATTAGAACCATTCTTCAAGAAGATGGCGAGGTTCGTTTTTCAGTCGCAGGTTATATGACTGATGTACCTATGCCTGTTAGAACTTTAGCCTGGCATGGATATGTTTTAGGGTTATCCTCTGCCATATCCATGACGAATAATTATTATTACGGCACATCCTATGAACAGTATAAACACTACAAAATCAGATATGACCTACAAGGAAATGAATACACCGGAGGATATTTTCAAGGTAATGTTCAAGGTAATTTTTCAATGTGTGCCCTTTTTGGTTCACCTTTAAGAAATGCCCCTTATTGTGACCACCATTTAACTGGAACTTTTCCTGACCTTGAACATAGGTATTTGTATCAATTTCAGTTAACACAATCTATTCCTCAACAACATAATTATATGTCATTTCCTTATTATGAAGAATCAATGCCTGTTTACCTTGCATGTACTCCTTTCAAAGGAGAATTCCCCGAGTATTCAATGCTACTACCTGAAACTGAAACCGAAATCACCAATTTCTATGACCGTATTACTGTAAAAGATACTCCGTTAGGAACTAGCTATCAGATTTATTCCGTAACCGGTCAATTAATCCAAAGTGGAACAACGAATCCAGATATTTCAACTGCTCAACTTAGTATGGGAATCTATATTTTAAGGTTAGAAAACGGAAAAGCGTTTAAATTTGTCAAATAGAAGGATCATTTCTCAGATGATTTTTCCTCCTTAATTATTGGGTTCATTTATAAAACAGAAACCATTGCATGTCCACCCTCGTCTCCATTATCCTGCCCTGCCGAAACGAAGAAAAATATATTGAAACCTGTATTCTTTCTTTAATTAACAACCATTCTGCAGATTTTCAAATAGAAATTATTGTTGTGGACGGGATGAGTACCGACAAAACCGTTGAGATATTACAAAAATATTTACATCATTACCCATTTATTAAACTGCTATATAATCCTGAACAAACCGTTCCTTATGCTATGAATTTAGGAATAGGCTGTGCGCAAGGAGAGTACATTGTTCGTGTTGACGCTCATGCCAAGTATCCCGAAAACTATGTTTCAACACTTGTTACTAAACTTATTGATTTAAGCGCTGATAACGTAGGTACGGTTTGGCAAACGGATGTTTTAACAAAAAACAAAAAAACATTGGCAATAAAAGAAGCGCTTACCCATCGCTTTGGGGTTGGCAATGCGCTGTTTCGTATTGGCATAGATAAGATTACACAAGTGGATACCGTGCCTTTCGGTTGTTATAAAAAGGATGCTTTTACAAAATACGGAGTTTACGACACCCGCCTCACCCGAAATCAAGATATTGAACTGAATAAAAGAATGATAAGGGGTGG
>Ga0209628_10004058_pt1 | contig 10468 bp, 10 predicted proteins | sample TergutCu122P4_FD_187285 | JGI IMG/M metagenome (GOLD analysis project Ga0209628, IMG submission 187285) | Cubitermes ugandensis P4 segment gut microbial communities from Kakamega Forest, Kenya - Cu122 P4 (SPAdes) (version 2) | ecosystem: Host-associated > Arthropoda: Insects > Digestive system... | reverse complement strand
AGCGTTCCGGCGACGCGATCGAGGCGATGGCCAGACAACAGCCGGTGTTGGCCGACCGCTTGACCGAATGGCCGCGTTTGCAGACCACGCAACCGGTTCCGGCGACGACCTTGCTGGCCGACGATTATGTGTTGGTGCGACCGGGCGCGGTGGTGCCGGCGGACGGTGTGGTGGTCGAAGGTAATTCACATGTCGAGGAAGCGGTGCTGACCGGCGAAAGCTGGCCGGTGCGGCGCGTTCCGGGCGATTCGGTGTTTGCCGGCGCGGTCAACCGCGAGAACGTCTTGATCGTGCAGGTTCAGGCGGTTGGTGAGGGCACCCGGCTGGCGACGATTCTGCGGCTGGTGGATCGCGCCGCCAGCGAACGGCCACGGGTGGCGCAAATCGCCGACCGCGTGGCGTCCTGGTTCATCGCCGCGCTGCTGGCGCTGGCGGTGGTCGTCGGGGTCGTGTGGTGGCTGATCGATCCGTCACGCGCTGTTGAAGTGGTGTTCGCGCTTCTGGTGATCACTTGTCCATGCGCGCTGTCGCTGGCGACGCCGACGGCGTTGTCGGCGGCTGCCGGTGCGCTGGGTCGGCGGCGCGTGGTGCTGGCGCGCAGCGATGCGCAGGAAGCATTGGCGCGGGTGACGACGCTGGTTTTCGACAAAACCGGCACCCTGACCGAAGGAAAGGTCACGCTCAACGGAATGTGCGCTGTTGCGGGGAGCGGCGGCGCGGAACTGTTGTCGATCGCTCAGGCGCTGGAAGCGCCCTCCGAACATCCGTTGGCGCGGGCGTTCAGGAGCGAGGGGAAAATAACTGCGGAAACGGTGTTGCCTGCGGTGTCGGATTTGACCATCGTGTCCGGCAACGGGATCGAAGGGACGGTGGCCGGTACGCGTTGGCGGATCGGCCGCTTCGACTTTGTGGCGGCGTTGAGTGGCGCAGATGCAACACCGGTGCTGTTACCAGAATCGTTGGCGCGTTTCATCGAGCAACGGTCTTTCGACGAAACGATGGTGTTCCTCGGGAATGGGAATGGCAACGGCACTGGCAACGGCGCTGGCAACGGCATTCAGGCGGTTTTTGCGCTGGGCGATGCGCTGCGACCGCAGGCGCGAGAAGTCGTCGCGGCATTGCACGCGATGGGAATTCAAACGGTGCTGCTGTCGGGAGACCGCCACGAAAACGCCGAAGCATTGGCGAAAACACTGGGCATCGAAACGGCGCACGGCGGCCTGTTTCCGGAGGACAAGCGCCGCTACATTCTCGAGCGGCAGGCGGCGGGCGAAGTGGTGGCGATGGTCGGCGACGGCGTCAACGACGCGCCGGGATTGGCGCAGGCGCAAGTGTCGATCAGCCTGGGCAGCGCCACATCGCTGGCGCAGTGGACAGCCGATGTGGTGATTCTTTCCGACGAGCTTCCGCGTCTGACCGATGCGTTGCGGCATTCCCGCCGTGCGTTGAGGGTGGTTCGCCAGAATTTGAGTTGGGCGGTGGGCTATAACCTGATAGCGGTACCGGCGGCAGCGCTGGGTCTGGTGACGCCGCTGATCGCGGCGCTGGGGATGTCATTATCGTCGCTGACCGTGGTGCTGAACGCGCTACGGATATCAGGGATCAGAGGGCAGGAATCAGCGGTCAGGGATTAAATCGTAGGGCGGATAAGCGAAGCGCAATCCGCCAAAAGGGAGCGCGGGCGTCCCGCCCGCTTTTTCATGGATTCTGTGACCCTGCTTCGCTTCGCGCAGAATGACAAGTTCTTTTTTTGTGTTCTTTGCGGTTAAATCGGATTCCTGATTGCCGCGCGGGATGGTATCCTGAGACCTGATTTTGGGTAGGGTTATTAAAAACGATGGAAATTTTGTGGCTGCTGATCCCGATGTCGGTTTTGTTGGTGCTGATCATGGGCAGTATTTTTTGGTGGAGTGTTCGGAGCGGGCAGTTCGATGATCTCGACGGTCCGGCTTACCGGATTCTGGCCGACGACGACACGCCAAAGCCGGAAATGGCTTCTGGAGAGGTTTTAGAGGGAGAAAGAGAAAGGAAAGGGATGGGAGGGTAGCAGTTGAATCAGTCAATGAATCAACATATTCCTTGCTGATCATGTAATAATAATTTGAGCTACATCATACTTTGGCGCTTTCGTTTGGTTACAATGGCGCCACCACTGGGTTAACAACATCAGGGACAACATCAGGGACACTTACGATGGCTATGACATCAAAAGCAGAACTATTTAACTACACTGTAGTCCGCCAGTTTGCAATCATGGCGGTGATTTGGGGAATCGTTGGGCTGTTGGTAGGGGTGGTTATTTCCCTCCAGTTAATCTGGCCCGCGTTTAATTTTGACCTTCCGTGGCTGACCTATGGTCGGCTGCGTCCACTGCACACCAACGCAATCATCTTTGCGTTCGGAGGTTGCGCGTTGTTTGCAACATCGTATTACATCGTGCAGCGTACTTGCCAGACGCGACTTTTCGCTAACGGGCTGGCGTCATTCACCTTCTGGGCCTGGCAATTGGTTATCTTGCTGGCCGCGTTGTCGTTGGTGTTTGGCATCACTTCCGGCAAGGAATACGCTGAACTGGAATGGCCGATCGACTTGCTGATCGCCGTGGTCTGGGTCTCGTATGCAATTGTGTTCTTCGGCACCATTGTCAAACGCCGTACGCCGCATATTTACGTGGCGAACTGGTTTTTCGGCGCGATGATTCTGGCGGTTGCGCTGTTGCACATTGTCAACAGCGTCGCCATACCGGTCACGCTGTTCAAGTCGTACTCGGCTTATGCGGGTGTTCAGGACGCGATGGTGCAATGGTGGTACGGCCACAACGCGGTCGGGTTTTTCCTGACGGCGGGCTTCCTGGGCATGATGTACTACTTCGTGCCGAAGCAGGCCGGGCGTCCGATCTACTCCTACCGGTTGTCGATCGTGCACTTCTGGGCATTGATCTTCACCTATATGTGGGCGGGTCCGCACCATCTGCTTTACACGGCCGTGCCTGACTGGGCGCAGACGCTTGGAATGATCTTCTCGGTGATCCTGCTGGCGCCTTCCTGGGGCGGTATGATCAACGGTATCATGACGTTGTCCGGCGCCTGGCACAAACTGCGTTCCGATCCGATTCTCAAATTCATGATCGTGGCGCTGTCGTTCTACGGCATGTCAACCTTCGAGGGTCCGGCGTTGTCCGTCAAGACGATCAATGCGCTGGCGCACTACACTGACTGGATCATCGGTCACGTTCACTCGGGCGCATTGGGCTGGGTCGGCTTCATCACCATGGGCAGCCTCTACTATCTGATCCCGCGTTTGTACGGTCGCACTGAAATGTGGTCGGTCAAGCTGGTCAACACCCACTTCTGGATAGCGACGATCGGTATCGTGCTCTATGTAGCGGCGCTGTGGATTGCCGGCGTGATGCAGGGTCTGATGTGGCGGTCGATTCACGTTGACGGTTCGCTGACCTACACCTTCATCGAAAGCGTCAAGGCGAGCTATCCGTTCTACTACATTCGCTTGCTCGGCGGCGTGCTGTACTTTTTGGGGATGTTGTTGATGTTATACAACGTGTTGAAGACGATAGGGCAGGGCAAGTCGGTTGATGCCGCCGTTCCGACGGCAACGGCGCCTGCAAACGCTTGATTACGGGGAGCGCAAGAATGAAATTCTTCTCTCATGAAACACTGGAAAGCAAGCTGCCGTTGCTGATTATCAGCATCGTGCTTGTGATAAGCATCGGCGGGCTGGTTCAGTTGCCACCTATGTTCTTCCAAACCTCGATGACCGAGCCGGGGGCGGGACTGAAACCGTACACGGCGCTGCAACTGGAGGGGCGCGATGTTTACATCCGCGAAGGCTGCCACGGCTGCCATTCGCAGATGATTCGTCCCTTCCGGTCGGAAGTCGAACGCTATGGGCACTATTCGGTTGCCGGTGAGTTTGTTTACGATCACCCGTTCCAGTTCAGCTCCCATCGCCGGGGTCCGGACTTGGCGCGTATCGGCGGCAAATTCTCCGACGAGTGGCATCGCGAGCACATGATCAATCCGCGCGCTTTTGTGCCGGAATCCAATATGCCGAATTATCCGTGGTTGGATAAAACGCCGGCGAACGGAAAGATCATTGCGACCAAGATGAAAAGGTTGCAGATGCTGGGCGTGCCTTACACGGATGCGGACATCGCGGCGGCTCCCGGCGCACTGGCCGGAAAGACGGAGATGGACGCGCTGATCGCCTACATGCAGGGGCTCGGCATCCACGTGAAGAGCGTGAGGTAATTCGGTGAGCGGGCAAACACTTTTCGGCACAGCCATGTTGTTATTGGCGGTAGCCGCTTTTGCAGGCGTCGTGTTTTGGGCCTACAGCAGCGGACGCAAGAAGCGTTTTGAGCAGGCGGCACAAGCGCCGTTTGCTCTGCCCGACGATGCCGAAGGAACAGGTAGCGACAATTCAATCAAGCAAGATATAGATCAACGGGGACGTCAACCATGAGTGACTTCACATCCAATTTTTGGAACCTTTACATTGCCATTACGACGGTCGTGGCGCTGGTTTTCTGTGCCTGGCTTCTCATCGCTGTCGGCAGAGACAAAGGAAAAGCCAGCGAAACCACCCACGTCTGGGACGGTGATTTAACCGAACTCAACAACCAGTTGCCCAACTGGTGGCGTGGGCTGTTCTGGGCATTGCTGATTTTCTCAGTCGGCTATCTGATTTACTACCCGGGGTTGGGCAGTTTCAAAGGCCTCGGAAACTGGACGCAGGTCGGTCAGCTCGAAAAAGAGATGATAGCGCTTGAGAACCAGACCAGGCCGATGTACGACCGCTTCCTGGCGATGAGCGCCGAGGACTTGGCAAAAGACCAGAAGGCCATGGTCACGGCGGAGCGTATTTTCCAGAATACCTGCGCTCGTTGCCACGGTTCCGACGCTCGGGGCTTCATCGGCTACACGAACCTCAGGAGCGGCGCCTGGAGCTGGGGCGGAGATCCGGCGGACATCGAGTATTCCATTGCCGAAGGGCGTACCGGAATCATGATGCCGATGGGCGACGCGCTGGGCGGTGAGCCGGGGGTCAAGGCAGTCGTGGCCTACATGCGTTCGCTGTCGGGGCTCGACCATGATGCAAGCAAGGTCGCGCAAGGTGAGACGCTGTTTGAAGAAAACTGCGTTGCTTGCCACGGCATGGACGCCAAAGGCATGAAGGATATCGGCGCCCCGGATCTGACCGACAACGTTTGGGTTCATGGCGGCACAGAGCGGGCGATGGAGAAGGTTGTTGCGCTTGGGCGCAACAGCGATTTGGCCGATGGCGATTTTGCGATGCCGCCGCATAAAGAAGTCTTGAGCAAAGGCCAGATACATTTGTTGACGGCGTATGTGTGGGGCCTGACCAACAAATAAAAAATCGCGGCAGGTGAAAAAATAAAAAGAAGGCGTAACGATGGCCGCGGGCGAACAGTAAGATCGCCCGCGGTTTTTATTTTTCAGCAGATATTTTTTTCTTTGCGGGACGAAGGCTGCTAATATAAATAAACAGGCGGGGCAGCCGCCAGCTCTCAAGTTCAGGGGACACTTATGAATGATTCTTCCGCCGATAAAGGCGCTCAAACGGCACAGCCGATGTTTGCTTCGCGGCGCAAACTGTATTTGCGTACCGCCCAGGGGATTTTTCAGAACTGGCGGATTGCGCTCGTCGTTTTGACCCAGGTGATTTTTTACGGTTTGCCCTGGTTGAACTGGGGCGACCGGCAGGCTTTCCTGCTTGAACTGGTGACGCGAAAATTTTATTTGTTCGGTGTGGTGTTCTGGCCACAGGACATTATTTATCTGACGGCGTTGCTGATCCTCAGCGCCTATTCGCTGTTTTTGTTTACGGCTGTCGCCGGTCGCTTGTTTTGCGGCTTCGCCTGTCCGCAAACCATTTATACCCAAATGCTGATATGGATCGAAAATGCGATTGAGGGTGGCCGCAACGCGCGGATGAAACGTGATGCGGCGCCCTGGTCGGCAAACAAAATCGTTCGGAAGTTAAGCAAGCATGGCTTGTGGTTGCTCTTGGCCTGGTGGACCGGGGTGACGTTTGTCGGTTATTTCACGCCGATCCGTGAACTGGTCACAGAGTTGCCGTTCGGCGTTTCCGGCTGGGCGCTGTTCTGGATTCTTCTCTATGGCGGCATGGTGTATGCTCTGGCGGGCTTGTTGCGCGAGCAAGTCTGCAAATACATGTGCCCTTATGCGCGTTTCCAATCGGTGATGATCGATCGCGACACGATGGTCGTCACGTACGATACGGCGCGCGGCGAACCGCGTGGCGCGCGTGGACGAAAAGCCGATCTGAAGGCAATGCAGTTGGGACACTGTATCGATTGCGAACTGTGTGTGCAGGTGTGTCCTACCGGCATCGACATTCGCAACGGTTTGCAGTATGAGTGTATCGGTTGCGCGGCGTGCATCGACGCTTGCGACGACGTGATGAAAAAAATGGATTACCCGTTGGGGTTGGTTCGTTACACCACCGACAATGCGCTGGCTTTCGGTTACGGTAAAAAAGAAATCTGGAAGCGCGTGTTTCGTCCGCGCACGTTGATCTACACGGCGATTTTGCTGGCGATCACCGTTGCGGTGGCGGTATCGTTGTGGACGCGCAATCCGTTGAAGGTCGATGTATTGCGCGACCGTGCGATGATGGTGCGCGAAGCCACGCCCGGCGTGCTTGAAAATGTTTATCGTTTGCAGATCATGAACACGGAGGAGCGTGTGCATCAGTTCGTGATCGAAGTGGCAGGATTGCCGGGAATCGAAGTGGGCGAACTCGAACAACCCATCCGTATTGATGGCGCCAGTGCGCGGATGGTGCCGCTGTCGGTGCGGTTCAAATTGCCGCGCGACGGCTTTGAGGCCGGCATGCATCCGATCATGTTTACGGTACGGACAGAGGACGGCAAGACCTTGCGACGCGACGAGAAGTCAACGTTCATGGTGCCCAAGAATTAAGCGTTTTTAAGGAGAGAAAAAAATGGAAAGAGAAATCAAACCCTGGTACCGTGAACCCTGGCCCTGGGTGGTCATCGGCGCACTTAGTTTCGTTGTGTTGGCAAGTTTTGTCACGCTGGGCATTGCGATCTGGTCTTACGATGGCCTGGTGGCGGACGACTATTACAAGAAGGGCAAAGAGATCAACGTGGTTCTGGAACGTCAGGAGCGCAGCGCTGCTTTGGGATTGAGCGCGTTGTTGACGCTATCGCCTGACGACGAAACGGCGCAAGTCGTTTTGCAAAGCGGGGTTGCGGGATTCAAGCCGCCGCAAGCTTTGCATCTGTGGGCAGTGCATTCCCGCTTTCCCGGTCAGGATCGGGAAGCGATGCTGATCTCCGGGGAAGACGGTATTTATCGCGGACATTTTATTGCGCCGACGGAAGGGCGCTGGGAAATCGTTTTGGAGGGAGACAATTGGCGGTTGCCGATTCTTAGAGCGCAAGCGCCGGTGACCGAAGTGCGCTGGGAAAGAGCGGTGAGAGAGCCATAACCAACACGAACAGGCTCACTTGTAGCGGGTGGCAAATTGTCGCCCGCTACAAACCGCGCTAACATTTTTCAGGCAGTTTCGGCAGCACCGTTTTGTTGTCCACCCAGCGCCCTGAGCGCCTCCGGATTCAGAATTTTGATCGCGCGGCCTTGCACCAGAATCAGCCCTTCTTCCTGAAAGCGCGAAAACAAACGGCTGACCGTTTCAAGTTTGAGACCCAGATAACTGCCAATTTCTTCGCGGGTCATTCGCAAAACAAATTCAGTCGAAGAATAACCGCGCCGACAATAACGATCCGACAGGTTCACCAGAAAAACAGCCAGTCGCTCTTCGGCGCGCATACTTCCCAGCAGCAACATGATCGAATGGTCGCGGACGATTTCCTGAGCGAGCACTTGATGGAGGTTGTGTTGCAAGGTCGGAAGCTCACGCGCCAGCGTTTCAAGTTGCTCGAACGGCATCACACAAATTTCCGTATCTTCGAGCGCGATGGCGTGACAACCGTGATAACCGGAGCCGATACCGTCAAGACCGATCAGCTCGCCGAGCATGTGATAACCGGCGACCTGCTCCCGTCCGTCCTCCGCGAGCACCGTCGTTTTGAGCGAACCGAGCCGCACGGCGTAGAGCGCGGTGAACGGCGTGCCGGTTCGGAAAAGCGTCTCGCTTTTTTTGAGCTTGATGTGGGTATCGACCAACGCACTGACTTGCTGAAGAGCTTCGGGAGAAAGTCCGACGGGAAGACAGAGACCGCGCATACCGCAGATGTTGCACTGCGCTTTGACTTCGCGCAGTGAAGTGACGGAGTTCAACGAAGCCGTTTTAGGGGACTCGGTGAAGACTGCTGAGTTGTTGTAACCGGGCATGAAAACCAATCCAGAAAAAGTACGTTACAAACGGCAGAAATACAAACGGCAGAAAGTATCTAAATCACGACAAAATCCGATTGCGGCAAGTTTAGTTGAGTTTTTTTGATCTGACAACAATAAAAAAACTTGACACAATATGAAATCTGTGATTGAAAACACAAAAATTTGAAAAAACGTAGAGAAAACAGGGTCTAGCGGTCGAAACGCAAAAAACGCGGCGCGTTTTTTTGCGATTCCATCTGAATCGTCGCTGCAAAAACGTGTTGCGGCGTTGCAACGATACCGATTTAGAATGAACGCGCCGCTCAGTTCGACCTATAATGCTGATAGATTTTTCAAGGGGTCGTGATGATGTGCAGAAAAACATGGATGACAGCGACAGCTTTTTTGTTGTGCTGGGCAAGCGTTGCGCTAAGCACTTCTCTTTACGCGGCGGAACCGGCGCGATTGCCGTTTTACGAAGCGCAAAAAGGCGATGTTCGTCTCTATGTTTTGGGGACACTGCACGTCGGTAAAGCGGGAGAACCGTTGCGTCAGGAAATTGCTCAGGCGCTTTTCCGCTCCTCGCAGTTGGTCATGGAATTATCGTTCGACGATCTGCCTAAAATGGCGCCGTTGATGGCAGCGCGAATGTGTCAGGACGCCTGTTTGCGAAAGCAGATTTCGTCCGAAACGTTCACCAAACTGGAAGCGCGTATTCCTGAAATGAAGATCGGCATGGAGCGTATTCCTGCCTGGATGATCTCATCGCTTCTGGTTATCGCTGATTACGCAAAAGCAGGATTTTCGCCGGAATTGGGAACAGAAATACGCTTGATGAAAATCTGGGGAAATCGCCCCACGCGAGGATTGGAAACGCCGGAAGAACAAGTTGAAGCGTTGGCCTCAATGAACGACAGCGCCCAGCGCGAAAGCCTGGAAAGCTATCTGGCGTTGCCCGAGGAGAAACGCTTGTCGTTATTCAGGGAACTTCATCAGACCTGGAGAGGCGGCGACGCGGAGGCTTTGTACGCCTGGTATCAAAAAATGAACAAAGAACAGAAATTGTCACCGAACGCGGTGAAAGAATTCGATGAAAAAATGATTCTTTCGCGTAACCAACGTCTTGTCGAACGGCTAAAGCCGTTCTTCGCTGCCGACAAGCCAGTGTTTGTGGCGGTGGGAGCGTTGCATTTGGGCGGCGATCAGGGCATCCTGGCGTTACTGCGCGCGCAAGGATTCAGCATTACAGCACGTTAACCACGAATTTCTTTCCGGGGATTTCTTATGTCGAACCACATTGATTTTTTACTCAAGCAAAACCGGCTCTGGTCGCAATCGGTGAAAGACCGCGACAACAACTTTTTTCGCAACCTGGCCGCACAACAAACCCCCAAATATTTCTGGATCGGCTGCGCCGACAGCCGTGTGCCTGCCAATGAAATTCTCGGACTGTTGCCCGGCGAAGTGTTCGTTCATCGCAACGTCGCCAACGTTGTCGTACACACCGACTTGAATTGCCTGTCCGTCCTCCAATACGCGGTGGACGTTCTGCGCGTCCAGCACATTCTGGTCGTCGGGCATTACGGCTGCGGCGGCGTCAAAGCGGCATTTCAAAACACCCGCCTCGGCCTCATTGATAACTGGCTTAGACATGTTCAGGACGTGCGCGACAAACACCGCACCCGACTCATGGCGATCGCCGATCCCGACCAGCAACTGAATCGCCTCTGCGAACTCAACGTCCTCGAGCAAGTGCTGAACCTCAGCGAGACGACCATCATGCACGACGCCTGGGCGCGCGGTCAGGACGTGACCTTGCACGGGCTGATTTATGGATTGGAAGACGGCATTTTGCACGACCTCAACATGCCCGTTGCCACCGACAACGAATTGCTTTCTTACTACGAAGCCGCCGTCGATCGCCTTTTTGCTTCGGCGGGGTGAGGGATCAGAGGTCAGAGGTCAGAGGTCAGGTATCAGAGCGTAGGGGCGCGATTTATCGCGCCCTGTTTGTTCTCACGCGGAGGCGCGAAGGAACGATCCCCTCTCCCTGTCATTCCCGCGAAAGCGGGAATCCAGTACATGATAAGGGGTGGGGG
>Ga0209628_10004057_pt1 | contig 10468 bp, 7 predicted proteins | sample TergutCu122P4_FD_187285 | JGI IMG/M metagenome (GOLD analysis project Ga0209628, IMG submission 187285) | Cubitermes ugandensis P4 segment gut microbial communities from Kakamega Forest, Kenya - Cu122 P4 (SPAdes) (version 2) | ecosystem: Host-associated > Arthropoda: Insects > Digestive system >... | reverse complement strand
GAAACAACCTATATATAAGAACTCCTGAAGATGGACATGTAAATGTCCGAAATATGTAGAGGCCATTTATGAGAAAAAATCATAGTAAAATTGTTTGCATCAAGTTGGTACATCTTCCTTACTTATACATATGATGCACGGTCACACTTACATCAAAGTCTATTTGGTTGTTTAAAATTTTAGGAACTGAAATGCATTTAGGATCATTTTTTATTACTTTAGCATCCACACTTAAGCTCCCAAATTGCTGCGTGATTTCAGCCTTCCGCCGCGGTGTAAATGAGATCTTCGCTCTTCTGGTATGTTACACAGCGTAGGTTTGTAGTTAGTTGCCGACATTTCGGGACAATCTGTCGGTCCCTTCTCCAAGGACCAAGCAGTTTTACTGCTTGGCCCTTGAAGAAGGGACCGCTAGGTTGTTCCGAAACGTCGTTAATTAATTACCAATTAACGATGCGTAACATCCCAGAAGAGCGAAAATCTCATTACCAAATCATTCTTTCATCTTTATTTAATTCAACCACAATTTGTATGTAAATGTTGTTTCACGACTTTCAAGCAACTCCATATCATAATTGGCGTTGAAAGTAACGATGACTGGGTACAGGCCTGAATATGTTTCTTGGCCTAATAACACTCCCGAGAAAACCTATCGGTTTTTATCTGTGATTGTGTGACAGTGAATACTGTAGACAGACACGGTACTTTGCAGAATAACTCACCTTCGGATGATACGAAATTTCGAACACAAGAAGCAGCAATGTAGGAAATCCTGAAATCATAAAATATTATTTGTAACTTACCAATAATTTACACTTATCGCGAAACTTCAGTATGCAAGTATACTGTACTACAGTATAGTACACAGAACTGTCACAAAATATTGTGGTATCGAACTTCTGTATTTTCATAATTATGATGCACAACTAAATAAACAAAAACATAAAACGACATCCCCCCCCACACACACACTCACACACACACTCACACACACACACACACACAATTTACACAATTCGAATTCCACTTCTGCACCTCTTGTAATGCGGCGTATACAGCGACGGCAGGAACCGTCTGCACAGACCCAGACACGGTAGAGTGCGTCTGGTGGAGCGGTTTGGGTAGATGATTGAACGATGTACACATGTACTGTACAATCGTTCCATAAATTACAGTTTTATGCTCGCCCAAAAAACAGAACCAAAAACTTAAACACGGCTTCAATTCCCCTTGTTTCCAGTTGATATAAAATAGTGTGCTCCAACAGCTTAAGGCAAATGGCACATTTTGTAGCAGGCAGCTGCATATGTAGCAGCCACATTACAACAGGTTCATGTATGGAACTTCATGAATGGACATTGAAATTTGTCACAGCTTCCTGTCTGTTTCATTAAGCTGTTTACAGTAGTTACAGTACTTAAAATGTAAAAGTAAAGCTGTTCCTTTGCACGTCATGAAGGGATATGGAGGTTATGAAGGTGCATTTCCATTTACTGGTTACGTTGGCACTAAAATGAAAAGAGCGGTCAGCTTCACGCAACGGCCGCTTTATTTCCACAGAAAATGTCCCTGTTTCCTATTGAATAGGACACTGGTTGGGCCCGACAGTCGATCTGTAGGTTTTGTTGGATTAAACTACTGCCCCTTTCAAGAATCAAACCACGATTTTTCGGTCGTCCAGCCCTAGACTAGTAACTACATAGATTACACCATCCTGGGCAACATGGTCGTGCCTGCAATTGTTCTCACAGTTCTTTATAAATTCCCTCTGGCGGTATGCAATACATAAAACATGTTTTCTAACCACAGAGTAATGAATGCGCACTGCAGCTCGTCAGGTCAGAGTCAGTGGGAAGACGACATGCCGTTTTATGAAGTCTGGTAATAATAAAACGACTGACGCCCTCGTCATGTTTTAGATTTTTATTTTTGTGTGGGATTGGATCTACGCCTTGATGACATGCAGGCTTATAAAGGAAGATATTTGCCTTCTCAGATCTGGATTCGGTCTGTCATTCTGAGAGATACAAGACACATTGGAATAACATGTGCCTGCATGTTGGTTACGGTATACCTACACACCGGTCGGCGGGTGCTGTATGAATATACTGCATGTCCGGAACAGGTCTCTTGCGTTCAATGAAAGCATAGAGTAACCTCTCTGAATTTGATCTTAGACATCCCGATGTGTTATAGTAATAGCAAAAATAAAATAATTAGTACGTCGAACACATCAATGTTTATTGTTGATAGGAGTAGGAAATATGTTTCGACCCTTAAAGGGTCATCATCAGGCATTCTATTTGAAACAAGTCTTTAAAATACGGCGTACATTACTGGGATCCCATATGTTTACAAATAATTGGGAGGCCATTACGTCCATGTGAGGTTGTACATCTAAAAACTCTCATTAAAATCGTAAACTAGTAAAATACAAGAGGAATATTCAGAAAATTAATAGTATAAAAATACTGATAAAAGCATGACCATAGATAGGTTGATATTGTTAGTTTCTCGTACGAAGGTGGAGGCGCTTGTGGTATCTCGTATGATATCGTGTTTCCCTGCGATATCTCTTAGGTTTTTGACCTTGATGAGTTGCAGCGTGGACGGAATTGAAAGCTTGACGGCTGCCCCTTAGGCTGTGTCGTTAATTATTTAGATGTGTAGGTGCCTATGGGGATAAAATTGTATTGCTGTTAATCGGCTCCTGAGACAATATGTGTAACGGATGGGTTACACTGGGTGTTACACGAATTGCTATTGCTATAAAGGAGATACACTGACGTATAGGTGTAGACTTCCTTTGATTGTTGCTTTGTGGATTGGAGTGTAATGTTGATCAGTTGTACACTCGAGTAAGTATTGTAATATTCAACTTTCGCTTTCAATTATTCGCTGATTTATGTTGACGTTAGAAGTACACTCACATAGGTATCGCAATATTCAACTTTAGCATTCACTAATTCACTGACTTTATGTTGACGTTAATAATGGCAGTTTGAATAGTGTGCGTCACGGAAGGGTAACCCCTTCGTACTGTCGCTAGCTAGGGTGACTGTTTCCAGCTATGTCATGTATGAAAATCATTAGCGTTCGGCGTTAGTGTTCTTTGTAGTTGGAACTCGGAATTAAAGCCTCGAAGACTGGATTGGATTGTATAGTCAACTTATCATTAATCGAGTTGCCGCGTCGTGCTTCTCTGAAGATGAAGAACTTTTCCAGCGTATCAAGCATCCCACCTTTCTTGGCTACGTGTAAGACATCCATTATTTCGTTAATCGGACCAAATGAATGGCCTGGAAGAAGGAACTCTGATCCATGGACAGTACGAAGGGGTTACTCTACCTTGACGCACACTATTCAACCTGACACTGTTAACGTCAACATAAAGTCAGTGAATTAGTGAAAGCAAAAGTTGGATATTGCGATACATACGGGAGTGTACTTCTAACGTCAACATAAATCAGTGAATAATTGAAAGTGAACGTTGGATATTACGATACTTACTCGAGTGTACAACTGATCAACATTACACTCCAATCCACAAAGCAACAGTCAAACGAAGTCTACACCTATACGTAAGTGTTTCTCCTTTATAGCAATAGCAATTCGTGTAATACCCCGTGTAACCCATCCGTTACACATATTGTTTCAGGGGACGATTAATAGCAATACAATTTTATCCCCATAGGCACCTACACATCTAAATAATTAACGACACAGCCTAAGGGGCGGCCAACAAGCTTCCAACTCCATCCACGCTGCAACTCATCAAGGTCAAACACCTAAGAGATATCGCAGGAAAACACGATATCATATGATATAACATAAGCGCCTCCAACTTCGTTCGAGAAAGTAACAATATCAATCTATCTATGATCATGCTTTTATCAATATTTTTATACTATTAATTTCATGAATATTCCTCTTGAGTTTTACTAGTTTACGATTTTAATGAGAATTTTTAGATGTACAACCTCACATGGACGTAATGGCCACCCTATTATATGTAAACATTAATGGGATCCCAGTAATGTACGCCGTATTTTAAAGACTTGTTTCAAATAGAAGGCCTGATGATGACCCTTTAAGGGTCGAAACATATTGCCTACTCCTATCAACAATAGACACTGATGTGTTCCACGTACTAATTATTTTATTTTTGCTATACAGTAACCTCTCGCCCAGCGTGGTTGTGCCCACCGCGGTTTCCAATGTAGGCTGTTGAAAGTAACTGAATATACAGGACAGAAAAGTGCCAAACGCTGACAAAGTGAAACAGGCCTGCACACGGATAAACGTGGAAGGTTTCTCAATCAACCGCCGTGGAAACCCGCAGTATCAGCTACCCAAGAAATGTGTAAATTAATGTACAAAAATGTATGTACTTTAAATGGTGTGGGGAGACCATAAGCTTCTGCCTTCGGGTAACCCTATTTCTCCCATAATATATTTGTACCATGCGGTTTTCCCCCCAACGACATGGGCACTACCGCCTAACCCCGGCATTTGACAAAAATCATTACTTCATTTTTGCTGTGTTTACTAAAGCGAACAAAATAACACAACACAGATATCAACACCAAGCATCAGACTGTGCCAAGTTTCCTTGCAGTAAGCTCTACAACGAACTGCACTGCGTGAAGTACCCTTTTGGAAATAAGCGTAATTCCACTAAGCAGGGTGTCAATGTAAGATGTGCAAGTGCATCACAGGCTGAGTCACGGTGTGTGCACCACAGGAGTGCGGTGCCTGCTCTGGTATGCAGACACAAATTCTGCCGTAGGTGTATAGCAGAAGTTCCGCCATCAGTATCTAGTCGAGTTGATAACAAGTTGTAGCATGTGGCACAGCAATCATTCGAAACTGCAACATCTCGAAAGGTAAATCAGTCGAAATACCTAACACAGCAACAGGCAGGGTTCAATGCAACACACGAGTCTTTTTTCTGGAATCTCCAAGATACCCGACAACTACCACGGCTAACCGGGTTGGCGTTGGCCTCGAATGTACAGTAAACTTCACATTTGCAGGAATGTTACTGGACACCTACAGTTCTTTCACAATCATTCCCCCAATCAAGCAGTCTCTTACGTCCTCACCATTGCTCTATGCTCCTGTAATGTTCTCTTGGCTGTTCATAAGAAGAGATCAACGGAGCGCTCGGTTGTCCTGCAGTCATGATTTTAGTGTATTTCTATGTGAAGTGAAAATCTTATAATGTGGTATGAAAATATCATCTTTACTTGCCCATATCACCAAGAAACTGACAGTTTATAATCTATTTGTATCTAGTATAGACATTATTTCTATTGATGGCCGTATAGCTGAACAAACCTCTCGTTCTTAGGCCAAGGCAACGATGAGAAAGGATTTATTTTTCACTTTTTCAGTTCCGCCTCGGTCAGGGACATTTCATTCAGTACTGAGCAGGTCGCTTCATGTGGATTGTTATTTGATCAGAAATTGTGTTCGGTGTAGGAACAGTGTGTCAGAGACCAGCACGTACTGGTGTCATGAATTACAGGAAGGAACGAGGAATGTGGATCGCAAGAGAAAGACAAATATAAGAAGATATGGGTCTTATCATTAGTCACAAGTAAATTGTGTAAAGTACCTAGGAATACCGACATGTACAAACACATTTCAAGGTTAGACTCAAAATTTTATTGCAACAGAATATACAATGCACACCGTAACATGCCAATGTCGGAACAGAAGGGAGGCAGAGTTATAGCTCGACCCATTCTCAAACTCATCGCTAGAAGGGGAAGGTTAGACGACGCCATGCCTCGTACGCTTCAACCCCGGGAATACGTCCAGGTACCCAATGTAGATAAGGCTTGGTGGGTTCCAGAGCCTGTCTGGACGTCTCTGGAGAAGAGAAAGTTTCTTGCCTCACCGTGCTTTGAACCCCGACCGACCAGCCCGCAGACAGTCGCTGTACTTATTGCGCCTTCCCAGCCACAATTGCAGTTTACAGTTTTTAAAATGTAATTAATATAATATTTGATGAATGCTGTCTCCGAGAAATGATGTAGTGTTACACTGCGTCACATACCGAAACACATCATTTTCTTCCAAAACTCACAAATATTACATTGGATTTTGCCGTCCTTACGTTAAGTAAAACTAGTTCTCAAATTGTGAACGGCGGTCGTGGACTCTTGCCATTGTAGATAAAAGCAGTATAATACAAATGTAACATTAAGAAAACACAGTCTTACACAACACATGCAAGTTTTCCAGTTTGTTAGTTTCGGCTTTGTTAACAAGCCATTATTAGACATTTTCTTTTTCAGGAGCCGTCTAATGAAACAGACTTGCATATAGGATTGATATGACATTCCTTCACAATTTGTGTCTTAAAATTTAATTAAACAAGTTTATTAAATATGGAGAAATTTATGGAGTATAGAATGGTTTGAAGACCATAGTTTTAAATATATTTAAAATAAATACGAATAAAATATGAATAAAAATGGTAACCATTACGTTTGATGTGTTGAAGCACACATCTACCTTCTTCTTCCAAGGCACTGTGAATTTCCGATTTCACAGCAGTAAGTTACTCCGGTTTTACAATAATTCCAATTTAATGTGTGGGTATTCCTTAAAGATGTAGTTATTTGGAAATCGTCTTCTTCGTATTGGCAATTATGAACCCTGATTTGTGTTGATACAATGCTGGTGTTTGCATCTTGTGCTATGTACCTATGGAAGGTCAATGTTCCCTAAACAGAGTGAGTGAGTCCAGGTGTGAGGAGAGTGAGTCGGCATTGCCGATCAGTCTTTGGTGGGCAGCGGAGGAGTGAGGATCAGCGACCCGAGAAAGAGCAGGTTATTCGACTGAGTGGTTGATTCTTCGCCTTAAGGACAGAGAGCGCAAAGGCTGGTTCTAACCGGTTCTGAAGTGCCTGCTCGCACGGCTGCCGGCCGCACCGGGATCCTAGTGTCCGGTGTTGTGAAGAGGAGCTCCTGCCGAAGCATCATGCTGAGGCAGGAAGAATTAGCCTTTATTGAGGCTATCTCCACCCTGCAGCTTTCCCCTGCACTTCTCAGGGAGCTGAGAACGGCTCTAACACGAAGAAAAAAAAAAGAAGCCGGTGGTGCTTGCTGGGAGCCGCGGCACCACATCTGGAGGTGGGGCCAGGGCCCCCCAACGATCATCAGGCCAGCTCACGGGCAAGCGCAAAGCCAACGAGCTGGCAAGCTCGGGCGAATCGCCTGGCGATGGGTTCACGCCTCTGCCCGCGAGTGCACCGACAGTCACGAGTGAACAAGCTGCTGCCTGCAGCCGGCAACTCGCGTCCCCCGACGGAGGGGTGACGTACGCGGCTGTTTTGGGCGGATCCGTCGCCCCGCTTCAGACAAGTGAGTCGCTCAAGCCCACACCAATGGGTTCAGACCCGTCTGAATCCGCTGTCTCATCCGAGGCAGTCAATAGGTGCATGTCTAGCGACACGTCCGGGCCTCTGAGCGACAAGCCGGATGGCACCACTACAAGCGCCCAGGTGGCCAACACCTGCTTACCAGCAGGACAGTGTCCTAATAAGACGCCCATTTTTATTTCAGGTGTCCTTGAAACCCGTGCCTTCCTGGCCTGGTTGCGGGCTTCTTGCCCTGGCGGTCTGACGGCCCAACTAAAGGCTGAGAAGCTGATGGTTGTCCCGTCAACCGCCAACGGTTTCAGAGCCGCGGTTAGCGCACTGCGGTCCCTCGATGGGGGGAGGGTGTGAGTTTCCACACCTTCACGCTCACGGAGGACAGCTGTTTGCGGCTTCTGGTGAAGAATCTGGGCAGGGGTATGCCTGAGAGCGTCGTCCGGGAGGAGATCGAGTCCCAGGGCATTCATGTCCAGGAGGTCACGCAGCTGCGTTCCGGCCGTCGTGACCAGGACCCCACCAAGCACCGCCCACCCACCCCCCACTTCATTGTATCAGTGGCGCGAGGGCCTGAGGTGTCCAGGGTGCGATCAATCACCGAAATCTGCGGCCTGCGAGTATCGGTGGAGTCTTACGTGGCTCCAAAGGGCCCTTTGCAATGCAAGCGCTGCCAGCGCTGCCAGCGCTTCAGACACACATAGAGAAACTGCGGATACGCGCCCCGGTGCGTCGCGTGTGGGGGCTCCCACCTCTCCGGAGGGTGCTTCACCCCGCGGGAGTAGACTCAGTGCTGTGGCTGCGGGGGTAATCACACAGTGAACTACCGGGGTTGTGTGAACTGAAAAGAGGCGAGAGCGGCGCTTGCAGGCGCCAGAGCGAGCCCGTAAGAACGAAGCCACAGGCCACCCTGCCGCTCTGAAAGCTTATCGGGTAAGGGCCCTCTGCCGAGCAGATGGACCTGGGCGAGGGGTGGAACCACGTCGTCCGAGGGGGCGTGTCGTCAAGGCCACGACCACCACTCCACCCCCTAATCAAAATCCCTCTCCTCAACCGGTCACGGAGGCGCCCGAGCAACCCAAAGTGACCGCCACCAGGAAGACGGCCAGGCCTAAGAAGCCTAAGCCCAAATCCACAGCAGCCACTAAACCGCCTGCTTGGAAGTCGACGTGGTCAAAGCCTTCGGTACCGTCTGGATCGATGGCCTCTTCTACAAGCTAACTATCCTAATCTTCCCCTCTTACATAGTCCATACAATCTCCTCTTACTTCCGGGGTCGGACGTTCGAAGCGTCCTTCCAGACGGTCACGTCATCTCGTCGAGGCAGCGGACCGAAGTGGCTCAGGGTGGATTGATCTCCCCTGTCCTCTTCAGTCTGTATGTCAACGAAATGCCCTCACCTTCGTACCACGTCGAGTTAGCCTTCTACGCGGACGACACGGCCATCATAGCCACGTCACGCAAGCCGGCGCTGCTCGTCAGCTACCTGGAGTCATATCTCAATGACCTTCAACGGTGGTTGAGTGAATGGAGGATCGCCATTAATTTGTCTAAGAGCACCGCGATAATCTTCGCGCGTGCCGGACGGCGCATCATCCAGCCCCGACCAGTAACAATCTTCGTGGATCCAATCGAATGGGTCGACACCACTCGTTACCTGGAGGTAACCTTAGACAAGTGTCTCACCTGGTCGCCTCACATCGATCAGGTTAGAAAGAAGACTGCTCAGAGGAGGGGCATGCTGGGTCCCCTCCTGAACAAGAACAGTGATCTCTCCGTCAGGAACGAAGTCCTGCTATATAAGCAGCTCAACCGCCCCATGATGGATTATGCGTGCCCCGCGTGGAGGTCCGCTGCCCGAACCCATGTCCAGAGGCTACAGGTGTTACATTCCAAGCGGTTTCGCCTTGCTACAAGTGCCCCTTGTACGTAAGTAACAGGCAGATACACGAGGATCTGGGTGTTCCGCAGTTTGCCGACCACATCAAAGCCCTGACTGCGAGCTTTGACTCAAAGGGAGCTGATGTGGGGAACTAGTAAGGCAACTCGGCAGATACTTAAGCTGACCGAGGGTTGACCCCGTCGCCTGACGCGAGAGCCATAGGCGACAGGGGCCAGCAGGCCAGTCGATGTCATCGCCCGCGATGGCCAAGTCGACAAAACGAATCGCGTTCTTCGCTGATCAGCCGAGCGCCTTTCGGCTACCCTGGGGTTTTCCGTGATTTTCCTCAGTTGTAAGGCAAATACCAGGGTGTAGGACGCAAAGTCGGGGCACGGCCCGCACTCCCCTCCCTCAAGCGCGGCGGCTTCAACTAAGCGCCTGAAAAAAAGTCGCAAACCTGCAGTTTGCTACTGGGCTCGGAACCCATACAGCCAACCATGCAAAGTTTATCCCTCCCATAACTAGCCTAGGGCCACCCAGGCGCTATTCTTTGACAAGATCAGTCAAGGCCTTCAGCCTGACTTCAAAATCGTTAGCGTAAGCATATTCCCCTGTTAGAGTCAAGGTGTCTGTTATGGAGCTCAGCTACGCGGTCAAACGCGTGAATGGCTAACAGGCCCCCCAGTTAGAACTTTGGCTTGGCTTGGCTGTTGTTCCGTAAACATTCAGAGAATGGTGTTTGTTATTTATACCATGTCAGGTACAATTTGCTATTGACAGTAGGCAGTTGTTCTGACAAATGGAAAGGTCTGAAAATGGCTTGTTAACACCGCCGAAACTAGTAACCTGCAAAACTTGCATGCGTTCTGTGTAAGACTGTGTTTTGAATAAAACACAACAGGGAAAAGTCCGATTCTTCCTTTTGAGGTTTATTCGAGTATTTGTTGTTGTACAAAAACAAAATCAATGGCAATGTGTGGGACTAACATACAGAGAGTAAAAATTGTGATAGATGACAAGATCATTGAACAAGTAACAGAATTTAAATACTTAGGATATTGTATATCAGAATAGAAAAGGGACTTGGAAGACAAATTACAAACATACAACAAAATAAACGGAGTTATACGGAGACATTTTGGGAAACAAATGACTAAAGAAACAAAATTAAGGATACACAACATGACGGCTAAAGCAGCAT
>Ga0209628_10004056_pt1 | contig 10468 bp, 14 predicted proteins | sample TergutCu122P4_FD_187285 | JGI IMG/M metagenome (GOLD analysis project Ga0209628, IMG submission 187285) | Cubitermes ugandensis P4 segment gut microbial communities from Kakamega Forest, Kenya - Cu122 P4 (SPAdes) (version 2) | ecosystem: Host-associated > Arthropoda: Insects > Digestive system... | reverse complement strand
AATTACCTATCTTATAGTTATTCATATCGAATACTTCCATTTCGATTTCCCTTTCCTGCACTATTTCAGTATCAAGTAATGTGGTAATTATTAAACATTTCATCTTACAAATATTTTATCATTAAATAGTCTTCGTGTTTTGCGTGATCGACCCTCTCCTCTGTGATTTCATATCCAAATCTTTCGTAAAATTGAACCGCTGGATTATCTTTTTGCACCGATAGTGACGTTTGCCGATATCCCCGTTCACGCAGCAACTCAAAAAGTTTTTTCATTAATTGACTTCCAACACCTCGTCCTCGAAATTCCGGCAAGACGGAAATGGCGAGTTCGGGCGTTTGGTTGTCTATATGTCCGTAGGCAGGCATAATGCGCGTCCATGCAGCGCCAATAATTTGTCCGTCTAACTCAGCTACTACCCCACAATCATCCTTTCCGCCAAAATCCTTGATATAAACAAAAATCTCCGGCTCGAAAATGAGTTCTTTCGGTAAAGAATCAACTCCTTTGGGCAGGAAAATCGAGTGATACAGAAACTCCTCTAAAACAGGATATTCTTCCCTTTTAATTGGGCGGATAATTGTCTTCATGATTGTAATTTTGGAAGTAGAGCCATAATTCGTTTGCATTCGGTTCGTGTTGGTTTTCAGTCATGTATAACTCAATATGGTCGTCGCTGATCCATCTGATTGTTGTTTCAAGGTAATCCTGTCGGATGGATGAGCCGGTTAGGTAATCGCCTCCCAAACCGTAGGCAGGGCAGCCGTTTTTACTGAAATGTCTTTTGGAGTCGGAAACCCATGTGCCGGCATAAACGGCGTTTCTCAATTTCTGGTCGGTCAGTTTTTCGCCTGCGATGTTGATAGTTTTAAACCGTTCCAATTTTTCGCTGTCGGTCCCGCTGCACAGGTAAACCATTTTATGTCTGTTATTGCTTTTTATGTCTGCACATTACTATGCAAAGGTACGCATTGTTTCTGATATATTGCCCTATATGTCATTTTGCCGTTTATACGCTCGGACGTCATCAGTTCGATGCTTGATACGTTGAAGCCAATCTGCTGAACTTCAGGCTGAACGAAGCCGGAGCGAAGTTTGACCTCACGCCCGATAGTGACATGGGGCTTGTAGTTACGGTTTTCCAAGAGAAACCCTTTCTGTTTTAAACGCCTTGTCAAGTTGGCTTGCAAATCGGAAAGCGTCTTGTTGTCTTTTAGCCCTACCCACCAGGTGTTACCGCCGTCGCGTTTGAAATAGCCGGCTTTTTCAAGCAAAAGCTGGAACGCCGGAAACAGGACTTCATTCATAACCGACTTGATAATACCTGTCTGATAATTATCACATTCGCCCAGAAAGACAAGCGTCAGATGCAGGTTCTCATCTGAAGTAAAATTTCCGCACAAAGCGGATTCCTTCAAACTGTTCCGGATAGCGCGAAGAGCCGATTTGATTTCTTCGGGGAAATGGATGGCGATAAATAATCTCATAACTTTTTCCCGATGTAAAAGGCATAGCCGTAATAGGCTTTATATTGGTGATATAACGCCGCTTCATGTCGCTCGGAGGCGATAAATGCTTCGACGGTCATATTGCCGGCATATTTCTGCAAAAATAACTCTTGCGCTTTTACTAATGGGACATAAAAATGCTCCATCCAGCAATTATCGGGCAAGATAAAGGTAGCGATAGGGACATATCCCGCTTGTTGCAGTTGGGCGACTTTCTTTGGAATCGTATCAATACCGGGGTAGGCTAATTGCCAGAAATCCTGAATTTCAGCAGGTCGCTCATCGGTAAACCACGACGCCTCCGTCACGGCAATATAACCGCCTTTTTTCAGAAGTTTGCGCCACTCGCTCAATCCGCGCTCAAAACCAATATTATAAATCGCTCCTTCGCACCAAATCAGGTCTAATACCTCCTCGCCAAAAGATAGATTTTCCATTGAACCAACAATCCCTTTCACCCGGTCTTGAAGATTTAGTTTCGCAGCTTCTGCATTGAAACGATTGATGAAATCAGGGAATATGTCAATGCCTGTTATTTCACATGGTGTATTAGACGCCAAGACCTTCGTTTGGCCGCCTGTTCCGCAACCGATATCGACGATTTTTGATTTCTCGGTCAGACCGTCTATAAAACTCAACGCTTTAAGCGTCACTTCAGGACTGCCCGGCCCCTGTCGTTCTACATTTAAAAAATATTCACAAATAAGATTAAAGTCGAACTCGTGAATGGATTTGGTTTCTGTGTCCATAATAGCGTTCTTTGTGTTAAATCTTTGCGTCCTAACGAATAGATACGAAACAGACTATTCCGGAAGTATTTCTATCCAATACCCATCCGGGTCTTCGATGAAATACAGCCCCATTTCTTCATTTTCAAAACATACACATCCCATCACCCGGTGATATTCGCGGATTTTATCGTAATCACCTGCTACACGCATACATAGATGAAACTCACATTCACCCAGATCATACCTTTCCTGATGGTCTCGAAGCAGGGTGAGTTCTAAGGTAAAGCCTGTTTTACCATCGGTAAGAAAGACTATTACAAAAGAACCATCAGCGGCAGTTTTACGTCGAAGTTCTTTCAGACCAAGCGCCTTGTCGTAAAAATCCATACTTTTTTCAAGGTCGGTCACATTAAAATTGTAATGGTCAAATTTGCTGTTAATAATCATATATAGGTTTCAGTTTTCAGATGCCGTTTATAATACCGGTCCTTTGCCGACTTCAAAATTCCCCTCATAATATCTTTTCCTGATATCCGACGATTCTTCGATCCATTTTTCAATCCCCGCAAATTTCATTCGGCAAAGATTAAACACCTTCATATTATGCGGAAACTGCGCTCCTTTCAGCGTAGGCATCAACAACTTACAGGGAAACTCGGCGCACTCAAAGCAATAGCCCACACCCTTTTCCTGTACGCAATCCCAAGTAGCGCACCTCATCCCTTTTGCAAACCTGCAATGCCCCTTCTCGTCTCTACAACCCTTGCAAGGCGTTTCTTCCGGTGGAATTTTTAAATACTCGGAAAGACGCATTTTCCCTTCCTCCGAAAGATTCTCCTCATACGAAGGACAATTGAAACAGTCTAATCCACAAGGCGCTGTTAAATTAATTCTATCCAATTCTATCTATTTTTAAGTTATAACTGCGACAAAAGTACACATTTTTTTTGTCCATACATAATTTTGACGTCACAAAGGAACTTACGCAGGTCTCTCTTTGATTTCAATTTTTGTGTCCATAATAATTTATTCTTTAAGTATGACTGTGTAATGGTGGGCATCACAATCAAAGTCCTGTTTCAACTTCTTTACAGGCAGTAGTCTATTCTTGTTTTACCGTAACCCGTATTTCAAAAATACAGCTTTCTCCTATTGCCGGAACTCTTGTGCAGTAGTCCGTTATCGTTTTTTTAGAAATAACTGTCGTTCCGGTTCGGGGTAATGTTCGATTGCGTAACGTAAAGCAGTACGGGGCATAGCGGTTGAGAATTCTTCCAAAAAATCGGTTAGCGCTTTTTGGTCGCGCTTACCTACTTCGCGAAGCATCCATCCGACTGCCTTGTGCATCAGGTCATGTTTGTGACTGAATAATCGCTTCGATAACTCAAAAGTATCATAGAAATCATTTTTGCGGATAAAGGTTAAAGTGGAAATGATTGCGATACGTTGCTCCCATAAACTGTAACTCTCGGCTAACCGGTATAATATTGTCCGGTCTTTGTCCGATAAGTATTCACCTGCGATTTTGGGTGCGGACAAATCAACTAAATCCCAATTGTTTATCCATTTTGTGTTTTGCAGGTAAAACCGGAAAATTTCCTCTCTCTCCTTTTCAGTCGCGTGTTTATACCGCTCTGTAAGGATTAACAATGCGCATAAACGGGCTTCATGGTATTGGCTTTGTAGTAATTTTGCTATCTCCCCGATGGAAGTGCGCATATTGGCTTTTGCAATACAACGGGTATGGGGGACAACAACGCCGAGGAAGACGTCACTCTCACCGTATTGACCTACACCTGTTTTGAAAAATCGTTGCAGAACGACTGCTTTTGCCGGTGTTCCAACCGATTGCAATTCTTTTAAAATAAAATCCGCATTCATTTTGTTAATTCTAAATACCCCCCTTGCAGGGGTTAGATGTCTCATATCCAACTTGTAAAAGTTTGTTCCTAACCCTTTTTTTTAGTCAGTTGTTATAAAACTCTCATTTATTTCCGCTCTTCTGAGAACGCTGACCTAATTTCCCTTTATGGTACTTGTAAAGCTCTTCGGTTGCCAATGATAATTTCTGAATTTGATTCGTTTCTTTGGGTACAAAATACAAGGTGTCGGCATTTGAAGATAAACTGACAATGTCTTTTCCTTTCAAATATGGGAATTTATATTCAACATGAATACTGTAATTATCAAGCGCTTTCCACTCATGGTGGAATGGCTGTCCATTATATAATCCTTCCACTTTAATCCCATTCATATCCTGCTTGAATGAAGCGTTCCCTAAATCTATAAATTTTTTTGGATGAGGTAAGGAATAAACTTGCGAAGTGAAAGCAAAGGTATAAACGCCGTTTTCGATTTCATTCCTTACTTCCCTTCGTTGCCAATCATACCATTCGGGAATCGACCGGAATTGTGTTTCTCCTTCTTTGCTTTCCAATTCGCCCGTCTCTTTCAACGTCCATAACCGGCTGCATTTTTTACAAAAAATATCCGCGCCTTTGCTGTCCATCTCGAACTCTTCCTTACAATGAGGACATTTATAAAGCACTTTATGCAAACCTTCCGCACGAAATTTTTCTTTAATCAAAATATTATTTTCCTTTTGATAATCATATTCATTGTATACAAATGCTTTGTGTATGATTTCATTGATTTCGGTCGAACTGATTTTCTCAATATCCGAAACTGTTAAAATTTGTTTCATTTCTGCTTTTAGCATCACGTTTCGCGATTTATTTGCCCATGCAGGCAGTTGCAAATGATGACCTCCAAACTTCAGCAAAACGACCGGATAGTTCGCCAGTTTGATCATCTTCCCTAATGATTCCGGCAAAATTGAAGGGACGCCTACAAATGTATAACGGGCTTCCGGATACAAACCGATAATATCGTTTAGGTCGTTTAAAACAAAGTTGATATTTTTAACTAAGGCTAAGTCGTTGATAAACTTTCGTTTAGGTATAGAGCCTATAGCCCTTAATAAATAGGGACTAATGTTAAAACCGTCAATCGAAACAATGTTATTGATACGGTAAGGGAAATTGGCAATTGCCGAAACCATAAAATCAAGGAATTGCATATGATTGCAAAGTAAGATATAAGGCGGCTTTAATCCTTTTGTGTTGATTTTGAGTATTGTAACCTTATACCATTTCAAAAAGAAATACGAAATACTCCAGATTATCGGCAAAGTCCACCAGGCTTGTCGGCGGGGAGTTCGCGATATATCAAAAGGTCTGACTTTGCTGTTATAGTTTATTTGCATGACAAAAAAATTTTTGCAAAGGTAACGCTTTTGGGGGAAAAAGAAAAATAGAAGTTGTTCTGAAACAAAAAAAGCCCGTTCAACGGGCTTTTTTGTAACAACGGCATCCCTGCCGTTGCAGAATTTCAGAGAAACTCCGCAATCACAATTTTTTTCTGCTGCATCATGATGTCTGCTGTATTTAGTTTATCAATAACGGAGTTGTTACCATTAAATAAAATCGCTTGCCAGCATCAGCCATCGGGTAGAAGGATGTACCCATATTTCTTTCCATGTCCAGCAGATTTCCGTTGGCCAATAGGGCTCGTCTCTGAAGAAATGCGTTTGTACGCCAACGGCAAGTCCGCCAACTAAGTTGCCGCTCGAATAGGTAAAAAGCGCTGCAAAACGGTATCCTTCGCCGTACATCAGACTTTGGGCAAACGGATTGACGCCAAGGTGCCAGTCGAACGCACGATAAGCAATCGTCAACAGTTCTTTATCCTGCAGGTAATTGGCTACAACGGCCAGCCCTTTAGCTTGCGTGAGCGTAGTCCCGCTGTTCCCGCGGTATTCTTTCCAGACAGGGAATCGTTTCATATAATACCGATCATTCAACCGAACGCCATTTTTGAGTTGTTCACGATCTTCATCTGTCCGTGCTTTCGAAAAATCGTAAATACCAGCCGGAATCATAGAATAAGGCGCCGTATAAGCGCATATCTTTTTGTAATAATCGGCATACAACCGGAGCGCTTTTTTCCATTCGGCAGCTTCGGACGGAAAAAGTCTCGACAACTTGACCAAGCCGACAACCAGATCCTGTTCGTGTGCGCGGTGACCATAATGGAGTATGGCTTCCTTTTCGGGCGTACGGTAGAAAAATCCGCTCAATGGGATTTCTGCAGTCACATCCTGTTGCTGGCAACTGAGGATATAAGCGGCATGTTCAATGGCTTCCTTTTTGTAAACCTCCTCTTTCGTTACTTCAAACAATGCCAGGGCAGCATTCAATGCAGCGCCCACCAACTCTACATGTTTCCTCGACGGTTCGATTTCGATGCCAAAGGAATAATCTTCTTTAGCGCATGTCAAAGCATTAGCTGCTAAAAAAGGATTTCTTTCCTTGAGCGCCATAGCGGCAAACGCTTCGGTAGTAGTCGAAACAAGGTTGGCATGTGAATCTTTGCGGGCTGTACTGTTAAAGTCATCATTCGTGCCGATGATGCCATCCGACCACCCGTCGCGCGTACACCATACGTTTCTGTATCCATTATCAAAACGGGTTCGTATCATCCAGGATACGCCCCATTCGGCTTCTTCTAACAGCCTATCCGTCAGGGAGGGGTCTGTCTTCTTCAATTTATCGGCAAGCATCATCATCGCATAAGCCGCTTCGGCTGTGTTGACCAAACCTTGCGACAGGTCGCCTGCATCGTGCCACCCTCCATGAATCGGCACCGACTTCCCTTCGTGTGTGCACATCCAGTCTAAATGGCAGGCATCATGTATACCGGGTACAGCGAATCCGCAACGTTGTGTGTAGAAGTGATTGATAGTCTTGATGATAGAACTGCGGAAAACCTCCGGAAATGGAGCGATAGTAAACGGTTTAGACTTCAGCTTGCCCACTTCCAAAACATACGTTCCCGGTGTATTCACTTCGCTGAAATCCATCATCTGAAAGGCGCCAAGTGGTGTCGTTTGGGAAGCGACAGCGCCTTCTTTTACGGCTTTGCCCGTGTTATTGTCTTTCAAGACAAACCGCTGCCCATTATTCTCCGATGTGAAAGCTATTTTGGGAAAGCCATTTGCATATCCGGCATGGTTATATGCAATATGACCCGGCGCCACATCCCATCCTTCGATATGGTCGGCTTGAACCTTTTCTAAGCAAATCTCATCGATAAAAAAGCGGGCTGTCTCCGATGCGCTTCGTTCATGTCCTCTGACCATGTAACCGATTGATATCCCGGTGACACGGTCTCTGCCTAAGTGGTCAATCTCCCAACAGACCTTGTTCCATTTGTGGTTTTCAACAACGGGAAAGCTTGTCCCGACAGGCGCATACGACCATGGCACTTTTTCTACTCCATCATTCTGGAAAGCCAAACTGAGAGGAACTACTTTCCAGCCGGGCATATCGGGATAGATCCAAAAGGTAATCCGATTCCAACCTGTCCAGTCCTCATTATCCACTTGAAGGAAAGCGCTTGCAGAGCCCCACGACCGTCCGCTGTTGGGAACGGGCGTCGAACCTCTCGTAGGCGATTCCAACAAAAGAGCGTGTTTCCCTTTGTACGGTCTTTCGTCCGACAAGACTAAGCTTCCAAAGTTGCCTCTATGCCGCCAGGCACCCATCGTTTCCATATCCGATAAGACTTTGAATTCCAGCACTTTTTTCTGCTGCCATTCGTATTCGAGCGAATTTTCATAAATCGCTTTCATCGGCATAACGGGTATATCGCCACATTCAACCATTACTTTTGGTTGACAGGCGAACAAAATGGCAAAAACGATTGCCAATCTTGAAAAAAAAATATTACGTTTCATATACATAAAAATTTATTTAAATCGCCCAAAATCAGGCGAAAAGATAATAATTAAAACTATAAAGACAAAACAAAAGAGAGCGCTTATCTTTTGATAAATTTTTGCAACGGCAGGGATGTTGTTGTTACCTTACTGCCGTTTTGTAATCGTCGGTATAACCCCAATGCGCTGTTAAAATATATTCGGCGGTTGGGATACGGCGGATGATTTCCCTTGACTTTGCCGCCAATTGGGTATCCATATCGAAGATAGAAGGGATGGGGGCTATCTTTCCCTCCTTCAGGCTCGCGATGTCGCCGGTGAATAGATACCGGTCGTTGATAAGATAAGCCATCATGCCACTTGTATGTCCGGGAACTAGGAAGCACTCTACCTTTAAATTGCCAAGATGCATCGTCTGACGGTCTTCCAACAAGATGTAGTCTTTGCGGGGAATCGAAGTGCCAAACCAAAGGAACTTGGATTTCTTGCCATTGGTCATCTGCTCCTCTTCTCTCGATATGTACAGTTTAGCTTTGCCGAACAAACCCAAAGCGCCTACATGGTCGCCGTCGGTATGGGTCAGTAATACGGCAGTTACTCTGTCGGGGGAGATACCCAAAATTTTCATCTGTTCCGCAACAACTTTTTGATTATTAGCGCAGTCAATGACGATGTATTGTGTCTCATCCTGAATAAAGAAACAGTTGGAGAAATCATCTTTTACGACATAAATCCCATCTACCACCTTTCCCGTTTCCAATGTCGCAAAACCGGATGTCTCGGAGTATATTTTAAAAAATATAATACCCCAAGCCAAAACCAATACGCCAATAATAATCCCTGTGATTATCAGGGTTCTTTTAAAAATTTTCTTCATAAATTATACATTAAATTGTATGTTGTCTATCACTCCTTTGAAATATTCAAAATCCCCTTCGGGAAAATGCCACATAGCCCGGAGTAAAAAAAAAAATTCGCATAATGTCGTACCCAATATCGATTGCGCCGTCTCCTTGCTGTTATCAAATACCACTTGAAAGAGGTTGAACAACTTGCCTTTCATTTCGCCGTAACCGTCTCTGTACAAGTTTCCTGTTCGAGCAATTTGTCCGAGTTGTCCCAGACTACCCTTTCCACATCGTGTCCTATTGCCAATACCTTCATCTCATTCCAAATTTATTTCTCCTGTAAGGTAAGAACGGGCTTGTCCCCCAATGAAGCACCGATCATTTTTCAATTCACAAACCAATTGTCCGCCTCTCTTTGATAACTGCTTGGATACAAAGCGGTTTTGACCTGTCTTTTTAGCCCAGAATGGCAGTAAGGTGGTATGAGCGGAACCGGTTACCGGGTCTTCATCTACGCCTATTTGAGGCGCAAAGAAACGGGAGACAAAGTCTACCTCATCACCTTTGGCGGTGACAATCAACCCTCTGGCGTCTAATTGGGCTATAGCCGCTAAATCGGGTGACAAACTTTGTAAGGCGCTTTCCGTTTCAATGACCGCTAAGTAGTCGGTTTTCCCTTTCAAGACCTCAACCGGCTTAGTGCCAATACATTTTTCGAAGACGGCATACCGTTCCTCCGGCAAAACCGCTAATATATCGGTTGGGAAATCAAGAAATAACAGCTCATCCCTTTTTTCGACCGCCAGCAATCCACTCTTTCGGGAATGAAATCGGATAACAGCGCCATTGTACCGGTTTACATGGAACAGAACAAACGCCGAAGCCAGCGTAGCATGACCGCACAAATCAACCTCCGCTAATGGCGTGAACCACCTGATTTCAAAATCTTCCCCAACCGGAACGACAAACGCCGTTTCCGCCAAATTATTTTCAAAAGCAATGCTTTGCATCAACGCATCGCTCATCCAGGAATCCATCAAACAAACAGCCGCCGGATTCCCTTTAAATAGCCTATCCGTAAAGGCATCAACCTGATATAACTTTATCTTTTTCGTTTTACCCATTCTAAAAAAGCACAAAGATAGTAAATAATTTGACTCTTTTCCTCCTTTTTAGGCTGCCATTAACTAATTCGATCTTCGGTTCAAATTGCCGCATTTTAAGGTTATGTATGCTTCGCTATGTAGAAAATTACGTGAAATATCTCCCTGCATCCCGCTTGGGATGCATCTCTGACAGGATGCTGTTTATTATTTGATATGGATTTCTACCGAGCGAAACATGCCTAAAGGCATGTAAAATCATAAACGCGACTATTTTAATTGCACCGCTTTTTATTATTTCGATTAAACCGAAAAAATGGATCATCTGGCAATAATAGGCGGTCGATTCCATTTTCCGAAACTTTTTAACTCTCAAATCCTCTATCTTATGGAATATTCTATTGTCAATATTGAATATAAGCCGCTGAGTATCTTTATTTTAATAATATTTAACAAATTCTTTATTGCAAATTATTTGCAGATAATAAAATATTGCATT
>Ga0209628_10004055_pt1 | contig 10469 bp, 3 predicted proteins | sample TergutCu122P4_FD_187285 | JGI IMG/M metagenome (GOLD analysis project Ga0209628, IMG submission 187285) | Cubitermes ugandensis P4 segment gut microbial communities from Kakamega Forest, Kenya - Cu122 P4 (SPAdes) (version 2) | ecosystem: Host-associated > Arthropoda: Insects > Digestive system >... | reverse complement strand
GGTCCAGCTTCTAACAGTGACGTGTTTCACGTGCCGGGAGGTTAGAATCCGTTTTAGTAAGTAGAAACGAACCTAGGCACTGTATCTTGAGAAGTATCTTGTAATGTATTTCACACCAAATTCGATGTAAATGTGATTGATAGGAAGGCAGGGGAGCATTTATGCAAGGACTTAAGGTATTATGTATACGTAGATACCTGGCTCTGTTTCTCCATGCTTCAGCCCAGACTGAGCTAGAATTTACTTAAAAGTGATTTTAGATGTGTATGAAGGTTGAGATCAAAAAGGTCCTATTTTCAGCATTTGTTGAGTCAGAAATATTGCCAGTTCTAAATTATATATTCAGCTCAACTGAGCCAAAACATGAAAACAGCCCTCTCTTTTCTTAATTAATTTTTATTAGATTCTTTCCATTATGTTTTACAGAATGATGTGACATCCTCACATATAAATAGTAAAGTTTTATATGGTATGGAATTAGAAATGATTCGAAGCACATTGTACTACTAAAATGTTGGAGTTGACCAGAATAATAAATACATAAAAGAAAACTGTGGTGAAATTTACTTGAAACCATTAAAAAAATAATTCTCTACAGAGTACATGTCTCTTTTTTTTTATAACAAAACATAGTTTTGTACGTCAAGTGTGGCTATGACTGGTTGTACCTAACGACAAGAGACAAGGTTTTGGAACAGAATGACTTGTCAAAGTCTATACCAATGAATAAGTGGTAAAGAGGGAACATTGTTAGTATGAGGCTTACTAGTAATGGGAATTGATCAAGCGTTTCAAGGAATTATAATCTCTTGCCGTTCATGTTTGTATGTCCTCTGGAGAAGCCAAAACATATTTCTGTAGATGAGGCCAAGCATATGTCAGAATTCTGCAGGGTTTGCACTTCTTGTGGCTAGCTTTTAGCTAATAATTGACATTATGTCATGCCTGTGTAAGAATGAATATTGTATGGCAATACAGCATTAGTTGAGAAAATGTGTTTTTTTAAAGGGCCATACATTTCATGTAAAAATGCAGAAAACCCCCCACAAGAATATCAGTAACATTGATATTATGGGAATGTTTTTCTCATTGGTATTGGTTACCAAACTTTTCAGTTAATTTTGTTGTATTTTGTATGGTTTTGGACACACAGATAGTGTTAAAAAATTGCATAACACTAAGGGCCACATTTAAAGAAAATCAGCAGCAACAATACCCAACTTGAAAATATATTTTACTCTAGTTTGGAAACCATTCTACCACAAAAGGAAGCGCTTGATCATGCTAAAAAAATAAAAAAAACAAATTAAAGTTGCATGTGAAATTGCTTTCATGTTAAGAGATAATAGGTGTGGGGGTATTTGTGGTTGTGAATGTGTGTTAGTGTATCATGTGTGTATGTGTACTTTTTGTGTTTGTGTGAGTGTGGCCTTTGCTCGTGATGACCAAACTGATGGACGATGTGACACAAGATGGTGGCAAGCTCCATAGAACAACCGTCGCCACATGTGCCACCACGTACATGTTTTTCGTATGAGACAGACTGGGGGAGCAGGGCTTGTCGCTTGCACACGTGGGCGGGCCAATGGGCAGGACACTTAGTTGCTGTATGTGAGAAGAAACAGAGGTGCAAACACCTCAGTGAGAGCATGTAGTACACACCACAACTCACAAGACTCAGACTTGCTTGAATAGGGGTAAAATATCAACAGTTCATTCCTCTGCATGTACAGAACAAAGAGCACAAAAAGCTTCAATTTGAAAAAATAGACGAGAACAAATTAAAAAATAAACTTATATGTGACATTTAAAACAATTAGACATCGTAGGAGTGAATGAAATGTCTGAATTTCAAAACCCTGTGAAGTACTAATTGTACAGTAGTTTAAGGTACTGAACATGGTAAGGTGACATTCTTCATTCTTGAAAATCTGTGCTCAGATCTCACTTACAGTGTGGATATTTGTAAATTTCATATTATCCTCTTTCTGTTACTTGGAATAGAACCTAAGAATGCAGTTCTTTAACAGGAATCATATTTGTTGTAAGTTATTTGTGCGAAGAAAAGCTACTGACATGTCTGCTTTTTGTTGCATCATTTACTTGTAATTCCTGGATTCATTTTTGGATACAGATAGAAGTTTTGTTTGGTGGAACCTTTCTAGGGCATACGAATTGTGGTGTTTACAGTTGTGGAAAGTATATTGATCTTCCAGACCCTTCACTCAGTAGTCTCACAGGTAGTTCCATCATTTCAAAGCAAGTTTCTCACTTCTATCCTGAAGACAGAGGTAGCAGGTTTTGCTGAAACACTGATAACTACCTATGCAACTACACTGTGTCTTGCCTGAAAAATTCAATCCGAAGCTTATGAAATCCTAGTAACAAATTATAAATCTGGTATATCGATGAGTATGATTTACTCAAAGTCTTTACATAAAATCAGGCATTTTATCTTGTTAAATATTGAGCATATGAAACATGTTTTAAACAAAAGTTATGGCCTTTAACTGGATGATTGTTTTATACTTCATACTCATTCTGTCCATATTGAGCCGCTGTTGAAAAAGTGGCTAAATTTGACCATAATGTTCATGGTATAAAAATAAATCCAAGATTTTAAGAAATGTGTAGTATGACATTGAGAATAGATAGTTTAGGATGCAATTCTGTAGACTTTCACACTTTACAAAGAGGACAAAGATAAAAGTTACTAATTCTCTGACAATAGAACCCACAAACAACACTGCTTATCCTGCAGCCCTCCATTAGATGAGATAACATGCCCAGTCAGTCCACAATTCAAGACTTATTTATCATCTCATATCCTCCAGTTTCATACTATTATCAATCAGAATTATATACCTCATCCCCTACATGAGCAATCCATCATAATATCCATGGTTTCACCACTGGTCCATACAAACCATTAAGTTTCTTTGATGTAACACCCTACATTTTGTACTTCATAAAATGAAATATCCATGTATGCTTTTTGATCAAACACACACAAGTATAGTTTATGTTATTCCACGATAATAAGAGACAGTGTATCAGAATGCTGTAAAACAATTTGTGAAATTATTGTTTATTAATAGTCATCTCAATCTTTTGGAATAGTATAAGTTTCTGCTATAAATGATAACTTTCATTTCATGAATTTGTTTTTTGTGATTTCATTTAGTGTCTCATGTGATTTTGCTTTGATCTGACAGTATTTAATGTAGAAACGTTTTGGACAGATGCATATGAACTGTGATATAAAGGAATTTGCTGTAATCTACAGCTGTTTCACAGTCTCACTATTATATATTTATTGTTCATATGTTTTAACTGAATCCACTGTTTTGTATCTATTAGAAGAATATTGTTGTCTCACAGATGATGTTTTGCAGTCAGGTAGAAATTAGCTTGTGTTTTGGAGGAACCCACGGCCATCATCTTTTGAAGATCAGGGTGGTTGGTTCCTCTGAATTTTCGGCAAATGCCTACCAGGCTACATGACCTCATGTCCCAAAAAACTGCACCCTTCATAGTCATCTCCTTGAGAACCTCAAATCTCGTTTTCATTTTCTAGTTTTGTGTAAATTTAACCGTGTCCTACGATGTGATAAAATGTTAGAATATTTAATAAATACAAATATCCACTTTTGGGGTGGGCTCAAAACGCCATTCATAATCATAAATAGTAAACTGAACAAAGTGAAATTATAATTGTCTAAAAATTTAAACAATTATTTTCTTAAAATTTACTGACAAATGCAAAGTTTTACTGTTGATTGATTGCAGGATGCTTTTAACTGACCAAGCAAGAAACAGGAATAAAATACAATCAGATATTTACATAATGTTGGAAAGATATGTAATATAAATATCAGACAGGTTAGCTCAGTTACATCTGGCATGTATCTGTTCACTACTCTGGAGTAGGTCTGTGTGAATTTACTTGTCTGTTATTTATGTGGAGGAAAATTAAAAGAAACATAAAGTTGCTGGGAGATCATAGTTTGTTTCTTGTAAATTACATTAAGTGCAGAAGTTGTGGTAATGTGTCAGATTTTCAGCTGAGTTTGCTAGTGCTTTTAACCGTCTCATCTTTGTAGCCTACAAGTACTAACTGACTTTTGGTCTGTATAATTTAGTCATTCAGTTATTTTTCAATGCTCTGTCAGTTGTTTAGGCCACATAGCAGCAAATGAAATACATCTCATTAATTATGACTGAAGAATCAGAAAGGGTGAGGGAGCAGCTGTGACCTATTTTAAGGCATGCTTCTGAAATTAGCCTGATGGGAATTGTAAATATCTGACACCATAATCTCTGTAGCACATTCCCAGCCAGTATTCAAACTTCATACCACGTCAATGGAAATATAACATCTTGCCACTGTGTCAACACAGTTGGCTGTGCAAATTGAACAGTACATTTAACAGTATTATGCTAATATTAAATTAATTTTGGTAATCATTATATACAAGATAACTGTGTGCAGAATATTTACGATGTTAAGAGCAGTACTGTACAAACAATTTTTGTTGTTCTCATAACAGGTTATAGGACCAGATCCACTATTCGCAATTAGTGCTCCTGAACAGTTGATACTGTCCAAAGGGGCTAATGAATCAGAGCTGTTGATTTTTAGTGATATTATTTGTATGCAGTATCTTCACTTTTTAAGTTCACACATGTGTCTACAAGTGTATTTGCTTGGTCAGTATCTGGATTTGGGGTAAAGTGCAAAGGTATACATGCCAACAAGATATGAAAGTACAGGATTCAGCTTTTTGGTTGCCTTAAAGACTACACAGACTCATTGCTGTTTTTGCACCAGACAGTATAGAGAAACATGTGTTGATGTCCCATTTAGAGAGGTTCCAAGAAGTCCTTGTTAGTATTATCTTGTTGCTAGTATGTACAAACATTCAGAAGAATGTTTCAGTTTCAATTTCAGAAAACTAAATAGGAAATTAAGGTGAATAATGTAAGTTCTGAATAAAAAAAATAAATCTTTCAGTTATAGCTGTAAGTAACATAAACTTTCCAGAACTTCTTGAATCTCTGTATTATGCTTCCAAAATTTACTTTCAAATTCCTTCCTTCCTTCACAATCACATGTGTCAAACAATTAAAGCATAATTATATACAGAACTGTACACACACATTTCATTGACCACTTCAAGAGGTTTAAGGATACATGTTTAAAGAGGCAAAGGATAATAATAATAATGAGGACTGGAAATGAAGTTAGTTTGGTTGCAGATAGTGAAATGAATTAAAATGTAATGTAATGTCACGCAATAAAGGGGCAGAGCGATACTACACAATTATTTTGCAGACAGTAGTGCAAATGTTAGAACAATGAAGATAAGGAAACGCCCTCTTACATAAGTTTTCTGAAAGGAAATATTTAGAACTTATATTCCACATCCCCAAATCATATTAGAGCAGGCTAGAAAAGAACAGAGCCTGAAATATAAATTGTTTGTTACAATATTTCTGATTATATATAACTGTTGAATTAAAGCTAATCACCAGCATATAAGAAGAGGAGGAATCTACAAATTTTATATGGTATTGGCAATTCAGTTATAAAATATAAATTTTACATCTTCTAAAGAGCTATACCTAAGAAACACATAACATGTCCATACTGAAAAGTAGGAAATTATAGCTTGCATCCAAGAAAAATCACTCCCTTTTGGTGAAAGAAGATTCTGTTGATAAAGAACCAATGTGCAATAACTGGTTAAGTTTCATAAATGAAAGTTAGGAAATAAAATCAACATGATCAGGCTTAAATTGCCTACCGTTAGGAATGTGCATATCACACTATACAGCAGTATCATTAGAATCTCCTTCAGTAATGTAGGTATTAACTACTGAATACATCGTTATGTAATAATTAAATGACAGTATATGTTCACACTGCAATGATTACGTCAGAATAAGAACAAAAGTTTGGAACATTGATAACAATTCTGTTAGAAAGAAATATGTTACCTAATACAGTTTTACATTGGCTTTTGAGATGCAGCGTAGACAGTGGACCTAAAACCCCAGAAAATGTGTAAACTATGAGAGGAGATTGGACATTTTTCCCTGCTTCTGAGAAGACTCCTTTCCCCCTATATTAGCGCACCCTTCTCACCCTTCTTCTTGCCGTCATCTTACAGTTTACACTGTTGTCAAAATACACAATGGACTTAGTAATTTTGCAGTGCATAGTGAAAAACGAACACAGTCTGGCAACTCAGTTTACCCACACAATACTGTCACTTATTGGTGAAGGGGTGCAGGGGTGGATTTGTCCATCTGCCAAAATGAACACAGAGCACTGACCTCTTATTGCAGGTTTTAGCTATGTTGCTCCTACTGTAGTACTGTCTGTGTGTGTATGAACATGTGAATGTTCAGTGTCGTGGCTGTTATTGGAATGGCACCTACAGTGAAAAGATGGCTGATCTTCTCTGTTTGATCAGTTTAATGATATTTTAGTGGTCTAGGTTTTGTTCCTGTGGTTTCCAAATGGAAAACTCTGTGAAAATCTAGATTTTATATACAGGTGCATGAAGTTTTACATCTCCTCGATGTATAATATTTTGTCACTTCTTTTACTGTATTCTTATCTGAAATTACAATAAACACAAATACTTTCATTTAAAAAAAAAGTCTTCAATTTTCTTTAATGCTGGGATTTTAGAGGTGAGTTTAAACTATTGCTGAGATCGTTATGCATTTCTTAAACAGTCTGAAAATATCTGAGGTTCAACTCCATGACTGGATGAATATTTTGAACTCAAAATTACAGCACAATATTAACTAGATTATACTTTTTTTTTTTTCTAGCAGAGATTCAGTAGCTTGTACAATTGTTTTAATAGGGCCAACTAAAATATAATTTCATTTACATTTTCTAGCCCATCAAATGTCATTTTTAAAAAGCAATTAAAAGTTATCCTGAATGCTGAATTTGGAACTTACATAATGTTTTACATGGGGCTTTATACAGCATTGTGCATGAGTGTCATTGATCCAGTGCCTTAAATAAAGCTCATTTTAACAGAAACAATTGTGGGTACTCAATCAGAAGAGATGCAACAGAAAGCTGTTACTGAATTAGAAAAATTCTGCAATTACAAAGTTACAGCATTGGCAGATTGGCTGTTTCCATATGCAGAATGTTGCACGACTGCAGATAAATACTTCATGATCTTAATCTTGAGGTTGCTCACAGTTGGAACACTGATATGAACATGATTTGATTGTCAGTAACTTTATAGATTGTACAGCCAGCTTGCAATAAAAGTTTTAAATAACCACTGTGAGTTTGGATACACATTCTCACTTATTTTCATGTAGAATCTATCACTATATATGAAAGAGAGTAATTTTTGCATCTTGCAGCACCTGAAATTTCATCCAGTAGTTCACGTCCTATGTCTGCTTTACTTCAGTAGTTCATGTCTTATGTCTGCTTTACTTCAGTAGTTCACGTCTTATGTCTGCTTTACTTCAGTAGTTCATGTCTTATTCAGTAGTTCATGTCTTATGTCTGCTTTACTTCAGTAGTTCACATCTTATGTCTGCTTTACTTCAGTAGTTCATGTCTTATGTCTGCTTTACTTCAGTAGTTCACGTCTTATGTCTGCTTTCTTCAGTAGGTCATGTCTTATGTCTGCTTTACTTCAATAGTTCATGTCTTATGTCTGCTTTACTTCAGTAGATCATGTCTTATGTCTGCTTTACTTCAGTAGTTCATGTCTTATGTCTGCTTTACTTCAGTAGTTCACGTCTTATGTCTGCTTTACTTCAGTAGTTCATGTCTTATGTCTGCTTTACTTCAGTAGTTCATGTCTTATGTCTGCTTTACTTCAGTAGTTCATGTCTTATGTCTGCTTTTCTTCAGTAGTTCATGTCTTATGTCTGCTTTACTTCACACTTTATTTCTTGCATGTGACACCACACATGCAGTGTGATAAACTGAGGTCAAGGGAATTTGGCAGAACCACAGACTTGTGGGTGTTTGAAATTCATCTTTTATGCACAGATGTTCAACGAGACATGGCCAAGTTCCTATAGTATTGACGTCAGCTTAGTTATGTGTAAACGGGCCTCAATTTAAAATACTTATGGCTTGGCGTCCAGCAAGAATCTGACTCATGAACATATAACATTTCTAACTGGGGATAACCACAGGTATAAACTTCTGAAGTACTGTAATGAAACACTGTGTATGTATCATATAGTAATATTTGTATTTTATAATAGTTAGGAATACATTAGATGATGGCAACATTAACAGGCAGTATACGGAAGGTATGTCGAGACAGTATTGAGTGTCCACTTTTGCCAAAAGAATTTCATAGAATGACTCTAGACAGAAATACCATGAAATGTGTGGCATGCACATTCAGTTAAAATGTGGTTTCAGAGTGTTGATCAAGGTCGGTCGTTTGTAAGATTAGGTCACATTGAAATGTGTACAGCATGATAAAATGTGAAATTGAGAACCACATATATTTCCTGTTGAAATCTCAACAGGCTTTATTCTGTTATTTTAATTATTATTCCTGCAAATAACTGATAAAAGGACAGCATTACAGAATGGTGTGGATAAGGTTCGTAACAATTAAGAACTGAAAGTCAGTATTACTGGACTTTCTGTTTAGACATAGGACAGATATTGGTGGTGCTTTTAGTGTACAAAAGAGTATGTTGTGTATTTGATCAGATGGATCTTTAATCACTTATATAACCTGTTTGCTGGTACAAGAAAAACTACGCGCATTATTTAAATGAGTAACATATGTACTGTGTGGGGCCTACAGGGAGAATTTTACTGCTGCATAGAATTCTCCCTCTAATTATTTCCTGAAAATGCTGTCATTTAATATTACATAGACATTAATGAAGTTACATTTTAATTCAAAGCTAGACGGATATTGTTAGACAGAAAACATTAAATGTAAATATGGCATACGTGACATGCACTTCTGTAATGTTTCTGGTGGAAAATGCACCATGTCAAACAACTGTTCAATGTACCTTTTTGTGTAAAAGATACAACAGTTTCACAGAAAGAATGTGTTCTATATCTCTTCCCTAACAGTCCAGTTCAACATGTAATAATTTTGTCATTTTCAAAGATATATGCAAAACCATACTATACTTTGGAAAATGTGTCATCAAATCTACCAGTACTTATTTGAATGTGATTTATTCATGTGGGTTATGGGAGAGATAGGTTGAACTGAAACTTGGCAGATGTGAATGGGTTTGATTAACTGATTATCACTGATTAGAATACCGACAGGTGGCACATATTGAAATAATAATACAAAGAGCTGTTGGGTTTGTGTGTCATTTATTTAATGTGTCCTCATTATACTGTTATCTATTTTCAGCATGAGGAATTATTAAGAAGAATTTCTTAAGCTTATTTTTAGAGTAAAGGAAAAGGGAAGAAATATTCTGGTTTACGAATACTTAGTGTGTAAATTTATATCAGTATCAAATGTTTAATATTTGCTGTTGTTAATGAAAAACTGTATTCTGTGTTGCTAACAAATTTTATCTATGCAGGAAAGCAACAGTAAAATTAATTTATATGTGGGACTGAAATTGTATGAAACATAAGTCATGTTTATTTGAATTAATGGAATAGTTAGAGGTTTCAATCCTCTTACTCATCTCTAAAATATCTGGGTAACCTCTGAAAGTCATTTTTGACCATTGTGACAGAATATCACGTATGAATTGACAGTTGCTTTATTAAACTTGGTACTGTACCTAGCTGTAATAATTTCTCTCCCGCACTTGTTAAAACCAACATCTGAAATGATCAGTAGTGGACCTACTTTACTCCAAACAGTACAGAAATGTTACTTTCTGCAGAAATAGAATACTGATATTCCTGAACAGTTTCATCTTGGATTCTCACATGGATAAAATTTGACCTCTGGATTATTTTACTTTCTTCAAATCCTCATTTTCTTTAGTGTGTTGACCCTGAGTTGTAAAACTTCAGATTGTTCATTATGCAGCATGTACTAAGTATGATCTGTTCAAGAAGCATCCCACTGTAGTGTATACATTAAAACTCTCCATGCTTCTTGATTTAAATTATAACTTCCAAAATACTTCAGTTCTTAGTCTGCAGGGAAATTGTTATTAAACACATCTGTGGAATGTATGTAATGTTAATACATTAATCAGAATACAGCAGTGACTGACACACATCTAAGTAGCATTTCATAAGTAAGGAAGATGTACCAACTTGATGCAAACAATTTTATTATGATTTTTTCTCGTAAATGGCCTCTACATGTTTCGGACATTTACATGTCCATCTTCAGGAGTTCTTATATACAGGTTGTTGCACTGCCGCATGTGGTGTTATGCCATGGGTGTTGAGGCTGTGGTCCTGCGGAGTTGGTGTGTAGTCTTGTGCACTGTTTGTCAGTTAGTAT
>Ga0209628_10004054_pt1 | contig 10470 bp, 10 predicted proteins | sample TergutCu122P4_FD_187285 | JGI IMG/M metagenome (GOLD analysis project Ga0209628, IMG submission 187285) | Cubitermes ugandensis P4 segment gut microbial communities from Kakamega Forest, Kenya - Cu122 P4 (SPAdes) (version 2) | ecosystem: Host-associated > Arthropoda: Insects > Digestive system... | reverse complement strand
TCACTTGCCATTATCTCGGAAACCGTTCAACTTTGGACATAGGTGTTTTGGGTTATATCGGTATAGTTTAACATAAGGAACACGCTCCTGAAGTTTGGTCCGTTCCTCCTGTGACACCCTGTATATGAATGTTGTTGTATGTAAACATTACCATCAAACTCTTATACAGTAACATGAACAGCATTATGTCTAAAAGTAATTTATCACAAGCAATCATGACATTTGCATGGGACGAAGAGTCTGCTTTCAAAATTTAACACTAATGTGAGAGCTCTGGGCTCCAGAAATATAATTCAGATGTACTCGGAGTTTATAAAATCCAGTCATCCAGTCACACAATATGTTCCATACAGATAGGTAAAAGCTCAATATTCAAGTCGAATTACAAGATCAAAGAACATCACACAAATCCTTCTTCTTCTTTAATCTCATACGTGATAATTACACCAGTAACTGAAATTTCTGCCTACTTTACTCCTTACAAAAAACAAGTAGGCTCAACTCCCTCTTTTACCTATAATTAATTGGTCCATTGTAATAAAATCTGGAACAGCTGTTATAGCATCAGCAGTTATCCCACATACCTGTTCATTTCTTACAACTGGTAGTAATGACACAGTGGACACACAAACTTATGTAGTGGGAATGACACTACTACTATTCAGTGTAGTCTGAAATTATGCCACAATGGAATTCAAAATTATACAACTTTTATTAATACATTCTGACATTATTTATTCCATGCATTTGTTCAGTCATTACACCAACAAATGCACCTTATACAAATACAGTATTATATGGCCCCTACATGTTTCAGCATTGTTTCCATCATTCGCAGGAAGATATACATCAAGATTTAAAACTTACTGGAATACAACAGATTACAAAAGTAATGCATAGTACAGTATTCTGTGATCAAAGCAGTATTTTAAAAGTACAATACATTAAAACAATAAAAACAGTAATATTTATGATGATGTTTTCATTAAATATGGTTAGGAAGTTCTATACTGCTGTGCTGTAGTTTTTCCTTTGTACACAAATATATAATTTATCTTCAATCCACAAGGGATCTTCAGCACATGCAAAGTGTTCATTTTTACAAACAACAACCACATCCATCTGTTAACACAACATTACAACCCATGAAGCAATGAGCTCTCAAAAAGTTGCTTAACCAGACCAGTTACAATGAACTACTTTAAGGGATAATAAGAAAAATAAAGTTGTCCCTGTACATACCACAAAGGCACATGGCACAGTGGAGGTACAGCTCCATTCACTCTTAAGCTCAGCATTACATGTGGGAGATACAGGATGTATTAAGTAGAGGTTGCTGCAGCAGGGCAATCCACACTTTCTTACTCACAAACAGTACAATAACACAAATGAAATAATCACAAACCTAGTTTACTTAGAGTCACATACTATGAATAAGCACCACCACTGCATCTATTGAAGATTCATACAACACACACTACACCACACCAATTTGGATTTGTAAAGGTTACATTTCAAGACTGATTATGTAGTGTACGATGATACAGACAGAAGGCTGAAATATGATAGTTTTCCCTGTACATGCATCAATAATCCATTGATATTGTCATGACAATAAATCTATGTGGCAAATTTTAAAATAAAGTATCCATTCTTCATGATCATAGAGAAGATGGAGGCAGCAAAGCCCTCTGGAATACAAGTAAATACATGACAGTCTATAGAGTATCACATCCCAGACAAGAACCTTCACCAATACCAATGTGAGAACCTCAAATCCCACCAATCTGAACATGCCTGATATCATTAACAGACAAAACTGTGTCTACACATATGTTATTAATCTTCACATTACTATATCACCTGACAACATGGACTTTTTGAATAGGGTACTATATCAGGAGTTTCTTTATAGGGTGCTATACAATCTGGTGTCTTCAGTTCCCTGCTGTTTTCTGTAACCATTGACAGATGAGCCCTGCCTAAAAATACTGCACAAGAGTAAGTATCGGGCTCACAGTTATAAGCTGACAACTTAAAAGCCTTGTACTTCAAACATGCTTCAGCATCTGCACAGTTTGCAAACACCGTCAGTTCTTTTTCAGTAAGCGCATTTCTCAAAACATGAATGGAAGTGGGGAGGTTCCAAAGATTGTTCATCACAATCTTTGGAAGTAGTGTCAACAGATTTATTAGATGGGGTACAATAAGAATAAAGAATAATACAACAAAGCACATGAATGAATCAAACCTAGAATTATACTAAGCAGACCACACTGATGCAAACACAGAACTTTGTAGAACTGCTATGGACAGTCAATGAAACATTTAATCACACCACACATGCTGGCCATTCTGACAAAGTTACAAGAAAAGAACAAAAAGTATTAATTATCAAATACAAAGTGTTACTCCAGTTTAAATATTATCCTTACTGTTCATTTTAGCACAGTCCTCATAAGCACAGTGACTTACGCACTTCTGTAAAGATACGCCCCTATTCCCCTTCATGTATAAGACTTCTCTTACATACAAAAACAACATTTACCTAAATACTTATTTTAAGTATTAACATAACTGTCTTACAATTCAATCATCAATTAGGGACAGCATTTTTTTTTACACAAGAGAATCTCATAAGCAGTTAAGACAGTTTTATTTCTTATAGACAGGATGCTGTATAAAGTGCTAAGAGGTCACTGGTGTGATGTTCTCATGTGTCAACTGAGGATAAAAGTGATAGCTCACAGGACAATTTCTATAAGAAATTGGAGCAGGTATTCAATTAGCCCTTTGATACCAATTTTTTCCCTAAAATATATTGCCTGGAAAAATCTCCCTTCACACTTGGGTTGACATAGGACAAAAGGTGCAAGGGCATATATATTGCATGTCCAATAATTGTCACATTTTGGCACTAACTTCAGCCAACTTCAGTGCTTTCAGCAGCAGACTGCACGTCAACCAAAGTCAATGTTAGGCTCCAAAAGGGTTAGTTCCCCAAGTACTACATGAAAACTTCGTTTGGACACCAGTGCTAAATTAAGGAGAAACGATGTTTTCAAACAAATGGAAATGATTTTACATAAAAATAGTATCATAATGGTGTAGCGGTAAAATGCAGCCACATCCAAAAATCTGGCTCTCTGATGAGGTGAAAAATACTTTTGCTGACAATTCTTCTCCTCTGTTAGCAAATGAGAAACCCAGCAGGCCTAAATTTTCTTCTATCTCAAGTTTACACAACCTCCTGGACACATGGTACCCTACTCCAGTCTCTGCTGTCATTACCCTGATTGCCACATGTTGACACTCTCTCTGCTGGACTCAACAATTTTACTTTGTTATTCTCAGCAAAGGAAGTTAAATGACAACCACTATTAGGGTTAACTGATGCTTTACCCATCTGACACTGCTAGCATCCATACAAATGTCTCCATATTCCAAATGAAGGTGTGTGTGTTTATCCAACACAAGTATTTCCTCCTTAATGATAAATTCAGTCACTGAATGTTGCTAAAACTACATATACACTCCAGCCACTGTCTTGCACTTAAATATGACCACATTACAGAGGCAGGCAACTGGATTTTCATTCTAGTGTGAAATGACAGATGGAGTTAATATAGACTTAAAAACGGCACGATTTCGGTAGTACGGAGTCAGTACAGTGACTGGGGTATGGGCTGGATGATCTAGGGTTCTAATCCCTGCAGGAGAAAGTGGTTTTTCTCTTCTCTTAAAGTCCAGACTGGGTCTTTGGCCAATCCAGCACACTACTTCATGGGTGCTGCGGACTCTTTCCCATGGAGTACAGTAGCCTTGGTGCGACTGACCATCCACCTTCATTCCTGTGTCTACATGGAGTGTACGGGCACAAATTTACCTTTTACATTTTTACAGTGTAGTATGGATACGCAAAATTTGTCTATTTCCATCAAGGGAATGTTCTGAATCAAGTACATGGTTTATTGCTGATATTAAACTTTTCTTCGGCTTATGCCATCAGGAAAAGTCAAGAAAATCAGGACAGAATGATACTGAATGGGATACACTGGCTCCTGCTTTATGCTGACAATGATAATTTATTGCACAAATACATATATACTGTATATCAAAACACACCAGCATCATTAGCCGCTACTAACGATGTTGGTCTGTAAGTAAACGTTGAGAAAATGAAGCTTCGGGTCGTGTCTTGTTGTAAATGAGAAAATCACACAATAAAAACATGTAACAAATCCTCTGAAAGTGTGGAAAAGTTTATATATTTTAGAAACTGCATTCACGAAGAAATTAAGAGCATACTCAATTCAGTGAATACATGCCCCACCATTTGGTCCAAAACCTACTATCTTCCCATTTGCTACTGTGTAACATAAACATTAAAATACAAAGAAGTGTAATTTTTCCTGTTGTTGTGTATAGATGTGAAGCTTGGTCTCTCACACTGGAGGAACACAGGGTGCTGAGGAAGGTACCTCGGTCTACAAGGGAAGAGGTAACGGAGTGGAGCAAGCTATGTAATGAGGAGCTTTATGATTTGTACTGCCACACTAAATACGTTTCGGGTGATCAAAGAATGAGATGGCTCGGTAATGTGGCACGTACAGGAGAGATGAGACATGCACACAGGGTTCTAGTTGGGAAGCTTGAGAGAAAGAACCACCTGTAAAACCTGGGCATCGATGGAAAGATATGAAAATGGATGTTAAAAAAATGTGATGGGTGTGGACTGGATTGATCCGGCTGTGAACAGAGAAAAGTGGAAGGCCCTTATGCACGTTCAAGAATCTGCGGGTCCCTAAAATGGAGCGTCCGTCTTGTCTACCTGAGGGACTAAGAGCTTCTCGATAAATGTTTCCACAGTCCGCTAGTCTTATAAATCACCATTATCAGTTCCACACACACTCCCTTGGAGAAGAGCCTCCGGTATGTACTGAATAGAAGGCTGTGCCCCATTGGTGGTCTTTGCGCTTTGGAGAATGTCGTCCATGCCGCAGCCTAGTCATTACAGCGACTACGCGTTTTGTAATAACCAGAAGAGCTCATGCCGCCAACGCACCAATCCATAAATTCCACCAATTTACGGAACAAATCGGATGCGTCCTAAACGTCAACTGCAGCACCGCTGTCACGTGCATTACTCCCATACTGTACAACCTCACGCACAAAGCTTTCCCACTCCTTAATTGAAGGTTGCTAGGTCACTGTTAACTGACCTTTCAACGTCCAAACTGCATCGGGTAGTATTCGTCACCCGATAGCTCAAAATCGCCGTGTCACATAATAATTCGGAGGAAATATGGTCTACAAAACGATTTAATCTGAAACCTGCACCCACTAAAGGCGGCTCCCTTCGCTTACCAACATGCAAGATGGCGGGTACGCAACGTCACCTCCCCTTTCGTCTTGCCGACATGTACAGACGACACGCCTCGTGATCTCTCGGCATCTCGCCCACGCGGGCAGAATATCAATATTACATTTTCTACCTACACTCCGGCTTCAACTTACCAGTTACGTTGCCATCATAATCTGTGACGTTTAACACTATAATGGCATTAATGTGGTTCCCACAGAATTGCAAGCAAGCTCCAAATACTATCGTACAAAGTATATTACGATGCGTGCGCAGCGAATCTACTCAACATAATGCTTTCATCAACAAGATGGGCATTGCCTGAAATATATTCCACTACATTACCAACCATTTCTTAACCCCCCTTTCACTGAAGGGTACCATCCACCCTCACCGTTTAGTTAGCATACATAACACAATTAACTTCAAGGTCGTCGCAGTGTTCAAGAAAATTGTAAAAAAAATTCACATAGTATCTTGATTTACATTACTACACACACACACACAGTGTACCTGTATTTTTCCTATTAAACCGCTCATAAACTACCCTACCGAAGAGGTTCCATTCACACCAGTTAAGTGGGTTGTAACCTTCAGGAGCATAATCATAATACAGGTAAGGAGACATGGCCTCTCTTAAGTACTTCTTCACGCCAACAGAGCTGTTACTTGATCTTAAATATTAGGATGTACTAGGCATCACCTTAATCTCTGGAGAATCTACCACTGCAACTGTCACTTTTGTAAACTTTACTAGATATTCACAGTAATTTGTAACAGCACATAAAAAGGCAAGGGTTACAGTATCCATGCCATGAACGACTTAGGGTACAGCTCCACTCATTCTTAACCTCGACACTAGATGGAGTGAATTGGTCTACATCACTTCCCTGGGTAAGAATCCCAGTAACCACTGAATTGGTAGCTGTGTGGGATCCAGAGTCATGTTGGGCTTTTGTGAAAAAATAGTATTTCATCTCTACTTGTATTCGAACCACCCTTGACCATACATCCCGTAGCCTCAGTCATTATCCCAACTAAACCAGCCCTGCTCGTTTTTCTGGCATTACACTCCTTGGTGCATCTTAGTCCCTTCCAAGCTTATCCTCCACTGTTCTCGGACCTGTAATTTACATCGCCAGTTCCGCACACCCATATTCATATTCCTTACCGTTGCTAATACCATTCACTTATCACACACATCTATACCAAAATTAAGAGATCAGACGTTCACTTGATAAAAAGCAAATAAATGCATCCAAGTAGAGGGAGGTTATGTGGCGATAGAAATTACTGAAGAGTGGCCTAGTTGCAAACAAGTATAACCACTAAAGCAGACTCCCAAACTGCAGTGAGCATACCTACACATTCAAATTGGGGAACCTTACAACACTTCCAAACCACATAGATTCTTCAAGGCTTGACCAGAATCAGATGCTGTATTATTATGTCTCCAAGTGAAATACCATGAAGCAACCCTTACATACCCAGTTCCATCACCAGGGTAAGGAAACATGAGTTTGTTGGAGGACAGTTTATTGTGATTATTGTATTTAGGTCAAGTTCCTACAACTGAAGGTAAGAGTACACTGTAATGTTGTTCCCAAATTTTCACAACCATTCCACCATTTAATCATTCAGGCCTCACACATCTGCAAGAAACTTATCATATACGTAAAAAAAAACCAAGCTGGTAATAAATTCTAACATAAAACAGAACAAACAAAACTTTAAAAAATCCAAGCACAATTCACCCAGCACGAACTTCAAAAAGTAGAAAATTTCAATATGGGAATGAATAATTTGGAAACAGAAAATGGTAACAATAACTAAAAATAAGCAATTTTCACCCAAAAAGAACTTGGAATGGTATACAAATTACAAAGGTGAGCTGGAGAGTGTATACCGACAAGATGTGATATCACTGTCAATGTGGTTTCTACATGGTTTTCTGAGTTAAATCCAGTCTGGTACACACAGGTACCAACATTCGGAGGAATACACTGTCCCAATATTTTGTAAACAGGAAGATGGTGGCTGCTGTGTTTCACTGAAAATGAAACAATGGCACCCAATTACACTGGTCCACACACAAAATGTATCCGTAACCAAAATAGTTGATCCCTCTTCAATTCAATGTGCTGTATCCAAATATGGTCTTAGAATTCATTTCTTGGCTTTAGTTGTCATGATACATGAAGTGTCGCTTAATGCGTAAAACAGTTCCTTGGGAAGGGATACATGTGTCAGCACTGTGCTCCCAGATGGTGAGTAATGATGTTTGTTGAGTGTCACACTGGCACAGTGCCAGTTAGTGAGGTGGCTATCGGTGATAGCTTGTGGAACAGAAATAGGCAGATGTTACACTTATATAGAAAGAAGAAGTTAGTAAGACTACTTGTGAGTTTGTTTAAGCTTGTTATTTCTTTAAAGTGAGTTACATTTCCTATACTATGCCACGAAACTGTGTAACTAGCCCAGACAATTTTTGCTATATTTGCGGAGAAGTTACTTTTTCAACGCGAAAACTTCCACTAATACCGATGGTGAAAAAAGCTTATGAATGCTAGTTTTGTTGCAAAGTCAGAGACCAAGACAAAAAATGGGCTCCTTATGTATGTTGTATCTCTTGTGCTACAATTCTACATGAATGGCTAAATAACAAAGGGCATTCAATGCCTTATGCCCTTCCCATGATATGCAGGGAACCAACCAACCATTTGACAATTGCTATTTTTGTATAGTTCCGCCACTTTGGTATGGAATTACAAAGAAAAAAAAAAAGAGGACTGTAAATTATCCTAATATTTCATCTGCTATTCGACCGGTACCCCACACTGAAGACCTACTTGTTCCAGTACCACTGCAGCAGTGTATTTTAGATTCAGATGACGAGCCTACCAAAAACTGGTGGAAGGAAATCCAACCTTCAAAATCTACAGATACTGACTTCACTGCTGATCTTCAATTTAACGAATTATATCGCATTACACAAAGGGAATTAAATGATCTAATTAGGGATCTCGACTTACCTAAAAGTAAGGCTGAACTGTTAAGTTCAAGACTGCAACAATGGAACCTTCCGAAAGAAAATTTCAGAATTTCTGTGTATCGTAAAATGACACGAAGATCTAGTTCAGTTCTTTAAAATTGAAAGGGATCTTGTTGCTTGCACCGATACTGATGGCCTGATGCAGACACTCAATATTAATCACAATCCTCTGGACTGGCAACTCTTTATAGACTTGTCTTAAGTTGAGTCTCAAAGCACTTCTCCTTCACAATGGCAACACCCTACCTTCTATTACTGTTGGTCTTTCAGTGCATAATAAGGAGTCATATGAGAACAAGAAAATTCTGATGGAAGCCATTAATTACGATAAATTCAAATGGCAAATCTGTGGTGTCCTAAAAGTGACTGCCTTACTACTTGGACTACAACGAAGATTCACAAAATATTGCTGCTTCATTTGTGAATGGGACAGCAGAGCTCAGTCTCTTCATTACTCAAGAAAGGACTGGCCTGCCAGAAAATCCCTGGAACCAGGAATCATGAATGTGGAAAATCAACCACTAGCGGAACTGAGTAAAATTTTGTTACCATCCATGCATTTAAAGCTTGTTCTGACAAAAAATTCTGTAAAGGCCATGAACCAAGAAGAAGCTGCCTTTACTTACTTTCGAGAAAAGTTCCCCAGACTAAGTGAGGCAAAACTGAAAGAAGATATTTTCATTGGTCCACAAATATGAGACCTAATCAAGGACAAATACTTCGACAAGCTCCTTCAAGGCGATGAAAAGGCTGCTTGGGACAGTTTTAAATTTGTAGTAATTTTGCAGAGCTACCAGAAATTAGGCTGCAACATGACACTGAAAATACACTTCCTTCACTCACATTTGGACTTTTTCCCCAGAGAATTATGGTGCAGTGAGTGATGAACATGGAGAACGTTTCCATCAAGACATTTCTTCTATGGTGAAGAGCTATCAAGGGAAATGGAACTGTACTACGCTCGCCGACTACTGCTGGACTTTGGCAAGGGATGCCCCTACCATTGAATACAAGCAACAGGCAAAATGAAAAATGAAGAAAGAAAGAAAGAAAGAAAGAAAGAAAGAAAGAAAAACATTATTTTGTTTGCGTTAAATAATGAACCTACATGAAAAAGACTGTGCATATGTTCAATTTACATTGTAAATATTATCCCTAAACAGAATAAGTCTACTAAACACATTCTTTTCTACTGCACAGTATTTAGGTTTTTATTTAATCCACCATTCCGTACACTATTTCAACCTATTTCATAATATATCATAGTGGTAGCACAATTTTAAAACTAGAGCCAAGTAATATATTTTATGTCCCTTTTCTAACTTCATAGATACAAACAAATAAATTAATAACATATTCATCAGATACAAATTTTTTTTTAAAATTTGTTGACCAGTGTTACCAGTCCACATAGTGTCATTACTAAGAGAACTAAGTATAGGGATATTCCTTCACACACACATGAAGTCTGTTAGGTGACAATTACACCTTACCATGACAGACTTCTGAGACACCTACATTCCAAGACTTGAGTGTAAAATCTGAAAATATTTTCTTCAAGGCCAAGCTGTGGTACCACATTTAAAATTCAACCATGACAAAACACCGCTGCCTTCACATTCAGTCATCCAATGCATGGCAAACTACAGACCAAAATTTTGTTACTGTTTGCTTCTCTTCAAAATTACATTCTCAGCTTCGGGGTTTCAAAATTACGTGGTCTTCAGTGAGTGTGCAGCAGGACTCATGGGATAGCTGGTCTTGCCAAGACTTCTCTGCGTATTTTAGTTAGTAAAGTTCTGCCCAATGCTAAGCAACCCCCTTCTAAATTATCATCAGTGTGAAGCCTCTAAGTTGTGCGTTTCTTATATTGATCTGTGTTGTGGCAAATAAGTTTGTCTGTATACATGAATGTATAACAGCCTGACAAGTGAGTAATGGATTACTGTTTCTAACTTAATGTTTCTCTGACCGTGCATCATGAATTGACCATACAAAACTACCAACGTGATGCACTGAATATTATTTATTCGTCAAATATTATTACTCTCCTCTA
>Ga0209628_10004053_pt1 | contig 10471 bp, 14 predicted proteins | sample TergutCu122P4_FD_187285 | JGI IMG/M metagenome (GOLD analysis project Ga0209628, IMG submission 187285) | Cubitermes ugandensis P4 segment gut microbial communities from Kakamega Forest, Kenya - Cu122 P4 (SPAdes) (version 2) | ecosystem: Host-associated > Arthropoda: Insects > Digestive system... | reverse complement strand
CTGCTTCTGAATGGATGTTTCCGCGTTTGGTATTGTTATTTGAGACGCGTTTAGAATTATTTCATAACAAAACTATCAGCAAAAAGCAGGCTGTCGAAATTAATTAGACAGCCTGCTTAATGTTTACAGGTAACAGCACGTTGATCGTATTATCAGTTAGGGGTGCGGCGACTCAACACGCGTGTACGAGAAGAATGCGCGGGACGCTATAAATCAATTGCCATACTTCCAACCGGAATAATAACACTTCTGAGTGAGAGAAAAGTAATTAACAGGAAGCGAGAGGATCATCAAGAATATGGTTGTTCATTCTGATGAGGAGCTTAAAAATGCCATCTGAATAGTCGATAGACATAATGCCGTTGTACTTCCGAACGGATTCTGATATGGATACGAGACCAATTCCATGCGAAGCCTTATCCTTCTTGGTAGTCTCCGGAAATCTGTCGCTTTCAACGAGCACCGGTAACGATGTATTTGTTACTTTGATAAAAAGATACCCGCCTTCGGTTTTTAATCCGAGTTCAATATGCTTTTGCCGTCCATCCGGCAAGGCGACACACGCCTCGATAGCGTTATCCAACGCGTTTATTAATATATTATTAAGATGCACCGGGTTGATTACGATTTCAGATATTGTCGGGACGTGTAATTCAAAGGTTATTTTTTGCCTCTCCGCGAGATTTTTCTTTATAGCAACTACGGTGTCAATGCTTGTGAGCCCGGTAATGGTTTTTTCCAGAATTACACCGGCAGATTCTTTGTAGTTGTTTAAATAGTCATTAAGTTCCGGGTTTGATAGATTTTTCGTCATAACCTCCATCATCATAAGTTGCCCGACAAAGTCATGTTTTTGCTTGCGGAATTCTGCCTGATGCGCTTCCATTAACTCGAATTGTTTCTCATTTTGAGATAGCTGTGACTGCAGAATCTTAGCCCGTGTTTCAATGTACGCATGGTCTTGAAATCGCCTTAACACCACGAACACGAATATTGGCAACGAATAGATGCAAAGCTCAAGGACTACGTGTATAAACACTATCGTAATCCCGCTGCGAAAAATGAGTAACAAATCAATATATGATATAAACAAGCATAGCCCGATCATTACACATAAAACAACATACTGCCGCGTTGTGATCGCTGTCGTTTCCGTTTCCGGCTTTCCGAGATATGTGACAATGCCTATCGCCAGAAGATACAGTATCGTGCAGGCGCCGGCTGCAACAAAATACATCAGATCGCCTGCCGGTACTTCAGGGAAAACATGTCCGGTCAACCATGCGATCAGCACAGTTATAAACGGTTCTGCCATTAGGTTGAATATCAAGATCAATTCAGCGAAGAATACTCGCTTTGCTATTTTTCCTGAATACATCAAGAGCGAAGCGGCAAAAGGAAACAGTATTCCAAAGATACCCCTGACCCAAACGTTTTTGACAATCAGGACAAGTGAAAGGTTTATAGCAAAATAGAATAGATATAATAAGATATACACAAAGCGCGCCTTGTGCTTCCGTGCCAGGAATCTGCTAAAAAAATATGATAGCGCAAATGTTTCACAGCCTGAAATACATGCGTGTATTATTATCGTCAATTCAAAACGCATTTAACCCTCCAACTATCTTTTTCAAATAGGCCTCCTTAATATCATTGCCAGTCCCTTTCGATATACTAATTGCAACCCTTTTCCCGCCGCACAGCAAATATACGTTGCTATAATCATGGCTATCATAATAGCGCAGATTTATCATATACGATTTGTGGCATCGGTAAAAGCATTCAGTAGCGTACTCGCGCGCAACGTCTCGTAGGTTTAGCGATGCACTCTCGTAAATGCCGCGAACTGTTCTGATTATTAAGTGATGGTCAGCCATAGATAATAAATAGACATCTCTGCAGGGTATGGAATGCTTTTCACCGCTGACAATATCTGTAAATTCAAATTGCCTGATCGCTTCTTTCCTGGCAAGGAACGCCTTTATGACATTATCAAAGTTCTTTTGCGTATATGGCTTTGAAAGCAGCATGGCGGGATAATACATGTCGATTGATGGCTGACTTTCAACATGCGTCGAGACAAAAATAATTGATGATGAAAGCGTGATTTTTAGTATTTCGCTGCACAGCTCAAGGCCATTCATCTCAGGCATGTTTATGTCAAGGAATACATAGTCGTATATTTTACCACTCTTTACAGCATCAAGAAGCGATTGCCCGGAATTATACGAATGCACAATGCGCCGGAAGTGTTCCCATGTCGGGCAGTGGTGAACACACTGTTCCAGTAATTTTAGATGAGTTTTCTCGTCATCGCAAAGCGCAATTCGTATCTCGTTCACAGCGTATCCTCCTCAAAGTCAGTATCATTCAATTCAGGGAAATCAAGCAACTCTGAGACTGTCATTGATAAACCGTGTGCAACCCGGATAAGGGTAATTCTAAAAAATAATCTTTATCCAGAAGAAAATGATCCTGTGGAAAACGTCCATTCAGAAGCAAAATACTTCCGTTCAGAAGCAGAGGTATTGCAGTTATGCAAAATAAATTGTAGGTTCTCACATATAGATGGAGATGCAATCATACGGATCCGCAAGCAGGAAAGGAATCGCATTATGGAAATGATAGCAAGAAGAGCAGCTGCATTTTTCATTGACCAAGGCGCAGGCAATGAGTGTAATCGTGATATTTACGAGTATGGGATTATTATTGCGTTGTCTTTTTTGATAAACACTGCCGTTGCGGTCATCCTTGGTTTTGTTTTCTCTTTACAGATTGAGATACTCGTGTTTTTCATCCCTTTCGCAATTCACAGGTCTTTATCCGGGGGATACCACGCAAAGACATGGTGGGGATGCCTGATAATGTCTGGTCTGGTGATGATGATTGTGGTTTTCCTTGTGAAGCTGCAGGCCAGAGCGGAATTATTCCCGATTTCGGTCGCGCTATGGGTGCTATCAATAATAACGACTTTTGCTTTCGCACCGGTAGAAAACGCAAACCGCCCATTATCTGACGCCGAAAAATCAAAGTTTCGTAAGTGTTCGCGGGTATACACACCCCTTTGCGTACTCATTGGAGCATTGTTTTTTATTCTAAATATGAACCGACTAAGCGTATGCGTTGCGCTCGCGTTGGGCGCATCCGGAATCACCCAGTTAATTGCAATCTTTCAAAACAAAAGGAAAGGAGGTGGCTTACGAAATGAAGAGTAAAGTATTATCATGGATCGCCGGCGCAGGGATTCTCTGCGTAACAATCGTTGCTAGCTTGAGCGCTGCGGCGCCATGCCTGATCTATTACTACCAACCCAAAGCTCCGCAAAACATTTCAGCCTGTTTAGCATCCATGAAATAGCGAAGACCAAGCAGTTCTCAGTATATACTTTGCCTTAAAATCTTCTCCTCATTATATCCTTATCGATCCAGCTAATCAAGTGTAGGAGATTATTTGCGAGCAATTACATGTCCTTGTGCTAATGCTCCGCTGCAAAACACAAGTTGTGATCGAGGATTTCGTTTAGCCAATCCATATTGGAACATTAGCGGTATTTAGGAAGAACAAACTTTAAGGAGTTAGTTGCGTAACCCTGCCCTGTCCTGAACGGTATCTTCAATAGCGCGAGGAGCAAAAATGCACTTTTAAGGGATTTATTTACCACATTCTACGCCATATTAAGCATTGAGAAGTGTCTTTGTATTAAGCTGACCATACACAGTCGCGATATGCTCGCACAGTTTTGTATTAGCGGTGTCTGTTGACAAGCGATTGATCAACGCTTGTCTGAAGAATAACCACTAGGTTACAGAATTTGGGGAAAAGTATGTTTTTTTCGAGCTGTTTTGGCGCGACTCAGCAGAAGCGCGTCACTACAAATAATCGTTTACAATTACATCAAACCTAACGGCTCCTTCAACGAGGACTCCTAACCGAGCGGGATAGACGTTGCATGACACTTGGAAATACTACTATGAATTGGGGAGTAATCTCCAACACTCCAGCAATAAAAAAGCGAATTGATAAAATACGAGGAGACTAAACATGAAAAGCTCAATAAGAAAAGGAACAGCATTTATTTTGGCAATTATTCTTCTATTTAGTACCGTTGCGTGCGGTACTAACAACAACGGTTCAGACAACGAAAAACGCAATCCGCAAGAGGAAGGTTTGATTAATGATTCAGTACTTGAAGCAAAAACGACAGATAAACCCGAGACATTTTTTGAGACCACTTATGATGATGTGATTACAGTCTCTTACAGCGAAATTGATCTTGCTACTAGCTCCGCAAAACAACGCATTGATAGTGGTAAAATCCTTTACATTAGTCGCCCGGAAGTAAGTGCCGAGCAAATTTCAGAAAAGCTTGGTATTCCTAAGACGGGCACTTCACACTATAATGATGCGCTCCTGATTGCTTACTCAATCTTTAAACATGAAGATAGTTATGTGTTCACCAATCATTACATACTCTTTGCAGACTCACTGCCTGTTACAGACGCGAACAACGGTGTCCTGGACACATCTGTTGGCTCCAACGCAATAAATATGGAAGTACCGTTAGTAGGGGCAACGACACCCTCGAACTTTGAGGTTGTAACTACGGTACCTGAGTTCATTGCCCACAATGATATATTATTCATTAACAAGATTGATCATGCCAAATCGATTAATGCTACATTACAATCACGCGTTGATGTAATAGATGCTGCTAATAATGTAACATCTGGAAATACAGATGATTTAACATCAAGAAATACAGATGGCTACCCAAGTCGTTCAGCCACTCTACCGAGCAATACAGCAACCGTTACTTATAATGATATTTTGTATGTATATGGGATTAATGGTAGTTACTACGGCTACATAAACTGCACTGTTTCTGCATATTACCAAGGGCAGGGTAAGGTTGCTGTAGGTGGTGGTTCTCCGATAACAAGAAATATTTATGATGTAGTAAGCTATGTGAAAGCTTACCCACAACCAGGATACAGTGTAGCAAAATACAAAGTAAGTATAAATGCTAACCACTCTGTTTATGCCAACTTATATTCGACTACACTTCCTACAGCTGTTAATATCTCTCAAGGTGTTAAAATTTCAGGTTCTTATGGTGCCAGTGGTGGCAGCGGAACGGTTGAGTATAACACATCTTATACATACAACCCAGAATCACAATATATCTCAGAGTCAAGTAGTATCCCGAAAATCGTAGAATGGACGGCCACAACTGTAAGTCCAACAAGTGGTAAGGCGTATGATATAGCTCCTGGTATGCGCATTGCGTCTGATATTGGCTATCAATATGGTGCGCATTCGACTATATATTGCGACGCAATGATTTTAGGCATAACAATCAAATCAAACTCGATAGTCGTTGGCGGTTTTTTCTAGTTTAATATCGTGTATTAACTGGTGGATGTTATATGCACATCCACCAGTTGATCATGAAGCGGATATTCCGTTCAGGATGGGGTAAAGAAACGACTCCCGACATTCCGCCGCCTGCCGCCTCATCTGATATGCCAAAGGCAGCGGCATTCATACCAACGCAGGAAATCATTCCCGGTTTCAATGACGATATGCCGGGCGCCAACACGGTTGCCAATGGCTCTGTGAAAAAAGCCGCCGATGAAGTCAGCGCCTCAACAGCAAAAAACACCGGGCTCGGCAAAACCTCGTTCGATCGCCCGGAGTGGTATCCTGACAGGAGCTACCTCGGCCTCTCCGGTCACAAACCAGCGCCCCCGCCTGATGAAGATGGTGTTAAAAATACACCTGCCACGCATTCAGGCTATGGCAGGCTAAAGCTTGTCGACGACAGTATCATCAAAGATGCGGGGATCATAAATGCAACGGATGGAGAGTAAGAAATCGGTAGTGTTTTGATGAAATTATTAGTGTAACGTTGATTGCGCAGGCTGTCGGAATGTGCTAAAATACAAATCGCAAGAAGGTGTGTTGGACGCCGGTTACGCCGCCTACCTGACCTCGCATATCCGCACTGTCGGTGCGAGGAAGGCAGGTGATGCGGTTGGGGAAAAAGATTGTCATTTTTATGATAATCCTGTTAGTGGTATTCGTACTTCTGACATGGTTAGCTCCGAAAGCAATGTAGCCGTCCACCCCTGCTAAAGGAAACGGCTACGTGCTTTCATCCTTAGGCGGCGTGCCGGTTTCCGGCGCGCCTCTTGCACTTTTAGTATACAACAATTAACTGCAAAGTCAAGGTTTATAAACCATTTTTCATAAAAAATTAATAGGATCGCATGATCAATTACCGGAGCCGCTCAAAGAGAGCGGTTTTTTCATACATTCTTTCAAGAGGAGTGAGACTGTTCATGTTCATAACAACACCTGATCAGGAGTATATCCTTTCAATCCTGAATACAACAAAGGCAATGCGAAAGCTTCAAGCGGCTTTATTGTTAAAGAAGCTTGACAGTGGGAAAACTGAACAGTATGTGAATCATTGTCTGGACCAGCTCCGGCATATACGAAAGATAGCGCTGACTAAGGTGTCGCGGATACCATTAAATAACTCCGCCAACGCTGTGCCGTCGATGTTTTCTTCCGCTTTTTTGCTGAAGTCGGTGTTGATTTGTCCTCTTGTTGCTGTTAAAGTAGTCATAGCAGATATGGGTGTTTAATTCTGTTGTTTTTGGTTGGGGAACTTGATTCTACCAGATTTACCCCCATATCTGCATTAAAAAAAAGAGCCTTCTTTTGGCTCTGCTCTGCGTTATTCCTGCTGTACTTGCGTGTGCGATCTTCGTTCTATCTTCTGCCTGCCTCAGAATCTGCCCTGTGCTTACTGTCTCCGATCGATTTGCCTATATTCGCTGACTGTTCCAGTTTGTTTCAGATTCTCGTACCACTTCAATCGGATTCCTGTACCACCTTCATTCGGAATTCCGTACCAGATTGCCCCCTAATATGCATACCCCTTGATGCTTCGCACAGCCCGGTTTATCCCGAACTGCGGGTCTACTTCCATCAGCATATGCACATGGTCAGGCATGATCTCCATTTCAATTATATCGGCATTGTTTCTGAACAGCGCTGTATTATCAACTCCTTTAGCCGCTGCGCAAGTGTGCCTAAAAGCAGTTTGCGCCGATATTTCGGACACCAGACCACATGGTATTTGCAGGAATTGACAACATTGTTATTTGATTTATATTCCATACGAATACTGAACCACAAAAACAAATCTAATTCAATACACAAATATCGTGGATAAATGAACGCGCCGTGTAGAAGCCGTTCGCCTGCAGAGCGGGCGGGGAATGGGAACATGCAGGTTGCGTAAGTTGTGACAGCTTTCCTTATCTGTGTCCAGGCGGCTATATCGGGGACAATATGCCAATAGCTGGACGAAAAATATCGGGAACAATATTGCACAAAGATTTCATCCAATATTTGTACATTATGTATATTGACCCCAATATATATTTGTGTTATGCTATAGACGTAATAAAATATCGTTAGATATGCGAGAGGGGGACAGTACGGAATGCCGGCTACGAAAGCGCAGCAGAAAGCTGTCGCGAAATACATGAAGGCGAACTATGACGAAATCAAAATTCGCATTCCGAAGGGTCGGAAAGAGGAAATACTCGCTCAGGCAGGAGCCGCAGGGCAATCTGTGAATGCATTTATTATTCAAGCTATTGATGAGCGCATAGAGCGCGAGAAGACAGAAGAAGGGAGCGATGACAAATGAGCAGCCGCGAATACGTGAAAATGCAAATCGACTTACTGCCGGACAATGCGGTGGAACGAGTTATTGAGTTCATGGCGTTTCAGATGTTCAGTCTCGGCATGTACGATAATGACGACGATTATCTTGCGTCAGTGCCGGGCATGACCGCATCAATAATGGAAGGCATGGCAACTCCGCTAAGTGAGTGCCTGGACAGTGTCGACCGTTTAGTCTATCAAGTCCTACCAAATACGGAAAACCTCGTCGATGAAGCCGGGAAGCCTTATGATGGGATCGCCAAGATTCTCCGGATGTGGACTCATTATGAATGAATTAAAGAATTCGTTTCGTACCGTGCATAAAGTGTGCGGCTTCGGGTTACACCGGAGCCGCGCCAAATAAGAATATTGCGTTTATAAGGGACTATCGTAAAACGATTTTCAAAAATCGTGAGCGATAGCCCCTTTATTCATCGGCAACGTAGCACACGCAGGAATCATTACTTCATCATATGCAATTTTGTGGATATATGCTTTATTCGTAAGAGCCGACAGTACTCTCTCCAAATAGCGATGCTTAAGGCTTACTCCAACCTTAATACAAAAATCAGCGTCTACAAGAACTTCTTTAAGCTTCATCATTACTCCTCCAGAATTGCATCCAATTCAGCGTCTGTTGGAGGCGTATAGCTTTTGTTCTGTAGAATACCCAGGTTTTTTGGCGTTAATTCTGCAAATCCTAACAAGTACCCTAACGTTTGTAACGTTCCATGTTGTACCGTTGCTGTCTATCATCGTCCACGACACTCTATAAGCGTTAACTGTAACCGATTTTTCATGATGTGCATGTAATACTCCGCTGTTCTTGCGCTTTGTTGCAGGTGGTAGAGATAGAAAAACCTTTTTTACCAGCGATGATATAGGTCGCTTATTTTCAGTTAATAGAAACGCAATAGAAAAATGGCGTGATGTACCCGCCTTTGAAAAATTAAATCCAAGATCTCCGCTTTCATCGAGATATATATAGGTCATATCATTGCCACTCTTCAATTGTTCTTATAACAGGCAAAACCCCCTGTGCCTTAACGCGGAACTCTCCGGAACCGCCCGACAGGGGGATTTACTCGCTTATTTATATTACCATATTAATCACAAAAAAGCAACGGTTTTGAATCTTTTATTTTTTTGTTTTGCATCCTCTATATCCTTATTTTGTTTTACGCTTATTGTCTATGAAATATGCGAGTTTATAATAACAGAGTAAAATAAACGCTCAACAGCCTTGTTATCATCGGGTACCGGGCTAAGATCATAATACCTGAGACGGAGATGTGGATGACCGGGGAAGAACGCCCGTCGCATGTCCTCCGCAATATGACAGGCAGCAACTTCGATTATGTTATTATGGAGGTCGACCGTGAAGGCGAATGCGCCATCGGCTCACGACGGATGGCGCTTGCGGCAAAGAGGCATTTCTTTAAAAGAAAGAGAAGCTCGCACCAGGAGGGCGAGCGGCTGAAGTGCCGGGTCATGGCTGTTGGCGCAAAGCGATTCATTGAAAAATCCTCCCGATGAAAAAGCTGTCCACATGCTCATTGAGCGCATTAATGTAGTAAAAAAGACAGAGTTTAACGTCATTTCAACGTTTTGCTCTGTCTTAGGTGAAAATGGTTGCGGGGGCAGGATTTGAACCTGCGGCCTTTGGGTTATGAGAACGCTTGTTTTCTTTTCATGTATGATTTTGCAGGCTGTCTATATATTCTTGGATTACATACATGGTTTTTGGTAGGATCCGGTTCTCGGGATAAAATCCGGTAAGGATATCAATAGCTTCATCTGCCGTATTTATTTCAAGTTTATCCATAAGGAAGCGGATATCCTCCGCGTCTGTTTCGCCGTAACGCGCTGACATGAGTTTCATAGACAGCAGGTATTCCGGTGTTACCACAGTAATCTTTAAACCGTCCATAACCATGAAATCATTCACAGGAGCGTTTTCTGTGACAAAACCTTTCACGCTATCGTTAAGCCAGTCCTCTGGCAGATCCTCCTGTTCTGCGATTTTCTTAACCAGCCGATTTATCTCTCCCTTTGGTTCATACAGCGCGTCTACGTCCTTAGTCATATCGCGCGCAGAATGGACAAGGCACATGGCGGCGCCGCCTGTTAACAGTATTTCACCGTGGAGTCCTTCATTTTTCAGTTCTTCACCCAACCGTTTGAGGGCGGATATGATCCTATCCTTTGTAAGCATTTACAGCCACCTAGACCCGACTTAAAACGTGTTCATCGACAAAAAGATTACGGTGTTTGAACTCTGTTGGTGATTTGTACATAAAGAGCAGACGGAGGTCACCCTTAGCATTGCAGCCAAAAAATGGCTTGTCGCTCATGTAGTATTTTTTATCAAACACCCAGGAAGGGACGACCAGCTTGTGGTCGTTGGCCAGCTTGTGAGCTGTTGCTGCCGCAAAAGCCAGTAGTTCACGCTCACATCTTAACCCGAGACCTGAAGGAGGTTCGGTTATCATTTCTTGCATCGTTTCACTCGGAGATTGATAGAATTCGTCTAATAAATCACTGAGTAGCAGATAAAAATCGCCGCCGCTTTGGGTGTCGTCAAGAACCTTCTTTATACTGTTCATTTTTGACCGCTGCTTCCTGTTTTTATTTAAAATTCCTTGCTTCTGCAAGGAATTTTAAATATTATTTTTCTGGTTGCGGGGGAGGGATTTGAACCCTCGGCCTTTGGGTTATGAGCCCAACG
>Ga0209628_10004052_pt1 | contig 10471 bp, 5 predicted proteins | sample TergutCu122P4_FD_187285 | JGI IMG/M metagenome (GOLD analysis project Ga0209628, IMG submission 187285) | Cubitermes ugandensis P4 segment gut microbial communities from Kakamega Forest, Kenya - Cu122 P4 (SPAdes) (version 2) | ecosystem: Host-associated > Arthropoda: Insects > Digestive system >... | reverse complement strand
CGCTGAATGCATACTGCTGCACTTTCTGCTGTAAAACATGGTAGAATATATGCAATTCCTTGTCATGTCCTTGAGGACAAACCAAAACAAAATTAATTCCATATTATATAAATACAAATATAAATATATATATATATATATATATATATATATATATATATATATATGCATGTTTAAATGAGAATTAAGCAAACTAGAATACAAACAGTAATAAATCCTTAACCCTTTAAAGGTCTGTGTTCACATATGTGAATGCACATGGGAAAACACCCCTAGAAATTCATTTTACATATATTAGGGCAACAAGGAAATTTACTGCACTTTTAAAACACACTGCAAAACCACTGTTTTATTTTCCACAAAATGCCATTTACTTCATAACTGTATCTTTTTCTGTTTGTATAGTACTCACATCTTTCATAAACCATACACTAACATTCAAATACCCACCCCAGTGGAATAAAGGTTAATCTGACACACATTTTCCAATCAGCTGAAACTTCTATGTTCCAACTAACACCTACTTTCTACACAGGTAAGCTAAAGGCTGGCACAGAAGATTTGTATCCAAAGGTTTTGGTTCTGATCCAGACTGCTATCAGTAACTATTTCCAAGGGCCATTCCTTCCAGAGAAATTAACAATTGCTAGGTTACTCAAGAAATTTCCTAAATTTTATGGACTCCAGTGATCCATTATCGTTTCCAACAGCCTACCACTGGAGCCTATCCTGAGCCAAATAAGAGAGGCCTGTGCATGCACGCATGCGTGCGCGCGCGCGCACACACACACACGCACACACACACACACACACACACACACACACACACACACACACCCACCCACCCACTCACATTCTAATTATTTACAATTCATTTCAATAAAATCCTCCAATATATACCTGCGTCTTTCCTTCACATGGCCCCTGCTCTTTGAGTTTTCAAACAAAAATTCTGCAACCATTTCCTATCTCTCTCTCTCGCTCTCTCTCTCGCTCTCTCTCTCGCTCTCTCTCTCTCGCTCTCTCTCTCTCTCATGCACACCATACAACCTGCTCCTCTTTAGCTGCAAGACATACTCCAAACAGAAGTGCAAATATTTTAGAAGTGAGGCTGATAATGGACAGAGGGGACCTACGGCTTAACCCTAGTTCCAGACCAGCACAGGTACAACATTACAGTGTTGCACCATTTCTAATAATGGAAGGAATACAGAAAAATCCACAATGGATTAAGTTTGCCTTGAAAGACTTCTGCCAGAAAACTTCTAGATTGCCAGATCATGCAAAGGAGTCACATTTTCACCAGAACTTCATAACTTTGAATCTGTAGAGAACACAGATCATTTTAAGGTATTTTGTGGTTATCATCAGTCTGATCAGGCAAATTCCAAGACACCACTTTAACTTTTACCCAACTGGGATGGGTATTATTTAAATCTTAGCACATGGTTTAAGAAAAATGTATTATTTGAACAGCAAAAGATAGTTATGAAATAAACAGCATTGTTGAAAATAAAGCAGACATTATACAGCATGTCTTAAAAATACAGAAAATTTCCTTGTTTTCTAAATATATAAAGTGAATTCCTAGAGGTGTTTTCCTACGTGTGTTCACATTTGGCAAGGCAGATCTTTAAAAGGTCAAATTAGGCCACAGGTGCTTCCTTCCAAATTTTACCTACTCTTTACTCACCACCATCAAATCATTTGACACCACACAAGCTGATTCACTACTAACAATGCTGTTAACAAACCACAAACAAACAAAAATTTCATAACAGTGCTTTCAGAAACTTACCAGAACTTTTGCTTCCAGCATTATTTGAAGCGGCTTCTTTCTTTTGCCAACGTTCTTGTGCTCGATGTCTGATGGTTTCAAGTTTGGAGGCAGACATTTCACTATCGTCATCCTCACTGCTATTGATGGGTGCCACATCCTGCTGGCCTGTTCTCTGTTGTGAGGTCCGTTTCCTTGCAAGTGCCACAGTACACTGTTTTGTCTGCCCCCCTCGCTGACGTGAAGGCAGTGGGCTCGAATGGAGGCTGCGTGACATCTTGGGAGACCCTCGTGGAACAGGTCGCCTATTCTGGGCATGGTCCAATGCAGATGATTTTGGTCGCACACCACGACCAGTCAATGCAGTGCTAATTGCTGGTCGATAGTCAGGACTCATTAAAGACTCTGGTACAGGAACCATTTTTGTGGCTGTCTGAAGTGGGCAACTGATTTCTGATGCTTCATTTTCTTAAACAAAACAATTAATGATTAGCAGATTCATACTAAACATGAAAAAATCAATGAATAGGCCACACCACCAACTTCATGACAGGATTTTTCTGGGCCAGCTCACAGTTATCCTCCAAAGACTGTTACATAATCCTATCCTGAGCCAATTCAATCCAGTCCACATCACTAACTGTTTCTCAAAGGTCAGTTTTAACATTACAGTGCCATCTAAATGTAGGCACCCAACGAGAGCTCTTCTCTTGACACTTTGCAATCAAACCACTGTATGAATTTTTTGTTTTCCTAGCAAAGTCCCATCCATTGTTTCTCATGACTTGGTCAGAAAAAAATATTAGGCAACAAGCATAATATGTGAAAGTGATAAAAAAAAGTCTTAGAAAGTCCACCACAGACTTCCAAATATAACCTAGAAACCCCAAAAGTCCCTAGTAACATAACAATATTCACAGACATGCAAAATTCACCAGAAAAAAAAAAGAGTTAATGACTGACAGGAAAGTAACAGCATTAGAAAAATTCTTCAAATAACCGCATACAGGAAAGTATAATGCATATCATTACGCTCTGATCATATCAACTGTCAACTGCTTTGAAAAGACACAAAATATACAATGTAACTGTGAAGAGAATGCTTTAAAGTCATGACTGCAAAACCTCCCTGTCCAGTCTTGTTTCCCCGACTCTAAGGTTATATGCTCAGCACACTAAAGCCTTTTAAAATCACTTGCTAATGTCAGGTGACATGTATAAAGTACAAAACTCTTTGTTATTTACCATCTAAAATATACTACTCCATCATTCTTTGATCTAAATAACTCCTTTGGTTTTTTTTTCAAACTTGTACACTTTATGTTCTTTTATACTAACAGATTGCATTATAAAACAACTACTTAAAAGACTATTATTTTAAAACAATGACTTTTTGTGAGCACAGGCTTCGGTGGAGGAGTTAGCTGTTTCTCCTCTCAATATGGGCCAACCTATAATGCTTACGTTAGCTTCATGGCCATCCTTTCCAGAAAAGTTGCTACAGATTTATCATTACTGCACTGCTGATTTTGGTTTTATGTCATGTTCACATATTTACTTTCACCTCAAGTTTCTAATACAGAAACTTGTTTGCTGGCCTATAAGAAATTTCTGGTATTTCTATGATCTCCAACAAACTCTCACCAGCATTAACAAGACATTCAACTCAAACTCTACCTGATCCTCTTGTACACAACAGTAGAAGGAATGTAAACATAAAACACACACAATATACATGTACTTATTTGGCAATGCTGACAAGTGCCTCAAAGTCATCATGGACAGCAAGATTCTTTAAAGACTTACACAAATGGTGAAATCATGAAATATAATATGCAAAATTCAAACAATACAGAAGTGGGATAAGGTTCTGATGGCAGTGATTATGGAGAAAGCTGTCATCTGGAATACCACCACATAATTTGGTACACATTTATTTATGTTACAGAAAAATATGCTGCCCTATCTTCAAGGTATATGATATCACATTCCATTCTTCACCTGGCATGATGATCATGACTGGCTATACAAAAAATAAGTGGATGGCAAATAAAGTTGACAATATGCACAAAGGTTGGGGCCTCTTCAATGTACTATATGTTCAGTATATCAAATAACAAGTATTAATATTTTAAATCTGTTAAGGCAAAAGTCACTAATTGAATATTTATAATAAAAATAAAAATAAAAATAAAAATAATAATAATAATAATAATACTGGCATTATATACCCATACTTCCTACCTGCACCACAATCTTCAAGCACAAGTTGAGTAGATGAACTCTCTGATTGATCACTGTTATTTGTATCATGATTAATGGATGATGAAGTGTACAACAGTGCTGGATCAAGGCTTCGAGTCATAAGAGATGATGACATATCACCACCTTCAACAATACCTGTGACCATATCGTTTGATGTTACAGAGCTGCAACTGTTTACCATTCCATCAGGACAGTGTGATCTGCAACGATCTGTTATAGGCAGCTTTGATTCCTTTGACATGTCTGAAAGCAGACACAAACTAGATATAATCATGCTAAACACTTTATAAAATGCGACGCAATTCATAACAAACAACTTCCAAGGTTAACCACATACCAGAAATTTATATCTTGCCATACACTACAAAAATGTTTTCCTCCACTTCCTTCCCTATGATTTTTGCTGTCACTCATGACAGAAATTATGAAAACAAACACAGAATTATGAAAACTCACAGTTATATTCAAAGACACACTGACATTTGTGCTCTCTACCAGAATTACTGAGGACACTGTGACAAAAGGGGGAAGGGGAAAGGGAAGGACCATCAAAATAACAATATGAGCGTAAAATTCTACAGCCACTAGAGACTTTATTTTCTATTATGTTTTACAGTAGACTGTGATATTTCACGTTTCATGCATATGTCTATAGAGTTCAGATTTGTCTGTTTAAACTGGAAGACAAAAGCATAAATGTACATTCCATGAACTGCCAAGCTTCAGGAAATGGAACCCTTATTACAATCCACACACACACACACACAGAGATATATACGAAACTTTAACAAACACCTTGCAGCAGAGTCCAAAGCTAACAGTGCAGGCGGGCAACTACTCAAAAAATTCCCTACCTTTTATGGAACCCGATAATTCATTACTGCATTAACAGTACCCTGTCACTGGGGATAAAGCAAGACCAAATCCACATTTCTGTAAGCTCCATTCTAAAATGACTAAGTCTGAAAAGTAGTCTCTCCCTTCAGGCTCTTGAACTGAAATGTTGCACGCATTTCTCTTCTTTCACTTGTGTGCTACTGGTCCCATTCATTTCATCCTCAGTCAATTTGTTACCCCATGTTAGACACATATTACATCACCATGTTACATTAACTTTACTGCTTTGTTACGTTACCACAAACATAATTCTGTGCTTACCTTTGATGCTGACTGAAGATCTTACAAACTAAACTTCTAATTCCACCACTTCTTTTCTAAACACAGACTTATCATTCCCAATTTTTATTCTCAGCCTGTATGTCTAAACACAGTAGAAAACATTCACTTTACTTACTGGACTGTCGAGGCAAAGAAGTCCTGTTGTTACTCAAGCGCTGCCTGGTGGAAGGAGAGGAGTAGCTTCTGTTTAGAACAGGTGTTCTTGTTTGGACAACTCCTTCTGTAAACCAGACACAAACACTTCACCACACAGTCCAGATCACATCATTACTGGTTTAACTGTAACTATGTTATAGACTCAAGTCAATACATCAGTGGGGTCTGAATCAATTTCTGATAAATGTAACATTCATTCTGGTTGCTTCATATTGTGGAAATTGAAACCCACACATGCTCCTCATAGTTATGTAATACAAAGGGTTCCCATTAACTGCACACACAGGAACTACACATACAAATTGCCCACACTTCCAGAAGTCACATCCATTGACTACAAATTTTCCAACAGAAAATGGTTTCAATCTCAGACGCATCAACCAATTTCTGCCCCTCTCCTGCTCCTCATACAGGATCATGAACATGATTTATTTGTTAAAATTATTGCACACACCAGCCCAGTGCTCATTAACCCTGTTTATATTACTTATTATGGAAAGGGATTCCCCACTTACAGGGGATTGACAGCTGATAATGAAAACCCTGTACTATCATTCTGGTTCTGAATAAAGCTATATTCATGAAATTACATCGGATAAATTCTGCTGTGTTGCAGTTCTTTATGGTATTTCTTAAAATAATAATTGCTATACTGTTATAGACAAAGTTAATGTGAAAATGTATATTTGACGATTTACATAGAGCACACACCATTCTCATCACAGGCTATTCTAATACAGTTAGATGCATTTAACTGTTGATGAAAACAGTGTTCATAATACCATCATTTATCATACAAATTGCTTTCACTGTTCAGGTTTATAAACCAACATTCCTTTCATTCACTTGTATCTAGTAAGGAAGTTTTCTGCACAGTATTTGTCTCAGAAAATTCAATTCTCAAGACCAGAGCATCAATAAAGAATGTGGTCCAGAACTACCTAAATGCACAGTGGAAGGAAATTTCCAATTTCTGTGGCTACTAGACTAGCAGGTGGTAGAAAAGGAGTGTATTTTTATGTTGCACAAGATTTGACATCTTACAGTCTATTCAGTTCTCATTAGATGTCCATATTTGATGGTTCTAATAAAATCTAACACATTAGGTAGATATCACAACAAATACATTATCTCAATAATTAAACACAAAGGGGAAGCAAATATAAATAAAAATAAGGACTTGAGCTTTCTGAATATTATGGCAGAGAGGAGTATGGGTTTCTCTCCCCAACATAAAATAGCATTTCACTAGCACCACTCTCTCAGGCATTAACAAACAAAGTGTGAGATAAGCACTGAAATCCTACATAAAAATGTATTAGATACATTACATTTTATGTTTCATCCTTTGAAACATGACAAAAGAAAATATTAAGCAAGATATATGGCCCAATAAAAAACCATAATGGCTGGAGAATCCAACTAATGATGAATTACAGGTTATGTACAGAAAACCAAATACTGTAACAAAAACAAAAGTAAGAAGACTAGAATGGGCTAGCCATCTAGTAAGAATGTCTGATGGTAGGACCTAAAGAAAGTATCTCTGGGGAATTCAGACGGAAGAAGAAAAGCAGGAAGACCAAAATTAAGGTGGCTAGACTGTACTGAGAATGATCTGAAATCAATGAGTGTCAAGAGATAGTGAAAGAAGGCAGAACACAGGTCTGCATGGGCTATCATTCTGAAGGAGGCACTGGTTAACCTCTGGACCATTGGCCAATGATGAAAATTACATTTTATGTAAATTTAAACGATCATCATTGCAGTGTGTGTTGCTTAAGATATTCGGCTGGTAGGAAGGCACCAAGCTACCTGGGCATAAACATGTTAATTTAATCATATATTACTATATAAAAAAAAACACAACATGTTGATAAAAACCTGTGAAAATGTCTCAGAGGCAGGATTAGACTATAGCAAACTGGACAGTTATTATTACAATATGTGCACATTATGCAGCATAAAATGATAGGATAATTACTGATTAGAAATGATGTGGAAGGAAACAGACATAGGGTAGTATAACGCAGTATTCCATAATTGACCTGGACCAACTGTCAGTAACCATATTAACCTCAGCCATGAGAGGGGAGCTAGGATCCAAGTTTTCAAATGGTGAATTCCCAAATGCAAAGAAAGTGTGTTATTGATTCAACCACATGTGCAATATACAGTATTACAATCACAAAGTCCTATATAGAAAAAAATTACAGGTGACAAAACTTCATGTGCAACACTTGTTTAAGGTTTTCAGACACCTCAAAGAGAATCAGATTTTTCATAATCTCCATGAATTTACCCCAAGAATACTAGGCTAGTACCTTAAAATCAGCCACTTTTACTTCCTTCTATTTCATTCAGCAGTCCATAACAACTGAAGATTTTTGCAGTGATAGACAAACCTGCTTCATATCTGGGGTGTCATGGGTTCGAACTTCTGCACAATGAACCACCATCCTTAATAAGGATGTCTGTAGTTTTCTCAGTGTCTTCACCTGTACAGGCTGGTACAGGGAGTGTTTTTTATCATGACCTAAGCACTGCAGCTGTCACACAAATCTTACTGCACTAAAAACCTGCTTCTGCTGAAAATTTACATTTCACATTTCCCTTGCAGGTAAAATAACAAATACCCCACGTATTCACCAAGACTCAGTACTGCTATAAAGGCCAAGTTCTTTGTGATGAGATGCCAACCTGTGAATTAATTAACTCACCCTCAACAGTTAACTGTTCTCTCAACTGCTGCTGATGTTGCTGAGCTTTGCTCAGAATAAGTCTCAATTTACGATCATCTTCTGACTCCAAGCTGTCTCCAGAAAGTGGGCAAACTGAGGCCAGGTACTGAGCAAGCGCCTGGTGTTCACCTACTCGAAACTGGCGGCCTCTTCCCTGGGAATACAGCCACTCTGCCTTCAGGCTGGTAATACAAAGGGGAAGGATGAAAACATTAACAAGAAGACATCATTCGTATCATCTACCAAAGGAATGAAGCTGTTTCTGTGTCTTTCTCTCCTGCACTCTTTTTTTAAGCATATTAGCAAAACTGCAACAAAAAAAAAACTATCACCTTCACTGTGTCTCTCTCTCTATTCATCTGTCCACATGGACTCACACTGAATGGATTTTCACGAACTCCGATATTTGAGTATTTTTAAACAATCTGTCCAATTCAAGTTTCATTAATATCTGACAAGAATAACAGGTACTTTACGTGATGACCTACGCACATTTATGATAATATCTTGCTCAATTCTTCTCAGATTGAGAAAAGTTTCAGACAAAAGTTGTAGAGAAGGATCAAAACATACATTTCATGTTCAATCATTTTTTATCGAAAATCATGTCGTTTATGAGATAATGTGGAAAAATACTGGAGAGCCAGGCAGGCCACAGATGACAATACAGCACATGCACATTGCATGCTGGATACCTAAGGCTACAAACACACACACACACACACACTCAGAAGATGTAATACGCATTGCTCTCCACAGGAACAATGCTTACTTGAATGCATCTCAGTGTTGCGTTACATGTGTATTGCCTGTCTTGTCATAAAATGTTTTCCACTTGGTCTTCCAAGTGTTCATATAGATGACATCTTAAAATAAATCCTAATTTCATCAAAGCCTAACACACATTCACACCACAAAATTCTCAATTTAATCCTTTTTTTAAATAACATTCACAATGTTACACCTTGTGTAATATCCCTGCAATCACATTTTATTGTCAATTTCTTTTTTACTTAACCCTTCAAAGCCTAACGACTTATATATGCGTCGTACTGCACAGCTAACCTCCAGATGCTGCAATTTAAATATTTATTCAACAAATACACATACTGAATATTTTAAACATGGTGCACACACTCCGGTTTTTTTCTCTTCAAAATGCCATTTATTTCATAATGCTACCTTTTTTGGTTCCTGTATTATTCACATTTTAAATACAGGGTGTACTAAAAGTTAAATGTAAAATTCCGGTGTCAAAGGGTTAATATTGTACAGGATTTATCTCCACTATTCACAACATGTTTACATATGTCTTCTTCCCCACCCACGTATTAAGAACCCAAGTATACAAAATCTTCCACAAGATAAATCACCACCCCATTAACCCTCTCACTTTCCCAGCACTTAAAACTATACTACATAAAATTATTTTCCTGTCTTTAGCACTTCAATGTGTCCCTTCTTCCATCTCCTGCTGACTTCTGCTACATAATCCATTAATTTCTTGGTGTATCATACAATATATAGTGGCACTGTTACTTTCACACACTGGCTACAGCTCCGTAAGTTTACTTTTGTAATACAGCACCTACGTTATGTAAAAGATGAAGTTGTCCCTGAGCATGCTACGAAGAGATATGGGGGCTGGAGGTATAGCTCCACTCATTCTTCAACATGGTACTACACAGATGTCAGCAATCAGCTTCAGGTCTCCCCACTTTACCCTTGGGAGAAAGTTCCTAGTTCCCACTGAATAGGAAGCTGGGTGGGACAGAGAGATGGTCTGGATGCTTTGGGAGCACAAAAAAGCCTCCTGGCCCTACCAGCAATTAAACCACTCTTACTTGGTCATCCAGCCCATCAGCTAGTCGCTATACTGGGTGAAGAAATACCATAAAATTTGGGGTTGCAGTCTGTCTATGTAAGGTTAGCAAGTGTTAAATTCATCAGATATAACATAAACCATCTTCCCAGCTGTATAAACACACTGCAGCCCCACAGAGCACAACTCACCTTTCAATAGCATCCACCACAAAACCATCTATCACCTTGAGGCTCATGCACCAGTTAATGACAAATGGGCGATAGTCAAAGCCACTACCACCTAGTTAAGGAAAATGCAGCAGCACACAAAAGAATGGCGTACCTTGGAGCAGATATTACAACTACTGTCAGGAAAGCCTAAGGGATTAATTCAGGCAGTTAACACACCACTCCAGAGACTGTAAAAACTGAAATACGAGGCTTGTTCAAAAAAAGACCGAACTTTTGCTATAAAAACTTTATTGCTCATTTTACAACATTTTAAGCACTGTCCCCCTCAAAGTAGTCCCCTCTACTGGCAATACACCGT
>Ga0209628_10004051_pt1 | contig 10471 bp, 9 predicted proteins | sample TergutCu122P4_FD_187285 | JGI IMG/M metagenome (GOLD analysis project Ga0209628, IMG submission 187285) | Cubitermes ugandensis P4 segment gut microbial communities from Kakamega Forest, Kenya - Cu122 P4 (SPAdes) (version 2) | ecosystem: Host-associated > Arthropoda: Insects > Digestive system >... | reverse complement strand
CCGGTACGGACACGAATTCACGCATAAGGATCCATTTTTGCAAAGCGGCTGCTCTGCGCACAGGTCTCGGTCGAAAGGCTTGCCTTTTTTCAGGTCCGCTGTGGTGAACAGCGCGATCCAACGGACACGAGGCCCATATTCCGGTGTGATGACCTGTGTGTTGTGGCCTATGTGCCCCAGCCCTGCTAGGTTAGCGGCAAGTTTCAAATGCACAGTGGGAGAGGGAACAGTCCTGAATCCTTTCTCCCTGGTGATCCACTCGCTTATTCTCCACCCGCGGGTCTCAAGCGTTTCATAATACAGATTGTAATACTCCGCCCCTCCGCCGCTGAAGTCTCCTCCGGAGGCGTTCACCGCCGAATTCATTCCCTCATCCCAGATGACCATTCCTAATACTATGATAGACCTGGCATCCTCGATCTTTGCTCTTTTCATGAATTCAGAAGGCTTCTCCATCCCCCTGCCGTCAGGAAAATCGATCTTTTCCAGATCGGAGATGTCGGCCACCCCGAAAAGCTGGAATCCGTTCTCTTTAGATATCTTGATAATTTCTTCTTCAATGCTCATATTGCAGCCCCCGTGGTACCTTGATGCTACATAGGTATCATTTTTTTCAGATCTTTCAATTACTTATTGATAACTGCCCTACTTTGTTTGCGTTTTTTAACTGAATAAATACTTTTTGATGAAAAACGAGCACGATCGATATTCGGAACAAAAGCGGTCTGAAAGCCGAGAATTAGAAAAAACTTTTTAACCATGTCTAATTATGGGCGACATAGGCTCTGATAGTGTAGCGGCCAATCATTCGGCCCTTTCGAGGCCGACACTCGGGTTCGAATCCCGATCAGAGCACTTCCCTGTCCCTGTCATTTGAGCAGGTTCTTTCGGTACTTATCGCTCTTCTTTGCGATCTCTTCGACATTATCTTTCTTGACAATGTACACTTCCGGCAGCTTCTTGGGATTGGAACTCAGCATCTCTGACATAAGATACGGGTCGGGGAAGTCCTTTTTCTCAAGGGTCTTCCTGTCCCAATTCTCCACCAGATCGAAGACCGCTTCGATCCCTTCGTTATAGAACTCCTGCACAAGCACCGCCGCAACTGTGCAATCTCTAGACATCACAGCGATGTTTGAGTTCCTGACGGCAAAATCGCAGCCGTTGAAGGACAATGCAAGGCCGCCCCTGTTGCTGATGCTGTCCAATGCGAGAATGTCGGTCATCCCCCCGCCGATATATGCGGTACCGTCGAAATCAATGTTGGTCTTCCCTCTCAGGTCAAGAAGGAAGTGCGCCTTGGCATCCGCGCCCACCGACCGTATCTGCTTTGAGTTCGGAACATGGATGTTCTCTTGGAATGCTTTATCCATGGCGACGATAAGATCGATCTCATCTTTGTCAAGATCCACCCGAACGTTAGGCTCATACTTCTGTTCCGGCATCTTGAGGGATGTCAGAGCGTTGGTCACTTCCCTGATGGTCCTTGCTTCCTGTTTGCTCATTTCGTAATCATCGAAAGTAACATCCGAACGATCAACCACCACGCTTGGGATGTTCAGCTCGCTGCACAATCCCATTATGTTATGTTCAAAGGAAGAAGTCGAAACGAATGTGGGCAGGGTGTCCATCAGGTGCGTCATCACCCTTTTCGACTCAGGCATGAGGTTCAGGCTTTTTCTGCAATGGTCCATGGCGGCAAAATCGGTCATTCCGAAAGCCTTCAGGAATGGAACGAGATATCTTGTGACATTCCCGGAACGTACGTCCGCTCTGTTCAGGATGTAAGACACGACAAAATCGTATCGTGTGATGAGATCATACAGCTTATCTCCCTTGTCAACGAACCTTTGGCAAAGGTCCCTGGAACTGTTGTTTATCTGAAGGAACCCCGTACAGCTGCAGACAAGCTGTTTATCATGGACGAGACCCAATTCGGCCGCGGGATCGAACTCATCCATCGTTATCACCACAAAGCGATACGTCCACTTCAGAGGTCACATCGTACGGTCCGTCTATCGTCTCCCCGTCCCTGATCAGTTTCTTGTTGTTTATCTTTACAGTTCCTTCGGAGAATAATCTTATCGTGGAAACTATCAGGGGCAGCTCTCTCTTGGTTCCTTCTTCTCTTATCTTTTTGAAGAGGGGCTCATCCGTGCCTTCCTTTTTGATGACGTCTCCCAAAGACGATGCCGCGATCTTCGTTTCCACGTCTGTCCATAGTTCATCATAACCCGGGCCTCTTATCGGGAATCTGCAGTAGGTCAATGCTGCCCCTCTGTCCCACTCTTCTGTGCAGATATGTATCATGGAGCCGTGGTCGCGGGCGTTCTCCCTTATCAGCGACCAAATGACCTCTTCCCAAGTGCCCTTCGGGCCATCCGGTAGAGCAGGATGAAGATTGATCATATCGTATTCTTTGCAGGTCTCATCGTCCATCCATAGCATATATCCAGCAAGAACGCCGAGATCGAATTCATATGCCTCGGTAAGCTCTCTGAGCTTCTTCCCGTAAGCGTTCCTCCATGCTGTTTCGTCAGTTTTATGAAGGTCCGGACGGAATGCCTTCCACGACAATGTTATCAATGGAATTCCGTAGCCGTTTACCATGTCGAAGAACATCTTCCTCTGTTCCTTTCTAGGGTTAGGGTCCTCATTGTTATCCCAGTTGCAGAACACGAACGATATCTCGATGTCAAGCAGACCCTGCTCTTTTTTGTCCATGACCGTCTTCAAAAGGTTCCTGGAACCCGGACCTCTTCCCGTGGAGAACCACCCTAGCCTGAGCATGATGATAATCCGAAAGATATGACAGTATATTTCTTTATACGTCGAAAATGACCGTCACCGACGGCTCTTTGGCATCCACGGACATCATGTGATATGTAACGGCCTTGATCTCCGACTTCACGCGGTGCCTGTTCTTATCGAGTATCTCTCCTTTTCCGATGCACAACAGGCCGTCATCATTGAATTTGACAACGAGATCGCAAAGCACCATCCCTTCGCAGTCCTCTAAGTAAAGAAGTTCCGACAGGAAAGAGTACAGAAGGTCCTCCGGTGTTTCGCCGAAGGCATCCACCTCGAATGATAACTCCGGTCTAACTCCTGAAAGATCCACGGTCTGATCGAAGAGGGCGTAGCCCGCATTGGCAAAACATTCCTCCAATGTCCTTCCGTAAGCTTTGACCATCAGGTCCGCAGTATGGTCGATCACTTCGTATCCTTTCACGACCGGCAGAACGCAAAGAAACTATATGCTTTGTTCCCTGAATAATATTCTTCAAACGATCACTTTTCTTTCTCAATCGGGAAAAAACGATGAAATATGTGGTTTTTCGGCCACTTTCGGACACCCCCCTGGAGAGCTTATATATTCACATTATCATAGTGTAATTAATTCGGGCGGGAACAGATCGATAAAAACGATTCGCAATAGATATCTTCTGATAGCTTAGATTGCGGCCGGACTGTGGGAAGCGACGCCCGAGGAGCATGATGCGTTGCCCAACGGAATCCCCCCGTGAATGGGGAGAGTGTTCAATGATAATTGGACACGTTGGAGGTATCGCAAATGATAGACAATGATATTAAGGCGTTTGATAGCAAACGCATCAGAACAGTATGGGATGAAGAAAAGCAGGAGATGCTTTTTTCAGTGATCGACGTAGTGGCAGTTCTAACAGAAAGCACAGACACGAAACAATACATCAAGAAAATGCGGAGCCGTGACCCCGAACTTGATTCCAAGTGGGGTACAATTTGTACCCCTGTTGCAATGATTGCTCCCGATGGAAAAACACGTCTAACCACGGCTGCGAACGCTGAGGGCGTTTTACAGATTCTAGAGAATATTTCAACGCCGAAAAAAGAATCTTTCAAATTGTGGCTCGAGTCGATAGAAAAAGAAATGAAATTACCCAGCATATACAATAAGGGTGAAATTGTTCTCTATCGGCCTGATAATTCTATCACAATGGAGGTTCTGTTGGAGAACGAAACAGTATGGCTTTCGTTAAACCAAATAGCCACTTTGTTCAATAGAGATAAATCGGTCATTCAGAGACACATAAAGAACATATTCGCGGAAGAAGAGCTTTTCCGAAATAGATCTGTTGCATTTTTTGCAACACATCTCCAAGACGGAAGAGTGTTTGAAATAGAGTACTTCAACCTAGACGTGATCATTTCAGTCGGCTACAGGGTCAAATCTAAACAAGGTGTTCAGTTCCGTCAATGGGCGAACAGCGTCCTGAAGGAGTATATCTTGAGAGGCTATGTTGTCAACCAGCGCGTTGAAAGACTGGAGCACCGAGTATTTGAAACTGAAAAGAAAATAGAATACTTCATCAACTTGTCCTTGCCTCCGGTCCAAGGAATACTGAATGAAGGGCAGATATTCGATGCTCACGTATTCGTTTCCGATCTGATGCTTTCGGCAAAGAGGTCGATCGTTCTTCTGGACAATTATGCAGACCACTCTGTCCTCCTCCTGCTGTCAAAGAGATGCTTGGGGGTCTCTGCAGAAATATACACAAGGCGCATAACTCCCAATTTCAGAACGGATATCGAAAAACATAATGAACAGTATGAAGAGATCCGTGTTCATGAATCAGACCGGTTCCATGACAGGTTCCTGATCATAGACGATGATGTCTATCACATTGGTTCTTCGCTCAAGGATCTGGGGAAAAAACTGTTCGCTTTTTCCCTGATGGAGGAAACAAGAGAAGAGATGATGAAGAGATTGCAATAATGATCGGAATCAGGCAATGAGCGCATTCAACTGTTTGAATCGTTCAAATATTTCAAAACAATTGCGAATACCGATGTTCTCTCTACGAAATCCACAGAACATCGGGCGCAAATCTTAAAAATGCTCAGCCATTCTGCCATGCTATGCGCATTACCATCGTCGGTTGCGGCTCAATCGGTTCAAAGCTTGCAAAGGCGGCCGATGAGATGAGCGGAGTGAAAAGGATCTACCTATTGGACATCAGGAAAAGCACTGCGGAAAAAGTTGCAGTGGGAATGAAAAAGGCAATAGTCATAGATTCCGTGGAAGAGGAACTGTACCACTCCGATCTAGTCATCGAGGCGGCTTCACAAGCCGCTGCAAAGGAACTTTTACCGAAGGTCGTGTCCAGAGGAGTGGACATAATGATAATGTCGGTAGGCGCATTGGTGGACGACGATTTCAGGAACACGGTCTTCGAGAAAGCAAAAGCAAGCGAGGCGAAGATATACATCCCGACCGGAGCGTTATCCGGAGTGGATGGATTGAGGTCCGCAGCCATCGAAGATGTGGACGAGGTCGAACTCATATCGATTAAAGGTCCGAAGAGCCTTATCGGGGTCCCGTACATCGAAGAAAAGGGGATCGATGTGGAGCAGCTCAAGGAAAGGACCACAATCTACACCGGATATGCGAGAGAAGCTGTCGCCCTCTTCCCCAGGAATGTTAACGTTGCAGCCACAGTGAGTCTCCTTGGGATAGGGTTCGACAGGACCAAGGTCACAGTTGTCCTTGACCCGGAGATAAAGAGCAACTCCCACGAACTTAGAGTGAAAGGATCATTCGGCGAAATGAACTGCCACACGTACAACGTCCCCGAACCGGACAACCCGAGGACATCCCACCTGGCCACCCTTTCTGCCATATCGGCATTGAAGAGGATAGTCCGCAACGAATGGATCGGTGTCTGAGCAAACCTTTTTGTTATCATTTCTATATTCCAGAGCATGGAATTGTCCCGCGCCGAAAGGCTCATCTCGAATGCGGAAGGTTTGGATGCGATCGTGATCGCCAATGACAGCCTGCCGTTCATTGATTCTACCTTTTGGTATCTCACGGAATTGAACGGAGGGTCATTCGAAGGTACTTTTCTTATTGTGAGAAAGGACGGAAGCATGGACATAATCACGAACGCCCTGGAAGCGGAGACCGCTTCCGCAGGAAAAGGGAACGTTCTAGTATTCCGCAAGTACGAAGAAAGGGAACAGTACCTGAAAGATGCATTGAAAGGATGCGTCAAAGTCGGTTTTAACGTTAGCAGCGCATCCTATGCGATGGTCAACTATGTGAAAAAAGCGGTCAAAGGAGTGAAGATCGCGGACGCTTCAAAAGCGATCGCTTCCACAGTGACCGTCAAGGACAAAAAAGAGATAGAACTCACAAAGAAAGCTTGTAAGATATCTTCGAAGGTAGCAAAAGAGATCCCCGACATGTTATCTGCGGGGAAAACAGAAAAAGAAATGGCCTTCAAGATCGACGTTAGGATGAGGGAGCTCGGAGGAACAGGGAACGCTTTCGATACGATCTCGGCCTTCGGAGCCAACAGTTCGAAGCCCCATCACTCTCCGACCGGTTACAAACTGAAGAAAGGCGACGCTGCGCTATTCGACTTCGGAACGAAATATGAGATGTATTGTTCGGACATGACGAGAACGGTATTTCTATCGAAACCCCCGGCGATCCTGGAACGAGCATATCAGGTCGTTCTTGAAGCGCAGACCGCAGGGATCGAGAAGTACATGGACGGAATGCCTGCAAGGGATGCCGACCTCGCCGCAAGGGAGATAATAGATAAAACAGAATTCAAAGGGAAGTTCATCCACTCTTTCGGCCACGGAATAGGGATGGACGTCCATCAGGATATCTCGGTCTCTCCCAGGTCAGATCACATTCTGAAAGAAGGGAATGTGGTGTCCGCTGAACCCGGGATATACATTCCGGGCGTCGGGGGCATAAGGATAGAGGACACCTGTCTGATAACAAAGAAAGGCTGCGAAAGGCTTACGGATTTTGATCGAAGATTGACTATTATCTGATCATAATTGTTCGAGAGTGATGGTCTGTCTGTCTCCTGCTTCATCCATCGAAGAACAATCGCCAATGATGCGGCCGATCTTCATCACCGGGTATCTGGATACCGGAAGAAGATCATCACCGCTCAGCGGGGTCGGACCATAGAAGATGCAAAGCGCCCCCACCTTGGGCCAATATGCAATATCTCCGACCTCCAACTTCGTTACGAGGTCTTTAGCATCGGCGTAATCGACGGGCATCTCGAAGTAGATCTGCCCTGCGATCATGTTGATGGATGTTTTAAAAGGTAAAGAGAGCCAGATAGCATTAGATATGTCCGATCGATCAAGTTCGCCCTGATAGACGTTGTTTCTCGTTCGTATTCGGATGCCGCTCATGCTACCGGCCTTTGAGTTTATTTTCTTTCGAAGAGTTTTCTTATCTCTTTGCCGACAGCCTCGAGCTGCAGTTTCTTCTCGTCCTCTTCCATTCTCTTGAGGTTCACGAGACCCGCCGCCCACTCTGCGCGCCATTCGTCCTTGAATTTCCCGGACTCGATCTCTTTGAGTATCGACTTCATTCCGTTCTTGGATTCCTGTGTGATCACGCGGTCCCTTCTGGTGAGGCCGCCGTATTCGGCGGTGTTGGAGACGACATGCCACATGTACTCGAAACCGCCTTTGTTGATCAGATCCTGAATGAGCTTGACCTCGTGCAGAACTTCGAAGTATGCGATCTCCGGAGGATATCCCGCGTTGATGAGTGTCTCGAATCCCGCTTTGATCATTGCCGTGAGACCGCCGCAGAGGACCGCCTGCTCTCCGAAGAGGTCGGTCTTCGTTTCGTTATCGAATGTTGTCTCAAAGACGCCTGCGCGCGTAGATCCGAGACCTTTCGCAAGTGCCAGAGCGATCTTTTTTGCGTTACCGGTCGCATCCTGGTGGATGCAGATAAGAGCGGGAACGCCGAATCCCTGAAGGAACACTTCCCTCTCCATGTCGCCCGGGGCCTTGGGGGCCATCATTATCACGTCGACATCCTTCGGGGGATCGATGAGTTTGTATGTTATCGCGAAGCCGTGAGCGAATTCAAGTGCTGCGCCTTTTTTGATGTTAGGCTGAACATAGGTCTTATAGATATCCGGCTGAACCTCATCGGGGAGGAGCATCATAACGACGTCCGCTCCCTTGACGGCGTCTGCCAGCTCTGCGACCTTCAGACCGTCCTCTTTGGCCTTGTTCCATGACTTTCCGTTCTTTCTCGCTCCGACGGTCACATCGATGCCCGAATCTTTGAAACAGAGTGCCTGAGCCCTCCCCTGCGATCCGTATCCGAGCACTGAGACCTTCTTTCCTTTGAGGACCTTCAGGTCCGCATCTGAGTCGTGGTAAATGTGCATTTATTCCACCTTATGGCTAAGAGGTTCAATCCTTCGATACACTTAATACTTATCCAAAAGAAGGAAGGCTTCTGTGATTAGATAGGGTCAGCCCCTCCAAACTCGTGAAGGATCGCCGCGATCTTATCTGGCGAAGGAAGCAGAGTGCGTATTTCTGCAACAGACGGTTGCAGAATAGTGAAATTACTCACATTGCCTTTTTTCATCAAGCTCCCCTTCTTCGAAAACCACATAAGTGAGAATATTGTATTAGTATTGGGCATTGCGGAAGAATGCCGTCCCAGGTTAGTCCGGTCGGTACCGCACCCTGCTCAACTGTATTTTTCGAGTTCGTACCAGAAAATATTCTCCGAACAAGAGGGAATAAAAATTAGCCGCCCGTCCCGAAAGACGGGCTTGTTTCTGTTTACAGTTTATCTTCGTTATCATCAAGCAGTCTCTTTATTTCTTCAAGGTCAGGGAGAGCTTTCTGCAACTTATCCGGCATTTCGTTTCTTGTCCTGTAAGAAGCAACACCCATTGGTTTGGTATAGTCCCGCACAGCAAGCTCAACAATTGTTCGGTTTGCTTCCTTGCATAGAATGATGCCGACCGATCCGGCTTCATCTGGCATGCGGACATAATCATCTAACACCGAAAGATAGAAATTCAATTGCCCCAGATATGACGGTTTGAACTCTCCGCGTTTTAATTCGATCGCGACAAGGCAGTGTAGTTCGCGGTTGAAGAAAAGCAGATCGATGAAGAATTCTTTCCCGTCTACAGTCAATCTGTATTGGTTTCCGATGAAACAGAATTTATCTCCGAACGACAGGATGAATTTTTTGATGTTCGCAACGATCTCTCCCTCGATCATTCTTTCATCCGGATCGTCCTCATCATCTATGTTGAGGTAGTCAAACATGTATTCTTGTTTGAACGTCTTGAGTGCACGATTTGCCAATTCGCCGGGTGGCAAGGTCTTTGAGAAATTGCTGGGTAAGGAACCTCTGCTGGAGAACAAATCGCCGCGCAGGTTTGACTTTAATGTGTCCACGCTCCAGAAGTCGTTGGCGCATCGGCCGATGTAGTACAATCTCCCATCGAGGGATTTTTCCTTTGCTAGGATTTCAGAGTGGTGAGTGAAACTCACTCTGTAAAACTCCTCGCTCGAGAATCCCTGCAATGTGCAGCACACGATTTCTTCGGATAGTAGGTTCAGGTCAAGAATTGTTTCATCCTTTGACCCTACGAGCAATATCTCAGGATTATTTTTTTCATCGCTAATCCTAGTTTTTTTAATTGTTTCTAATTCGCCCATTGGCGATGGGCGATTTGAAAAGACAGGCTGCCAGGCCTCATAAAACGATCGCATACGCTTGATTGAAGCAACAGAAAAACCTCTCAGGCCAGGTAGCTCCCGCTGCAGATTGTCGGATATCTGTTTGATCGCACCTTCGCCCCACGACCTATCTCTCGAGTTTTGAGAGATGTATCTGCCCACTGTGTAATACAGACTGAGCAGTTCTTTGTTAACCAGAGAAGCTGCCTGATAACGTGAGCAAAGTATTGTGTCCTTAATCACGGCAGCGACTCTCATCGAAGACTCTTTTTCGGCATCCAATTCTTTCTTCCGGTCATTCGAAGGCAGAACGGCAGCCTTGTTGTTATTTTTCACCATATTGCATCCTCTCCCTTTGCAAGGTGTTCTTTCTCCGAGAACAATATTGGGGGTCGCAGGCCCTATTGTGCTCGAGGTCCATAGCAGCGATAAAATGCTTCCTTTACCCATTGTCGCTGCAGGCCGAGATCTGTTTTCCTTACTGAAAAATATGACGGCGAAGATGGTATATAAGCATTCCAGGGGGGTGTCCGAAAATGCCGAAAGTGAAAGGGCCACTCATCTATTTTCGTTGGAAAAAGACCCGATAAGCGAAAAAAAAAGGCTTCCAAGTACGTTTCTGCGTACTCAGAAGCAGTTTGTGTTTAGAATTTGCAGCGGCCTTTTATCAGCGGGATCGCCGGATTGGCGGGGATCATCGGTGTGATGTCCTCTTCCGGATCGACCACTATTTCGACCAGACAGGTCTTTCCGCAGTCCAGCGCCGTCTTGAGAGCATCGCGGATCTCTCCCGGCCTTTCTACGCGGATACCTTTGGCTCCGAATGCTTCAGCAATTTTGACGAAGTCCGGATCGGCTCTCAGTTCGGTGTTGCTGAACCTTCTGTTCCAGAACAGTTTCTGCCACTGCCTTACCATTCCAAGCCATCCGTTGTTCAGCAGGC
>Ga0209628_10004050_pt1 | contig 10472 bp, 4 predicted proteins | sample TergutCu122P4_FD_187285 | JGI IMG/M metagenome (GOLD analysis project Ga0209628, IMG submission 187285) | Cubitermes ugandensis P4 segment gut microbial communities from Kakamega Forest, Kenya - Cu122 P4 (SPAdes) (version 2) | ecosystem: Host-associated > Arthropoda: Insects > Digestive system >... | reverse complement strand
AAATAAGACGCCAGCAGCACGAAAGCCACCAGCATCAGCAGCGCCGCCACATGCCGCGCCCAGAACGGCGGCACCCACAGAAAGTGCGAGACCAGCCGCGCCTGCGCAAAACCCCAGCCCATCAGCGCCACGCTGACCGCCGAGACGATCGACACCAGCGCGCGCCAGACGATCAGGCCCAGCCGCGCCATCATCCGCTCGCGCCATGCCGGGGCAACGATGCGCAGCGCGTGTGTGGCCCAGAACAAGACCAGTCCGGCAATCAGGATCAACATGGAGGGCGATTATCAGAGGTCGGATAAAGACCCTCCTGGGCTGCGGGGCGCGGTAAGAGCCCGTGTAGCATTTGCTTCATGCCCCGCCGCCCCAGCCTGTTGTTCGCCGAGTCTTTGCAGCCCGGCCTGATGGCGCTGCACGGCGACCGCCCCGAGCAGTTATGCGCGCTGCTGGCGGCGTGGCTGGCGCGCCATCCGCTGGCGCCGCTGGAGCCGGAAGTGCTGCTGGTGCAAAGCAACGGTACTGCACAGTGGCTGCGGCGGACGCTGGCGGCGGATACCGCCGAAGGCGGCTTGGGCGTGGCCGCGGCGCTGGACATGCAACTGCCGGGGCGCTTTTTGTGGCGCACGTACCGCGCCGTATTGGGCGCGGACGCGGTGCCGGAGCGCTCGCCGCTGGATCAGGCGCCGCTGGCCTGGCGGCTGATGCGGCTGTTGCCGATACTGCAAGACCGGCCGGAGATGGCGCCGCTGGCGCGCTTTTTGGCGGGCGACGCCGCCGGGCGCAAGCGCTATCCGCTGGCGCAAGAACTGGCCGAGCTGTATGAGCGGTATCAGGTCTATCGCGCCGATTGGCTCGGCGATTGGGCCGCCGGGCGTGACCGGCTCCAGACCCTGCGGCATGGCGCCCAGCCTTTGCCCGGTGACCAGCGCTGGCAGGCGGCGTTGTGGCGGGCTCTGTTGGCCGATGGTGCAACAGGCCCCGGCCACGCGCCGGCCATGCCGGGCCGCGCCGGGGTGCATCAACGCTTTCTGGCGGCCATGCGCAAGCTGGCGGAAACCGGCGCGCCCGCGCCGCCCGGCCTGCCGCGCCGCGTCACGGTGTTCGGCATCGCGGCGCTGCCGCCGCAAACGCTGCAAGCGCTGGCGGCGCTGGCCAGCCATGCGCAGGTGATGCTGTTCATCCACAACCCCTGCCGCCATTACTGGGGCGACATCGTGGATGGGCGCGAGCTGCTGCGCGGCGTTTACCAACGGCACGCCCGCAAGAACGGCGCGCCCGCCGCGCCGGACGCAGCCGCGCTGCACGGCCAGTCGCATCCGCTGCTGGCGGCCTGGGGCAAGCTGGGGCGCGACTATCTGCATCTGGTCGATGGCTATGACGAACCGGGCCGCTACCGCGATTCGTGGCGCGGCGTGGGAGCGGGTCGTATCGACGTGTTCAGCGATCCGAGCCAGACGCCGCCCAGCCTGCTGGCGCAGTTGCAGAGCGACATCCTGGAGTTGCGCCCGCTGGCCGAAACGCGCGCGGCGTGGCCGCCGGTCGATCCGGCGCGCGACAGGTCGCTGCGTTTTCACAGCGCCCATACGCCGCAGCGCGAGGTGGAGGTCCTGCACGATCAGTTGCTGGCGCGCTTCGAAGCCGACGCCACCTTGCAGCCGCGCGAGGTGATCGTCATGGCCCCCGACATCGATGTCTACGCGCCGCATGTCGAGGCGGTGTTCGGGCGGTTTGCAAAAGACGATGCGCGCTACATTTCCTATAGCATAGCCGACCGAGGCCGAAGCCGCTCCGAGCCGCTGCTGGCCGCGCTCGATACGCTGCTGCGCCTGCCCGATGGCCGCTGCGCCGTCAGCGATGTGCTGGATCTGCTGGAAGTGCGGGCGCTGCGCGCGCGCTTCGGTCTGGACGAAGAAGCGCTGCCGCGCATTCGGCGCTGGGTGCGCGGCAGCGCCGCGCATTGGGGGCTGGACGCGGCGCAGCGCGCGGCGCAAGGTTTCGCGGCGGCGGGCGATACGGGCACCTGGCATTTCGCGCTGCAACGGCTGTGGCTGGGGTACGCGGCGGGCGCTGGCGAGACGTTCCAGGGCATTGCGCCGTATGACGGGGTGGCCGGGCTGGAGGCGGCCGACCTGGGGCCGCTGGCCGCACTGATCGACGCCCTGCGCCAAACGCTGCAAGCATTGCAGCAGGACGCGACGCCGCTGCAATGGGCGGAGCGCCTGCGCACCCTGCTGGCCCGTTTTTTTGACGTCGCCGATGACCGCGCCCAGCCGCTGGTGCAAGACCTGTTGGAGGGGCTGGAGCAGTGGCTGGACGACTGCGCGGCGGCGGACTTTGATGCGCCGGTGCCGCTGGCGGTGGCGCGCCAGGCATGGTTCGACGCCCTGGGTGCGCCGGGACTGCGGCAGCGCTTTCTCTCCGGCGGGGTCACCTTCTGCACCCTGCTGCCGATGCGCAGCATTCCGTTTCGCGTGGTGTGTCTGCTGGGCATGAACGATGGCGGCTTTCCACGCCCGCCCCGGCGCGTGGACTTTGATCTGATGCGCGGCGACCGGCGGCCCGGCGACCGCGCGCGGGAAGGCGACGATCGCTACCTGCTGCTCGAAGCCCTGCTGGCCGCGCGCGAGCAGCTTTACGTGAGCTGGCTGGGCCGCGATCCGCGCGACGACACGCCGGCCATGCCCAGCGTGCTGGTCGGCCAGTTGCGCGATCACGTGGCGGCGGGCTGGCGCCTGGCCGGCCATGAAGACGATGCCCAGGCGCTGCTGAAGGCACTGACCACCGAGCATCCGTTGCAGCCTTTCAGCCGGCGCTATTTTTTAAATAGCAACTCAAACGGCGTTGACGGCCTTTACAGCTACGCGCGGGAATGGCGTGCGGCATACGGCGTGGTACCGGGCGCATCCGCCAGGCCGGAGCGATTCGATCCGCCGCGGCCCGCGCCGCTGACCGTGGCACAGCTCGCGGCATTTTTCAAGCAGCCGGCCGAGGCGTATTTCCGCGAGCGGCTGGCGGTACGCTTTCCGCGCCAGGACCAGGATGCGGACGACGACGAACCGCTGGCGCTGCAAGGGCTGGATGGCTGGGCGCTGGATGCCGATTTGGACGCGGCGCTGCAGCCGTGGTGCGAGGCCGAGCCTTCCATCGCCGAGGCGCGCACCGCCCTGGCCGCGGCGATCGACGCGCGGATTGCGCGCCTGCGGTGCGAAGGGCGGCTGCCGCTGGCCGCGTTCGGCGATTTGGCGGCGCAAGACCTGCGCGAACGGGCGGCGCTGCGCCTGGGGCATTACCTGGATGCGCTGGCCGCCTGGCCGTGCGAGGAGCCGCGCCGTCACTGGCTGCGCTGGCGCGATGAGGCCAGCGGCCAAGCCATCGAAGACGCGCTGCCGTCGCGCCGGCTGGCCGGGCGCGAAGCGGCCCGTGTTGTACTGGCCGACGGGCGGTTGCATCAAGGCAAGGCATACGTCTGGCACCGCATCGCGCCCCATTGGCCGGTACATCTGGGGCTGCAAATCGCCGCCGGACCTACGTTCACGGTACTGACCAGCGAATCGGGCAACCTGACCCTGCCCGCGTTGAGCGCCGCGGATGCGCAAGCGCGGCTGGCCGAGCTGCTGCATGCCCACGCCGCCAATGCGCGCGCGCCGCTGCCGGTGGCGATGCGCGCCGCGTTTGCGTTCCTGACCGGGGACGTGGTCCAGGCCCGCAAGGTGTATGACGGCGACGGATGGGGCACGGACGGCGAGCGCGACCGCGCTCCGGCGGCGGCGCGGCTGTGGCCGAACTTTGCCGCCTTGCTGGCAGCCGATGCCGAAGGCTGCGGTTTCGCCCATTGGTGCGAGGCGCTGTACTGGCCGGTCGTGGACGCGCTGACGCCGTCCGGCGCGGCGCGGCGGGAGGCGGCCCCATGAGCGGCGATGCGGGCCTGGACATGGAAACGTCGCGGCCTTTCGATCCGCTGCGGTTTCCGCTGCGGGGCCGCGGCCTGATCGAGGCCAGCGCGGGCACCGGCAAGACCTGGACCATCGCTCTACTTTATCTGCGGCTGGTGCTGGGCCACGGCACGGCGGATACGGCTTTCCCGCGCCCGCTCGCCCCCTCGGAAATTCTGGTGATGACATTCACCGAAGCGGCCACGCAGGAACTGCGCGAACGCATCCGCCAGCGCCTGACGCAGGCCGCGCGCGCCTTTGAAGGCCAGGCGCCGGCCGATGACGCGCTGGCGCGCTTGCGGGCGGCGTATCCGGATCGGGACTGCCCCGCCCAGGCGGCGCAACTGCGCCTGGCCGCCGAAAACATGGACGATGCCGCCGTCCATACCCTGCATGCCTGGGCCGGGCGGGTGCTGCGCGAGCACGCTCTGGCCAGCGGCAGCCCGTTTCACGAAAAGATAGCGCCGGACGACGGGCCGCACGCGCAGCAGCAGGCGCTGCGCGATTACTGGCGGCGCGCGTTCTATCCGCTCGATACCGCCGCCGCGCGCGTGGTGCGGCAATGCTTTGCCGGCCCGCGGGCGTTGTGGCAGGCCGTGCGCCCGCTGCTGCGGCTTTCCGACGAGGCGCTGCCGCGGTACCGCGGCCTGGACTTGGCTGACAGCGCCAACCTGCTACAAGATTTAGAGCGCCTGGGCCAAGCCTGGTCACATACCGAAGACTTGCAGAACACCGCGCGCCGCCTGTGGCGCGATGACCGCGCGCAAATCGAGGCGGTCTGGCGTGAAATCCGTCCGGATTTGAACGGCAACAGCTACCGTCAAAAAGACGACGATGCGGTGTTTGCCGGATGGCTGGCCGCGCTGGCGGCCTGGAGCGGCGGGGCGCCCGCTCCGGACAACATCGGCCTGTTCAGCCGGTCCGGGGCCAAGCTCAAAAAGGGCAAGGCCCTGCCCGGCCACGCCGCGTTGGCCGCCCTGGACGATTGGCTGATCGCGCAAGCCCAGGCGGAGGATGGCTTGGCCGCGCTCAAGGCGCGGCTGGTGACCCAGGCCGCGCGCGCGGTGCGCGAGGAGACCGCGCGCATCCGCGCGCAGCGCGCCGAGTTGGGGTTCGACGATTTGCTGGCGCGGCTCGACGCGGCGCTGGCTGGCCCCCATGGCGAGGATCTGGCCACGCGCGTTCGCGCCCAGTTTCCGGCGGCGCTGGTCGATGAATTTCAAGATACCGACCCGGTGCAATACCGCATCCTGCGACGCATTTACAGCAGCGCGCGGGGCGATGCCGAAAGCGGCGCGCTAATTCTGATCGGCGATCCCAAGCAGGCCATCTACGCCTTTCGCGGCGCGGACATCCACACCTATCTGGCCGCGCGCGATGACGCCTTGGCCGCGCAGGGCGCGCGCGCGGCGCTCGACACCAATTACCGCTCGGCCGCGGGCCTGGTGGCCGCCGTCAACCATCTGTTCGAGTGCGCGGCGGGCCGGGCGCAGGGCGCATTCGGCTTCAGGCGAGAAGGCGATGATCCCGTGCCCTTCGCTCCCGCGCGCGCGCAGGGGCGCGGAGAGCGGCTGTGGATCGACGGCCAGCCCGCCACCGCCTTGACGCTGTGGGATATGGCGCCCGAGGAAGGCCAGGAATGTGTCGGCATCACGGCCTATCGTGACCGCATGGCGCAGGTCTTTGCCACGCAGGTGGCCGGTTGGCTGGCGCATACGGCGCGGCATGACCCGCGGCGCTGCGGCTTCGTGGATGCGCAGGGGCAGTGGCAGCCCTTGCAGCCCAGGGATATCGCGGTGCTGGTGCGCAGCGGCGCGGAAGCCGAGGCGATCCGCGCGCCCTTGCGGCAGCGCGGCGTGGCCAGCGTCTACCTGTCCGAACGCTCGTCGGTATTCGCGTCACAGGAGGCGCGCGACTTGGCGCTGTGGCTGTCGGCGCTGGCCGATCCCGCCGATGACTCCAAATTACACGCGGCGCTTGCCACGCCGACAATGGATCTTACGCTATCGGAATTGGAGCAACTGGCGCACGACGACCTGGCCTGGGAAGACGCGGTGCGGCGCTGGCGCGATCTGCGCGAGCGCTGGCAGCGGCATGGCGTGCTGCCGATGCTGCATGCGCTGCTGCACGCGCACGGCCTGCCCGCGCGGCTGTTGGCGCAGACGGGCGGCGAGCGGCGGCTGACCAATGTGCTGCATCTGGCCGAGTGGCTGCAAGCGCGCGCCGGTGAGCGCGACAGCCCGCAGGCGCTGCTGCGCGCCCTGCAGGCGCGCATTGGCGATCCGGCCGAGGGCGGTCCGGAAAACCTGCTGCGGCTGGAAGGCGACGGCGCGCAGATCAGGGTTGTTACTTTTCACAAATCCAAGGGGCTGGAATACCCGCTGGTGCTGCTGCCCTTCATCGCCGCATGGAAAGACGGCGGCCGGGGCGGCCAGCCGGCGGTTTTCCATGACGAGACGATACGCGCGCGGGTGATTGAATTCGATGGTCAGCAAGCCGCCGATCACGCGCACGCGCAGCAGCAAGCCGAGGACATGCGCCTGCTGTACGTGGCGCTGACCCGTGCGCGCCACGCGCTGTGGCTGGGCGTCGCGCCGCTGGCCGCGCGCGGCAACGCGCGCCAGCCCCAATTGGAAAACAGTGCGCTCGGTCAAATCCTCGGCCAGGGTAAACCCATTGACAGCCTCGACGCGTATCGCCGGGCGCTGGCCGATTTGCGCGCGGGGCATGAATCGGCGATCGCCGTCACGGACGCGCCCGCGCCCGATGACCGGCGCTGGCAGCCGCCCGCGCCGCCCGCGTTGCATCCGGCGCGCACGTTCCGGCATGGCGGCTTCGCGCCTTGGTGGATCGCCAGTTACACCGCCCTGACGCGCCGGCTGGGTGAGCCTGCGCACAGTGCCGCACGGCAATGGGAGCCGGAAGCCGGTGCGCAAGACGCTCCGTCCGGCGGTGCGGCCACCCATCCGGACGACGTGCGCCACGCCTTTCCGCGCGGCGCGGACGCCGGCGCAATGCTGCATGGCCTGCTGCAATGGTGCGCGCGGCAAGGTTTCGCGCACGCGCTGCGCGAAAGCGCCGGCCTGCGCGACCAGGCGGCGCGGCGGCTGGCGCTGCGCGGCTGGGCGCATTGGGTCGATCCGCTGTGCGGCTGGCTGCGCCAGTTTCTGGATTCGCCGCTTCCGCTATCTAATCAGGAGCAACCGCTGCGCCTGGCCGGCCTGGATCAGGCGCTGGACGAGATGGAGTTCTGGCTGCCGGTTGGCCTGCTGGACGCGGCGCGGCTGGATGCGCTCATCACCGGGCAGATCTGGCCCGGCGCGCCGCGTCCGCCGCTCGACGCGGGCGTGCTGGCGGGAATGATCCGGGGCTACATCGACCTGAGCTTTGCCCATGCGGGCCGTTACTGGATCGCCGATTACAAATTTCACTGGCTCGGGCCGGACGCGGCGGCATATGAGCCGCAGGCCCTGCGCGCCGCCATGCTGGCGCACCGCTACGACGTGCAGGCCGTGTTGTATCTGCTGGCCCTGCACCGGCTGCTGCGCGCGCGGCTGCCGGGTTACGACATTGACCGGCACCTGGGCGGCGCGGTTTATTGCTTCTTGCGCGGCGTCGAGGCCAAGGGGCGCGGCGTCGTTGCGCTGCATCCGCCGCGCGCGCTGATCGAGACGCTGGACGCCGCGTTGTCGGAGGGCGCGCCATGAACCGCCAAGCCGATTGCCTGGCGCTGCTGGGCCGCTGGCAGCAGCGCGGCGCGCTGCGGGCGCTGGACCGCGGGTTCGCGCGCTTCATCGCCTCGCTTGATGCGCAGGCGCATCCGCTGGCGTTGCTGGCCGCCGCGCTGGTCAGCCATCAGCTTGGGCGCGGACACGTGTGCCTGGACTTGCAGGCCGCCTGGCAAGAGCCGCAAACCCATCTGGCGCTGCCGCCCGATACGGCCCGCGAACTGGCCGCGCGACTGCGCGGCGTCACGCTGGCGGACTGGCAGGCAGCGCTGGCGGCCTGCTCATGCTGTTCGAGCCAACCCGCCGAGGATGCCGCCGCGCCGCTCGCGCTGGCCGGGCCGCGCCTGTACTTGCGCCGCTACTGGCGGCACGAGGCTGCGGTGCGCGCACGCATCGTCGCGCTGGCGCAACCCGCGCCCATCGCGCCGCCTGAGCGCATCCGGCCTCTGCTCGATGCGCTGTTCCCGCCCGCGCCGCCGGATCAACCGGATTGGCAAAAGCTGGCTTGCGCGCTGGCCGCTCGTTCGCCCCTGACGGTCATCACCGGCGGCCCCGGCACCGGCAAGACCACCACCGTCGCACGCTTGCTCGCGCTGCTGCTGGCGCTGGCGGCGGATCAACCACAGCCGCCTCTCATTGGTCTGGCCGCGCCCACCGGCAAAGCCGCGGCGCGCCTGACCGAATCGCTGCGCACCGCGCTGGCCGGGCTGCCATGGCCCGCGCAGCGCGAACGGCTGCTGGCCGGCGCGGGCGCGGTCACGCTGCATCGCTTGCTGGGGCAGCGCCTGTACCGCCCGGGCACGGAACCGTTGCCGCTGGACGTGCTGGTGGTGGACGAAGCCTCCATGATGGACCTGGCGCTGCTGGATACGCTGCTGGCCGCCTTGCCGCCGCATGCGCGCCTGATTTTGCTGGGCGATAAGGACCAGCTCGCTTCGGTCGAGGCCGGCGCGGTGCTGGGCGAGCTGTGCCGCCGCGCCGAAGGCGGCCATTACGACGCGGCTACCAGCGATTGGCTGGCGGCCTGCACCGGCGCGACGCCGCCCGAACCGCTGCGCGACACGGCGGGCCTGCCGCTGGACCAGGCCGTGGCCATGCTGCGCACCAGCCACCGCTTCGGCGCCGACAGCGGCATAGGCCGCCTGGCCGCCACCGTGCACACAGGCGACGCCGCCGCGGTGCGCGCGCTGTTCGCGGCGCAACCGCCGGACTTGCGCCGCGTCGATCTGAGCGCTACCCACCTGTCCGGCGACCCCGCTTTGTGCGCGCTGGCGCTGGATCAAACCCAGGCCAGCCCCGCGCGTTTGCTGCACCGCATGCACGCGCTGCGCCCCGCGCCAGATGCGCCGCGCCTGGCGTGGGACGGCTGGGCGGCGGAACTGCTGGGCACTCTGGCGCACTTTCAGTTTCTGTGCGCGCTACGCGAAGGTCCCTGGGGCGTGGCCACGCTCAACGCCGCCGTCGAAACTCTGCTGCGCGCCGGAGCCGATGACCACGATGGCCCCTGGTACGCAGGCCGCCCCGTACTGGTCACGCGCAACCATGCGGGCCTGGCCCTGATGAACGGCGACATGGGGCTGGCGCTGCGTATACCGGCGCGGTTTGATGGACAGGGCCAGCCCGATCCGGCGTCCGGCCTGGCGTTGCGCGTGGCCTTTCCCGGTCACCAGGGCGGCGTGCGCTGGCTGTCCGCGGCGCGCCTGCCCGCCGTCGAAACCGGGTGGGCCATCACGGTGCACAAGGCACAGGGATCGGAGTTCGACCACGCCGCGCTGCTGCTGCCCGGCCCCGGTTCCGGCGGAGCCGCCCCGGTGCTTACGCGCGAGCTGATCTACACCGGCCTGACGCGCGCGCGGCGGTGCTTTACGCTGATCGCACCGGCTGACGCCGATGCGGTACTGAACCAGGCCCTGACCCGTCGGGTGCGGCGCTCCGGCGGTTCTTTGTGGTCCTGAAATTTCGCGAAGGCCCTGGATGGGATAATTGGTAGGCCGCTGTTCACATCGCATCAGCGGCCGTGGGGCATCCACGATGTGGCCTGTTGTCAACTTTCATCCGTTGAAAGGAAATCTCGTGCACCACGTTTTCATCTGCATGCTCCGGCGCCTGTTGCTGGCCGCCGTGTTGACGGGGCTGGGCGCCGCCGCGCTGGCGCAAAGCAATGCCTCCGTGCCGGCCGCTTCTCCCTCGCCCGCGGCGGCGGGCATGCAGCCGGGGCAATGGCGGCAAATGGCCGCCGCGCGTCACGCCGAATACATGGCGGGCCTGAAAGCCGCGCTTGCCATCACGCCCGAGCAGGAAAGCGCGTGGAACCAGTTCGAATCCGCCGTCTGGCCGCTCGGTCCGCCACGGCAGCCCATTGGGCCGGAACAGCGCAGCCAGCGGCTGGCCGAACGCGCCAAGCACCTCAGTCAAGTCAATCAGGCCGCCGCCGCGTTCCACGACCAGCTCACGCCCGATCAGCAAAAAGTTTTTGCCGAGCAGTGGGCCAGCCGCCCCGGTATGAGACGCGGTATGCAAGGCCAAGGCGGCATGCGCGGCGCCTGCGCGGGCTGCGCCAACGGCCCCGGCATGGCGGCGCGCCAACCCGCGGCGGCAGCCAGCCAGTCCAACTGATCCGGCAAACCGGGATCGGCGCTCACCTCAAGAGAATCTTGCCCGGATTGAAAATGCCATTCGGGTTTGGTGCGTGTCCGATCGCGTGCGGGGCGTCTGTCTGGTTGCGCAAAAAGCCGATTTTGTTCAACCTAAAAACGGCAGTTGGACGCATTCGCCAGTGCCGTGATTGGCGTGCCAGGCAAGGCGCGAGGAC
>Ga0209628_10004049_pt1 | contig 10473 bp, 9 predicted proteins | sample TergutCu122P4_FD_187285 | JGI IMG/M metagenome (GOLD analysis project Ga0209628, IMG submission 187285) | Cubitermes ugandensis P4 segment gut microbial communities from Kakamega Forest, Kenya - Cu122 P4 (SPAdes) (version 2) | ecosystem: Host-associated > Arthropoda: Insects > Digestive system >... | reverse complement strand
AACGGTGCATCACATCATTGCGCTCTATGAGTCTAATCAGCAGATGAAGGAAATCGCCAACCAGTATGGTGTAAGCGAGAGTGCGATCAATCGGCTGCTGCACGCGAATGGAGTCCGGGTCCGCAGCCGGTGGGATTACGAGAAGTCATAGGATGCTGGGCGCATTACAGCAGGATGATTCGCTTGATTTGATCCAGCTTTTCCTTCGAAGCGGTGATGCCCGCTTTCGCCTGCACATACAGCGCAAACACCAACTGCTGCAGGTCTTCGGCAGTCAGCGCATCGCTGCTGGGCGGCAATTGCACCTCGACGACTACTGGGGCTTCTTCCTCCGCCGCAGTCTCTTCAGTTGCTTCTTCCACAGCTGCTTCCACGACTTCAGGCTTTACGTGGCGCTCATACTTACGCTTGGCCGGTTTGGCCTCGGGGATTTCTACTGACGCAACAAGCTCGCGGTAGCCATATTTGAGCAGCAGCTCACGGATGACAGCCTCTGTGCACTCGCCGGGTTCGTCCACTTCGCCGGTGAGGAAATAGGGGCTGATATTCAATGATTGCGCAAAGGCCAAAACCAATCTTGCAGAGATGGTGCCGGTCTCCTGCGTCCTGTAGACAGGCTGCGCCGTAATATCAGCCAACGTCCTGATCGCCTGCTTCTGCTTGATCTTCAGGCCCTGCCAAAGCTCAGTGACACGCTGCTTCGTTTTCTCAGGGTCTTTGCTGATGTTGGTTCTCTTTAACTGCTGCAGCTGGGTGGTGTCTAGCATAAATTTTGCTCCTTGCTTAATGTTTTTCTAGTATAGTATAATTTCCCGAGAATGTCAATGCTCATTGTAATTTTTTAGTTAGGCATCTCAAATTACATTTTGATACGGTCAGCTGCCTCATCCACACGGCTATTCCAGTATTCTTTCCATCGCTGCCTAACACTATTTTCTGTAATTTCTTCAGCAGTGGTTACATCCTCAGTTGTGGTTGTAGCAGGCTCGGTTGTTGTAGCCGCAGTTGTTGGCTTTTCTGTAGTTGTTCTCCTTGATGTTTTTGGCGGAGAATATGATGTTGTCATTTCTTGAGATTGAGTAATCATTTCGTTACCTTCAGTAGTTGTCGGGATTATGTAATCTGAAATTTCCTCTGAACCAAAGCCAATAGATCGTAATAGGCTTTGTCCAACATCAGTAAAAAAAGCAGCAACAAACAAACCTACCACCGAAATTACGACCGCAATAACGGCCAATCGATGTGTCCTGCGATCTTTATCGTTTTTCGCCTGCTCTTCCACCTTTTTTTGGTTTTCTTCAGCACACACTAATCGGGCTTGATCCTTTGCCAGCTCTCTTGAGTCCAAGTATCCAGCGGATGTTCTGTTATCCCCCACAAATTGACTAGCTATTGCTATGCCGATTTGTAGAAGAAATTCGACTATGTTGTTCCTCGATGGCTTTTGGTTCCCCACTGCGTTTTCTCCCCTAAGCGTATTATGGGTATGTCAACTAAATAGCCACTTTGTGTTGAAATTCTGCGATTTAGGCAGTTTGCTTTCTGCTCGCCCAGCAACTTTCCCGGTTAAAACACCAAATAAAACCATCAACCCTAATACTATTACTATAATCGGCAGAAAAATTGTCCAGTGCTTGAGGTTGCCTGCAAAAATAATTAATATCAAAATAAGAATATAGGCCGCAAATATGTTGACGATTTCACACAAAAGTTTTAACCCGAGGTAGAGCAATGATCGTAAAGCTCCCCATTTGCTTAGGGTGTAGATAGCCCATAAAGCCAATCCAAAAAAGGCCGCGATAACCAAGGAAGATAGCACGATTTCAATCACCTTATTGCCCATTGTCCTTATGGGATCCATGAGCATGGAGGTGACTCCACTGGCAAGCAGTGCAACCCCAAAAGGAATAGCGATGTATCCGATAACGAATCGTCTATAAAAGCTGATACGTGTCTGGTTCCGATATCGTTTTGTGCGAGGTTTTCTGGGGCACAGCAATCCACGGGCAAGATATAGAAATGGAATAGCCAAAAGAAGCTTTATTGTATCCTCAACTATGTCCAGCACGGTTATTGGTGGGAGGCTAGGCAAACTAAGCTGTCCACCAGCGAGATACTGAAAAAACTTCTCAGCCAGCTTACTCCACGGATAAGAAAATGGAAAGACATTTATTATCGCCTCAATTACAGAATCGCTTGAAAACAACGCGGAAATAATAATCCCGCCGATCATGAATTTCAAGAGAAATATTGCTAATTTCCATCCTTTGGGGTCTTTCCTTCGCGCCATGATTCACCTCACATGATAAACTTGAGGAAATTGGATTCCGCTAAATCCTCGCTTGTCCGAAAATAGAGTTGAGCATTCCTGTTGCTCCAGTAATAAGGTGTACTACATTCTCCATAGGAAAAACTGAAGTAGCCTGAATCTCCAAAAGAAGCTTCGCCGTCGCTGCTTTGTGTCGCAGTTATCGTCGGATAAATCGTTACTATAATCTCGTAATTAGGCCGTATCGACAGTTCATCTTCCGTCTCATAATCTCTGATTACGAGTAGATCCTTAGGGAAGTTGGGGTCGTACACTTTTAAGAAAATTTGATTTGGATCAACAGAATCGACTTCAGCGGCATATATAACCACCGCTTGTGTCTTGCGGCCTATCATATAAGCGGTCACAACTTTTCCTTCGCCAATATAGCTGAGCACCTTGTCCAAGATTTCCTTATTGTTTGGCGCGTTCTCTTTCCTAGATAAACTGGAGTTGTGCAATACGGAGCGCTCAGCGTTCACGTATGCAATTACCTCTGGCCATGTTGATTGTTGCAAGCCATATCTGACATTTCCCTCAATTGGTTGCAGGTTTACGCTGCTTTGCAACAATCTATCGGCCCGCCATAAGCTTAACAATGTGTCCCTCTGATCCTCCATTCCAGAAATAACCGGAATTGAGTGATAGTTAAAGTAGTTTGTGGTTAGTTCTGCCATTGCGGGACCATGTCCATTCATAGGAACAAAAGGAAATCCATTTATCTCAGGTAGAAATGCAGTCATGACAAGAGACCTCCTGCCTTCGGCCTTTGTGTCAGTTTGGTAGTGGTCCACCCATGATTTATCTTTAAGCAGGCCTGGCGCGTGATGTTTTACCAATTCCTGCGGAGTCCCTTTGAAAAAAACAACATCCAGTTTGTCAACCACAAAATCAAAGAAGTGGCGCAATAGCCACGGCGCGATATCGTTCCAGATAAATGGATCTTGGTTACGAGTGTCCTCCTCACTATTGGCGCGTAATCTGGCCTGGTCCAATTCATCAAACAGATATCCTTGCATATTCCATATGCCGTACCAACCTTTTGCATAGGCTCCGCTCAAGGGCACCTTAATATTGGACATTTTACTTTTAACACGACGGAGCACCATTACTCTAGACAAATTTTTGTCCTTAGCCAGTCGAAGTACCAAAAAATTTTGTTGTTCTTCCGGTTCCTCGTTCATGAACAGCGAAAAGCGTAGCGATAGATTGTTCTTTTTCTGCAAAAATTTCGAGAAGCTATCGTCTTGGGCATCTCCATAAATTAAACATGCGGGCATATTTGGCTTCAAATCAATCTCTATTAAGACGCTGTACGCTAATTGTCCATTTGACACACAACTGGCGCTATAAGCAATCTTATATTTATTGTTACGCATATCATAAGTTATTAAAAGCATGTATGGACGCGTCATCCGCTCCATACTTCTTCGAAGTTCATTTTGAATGGGAATGTTAATATCGAATTTACTGCGGTTTGCAATCGCGTAAAAAGGTAATCCTATCTTATTCAACTCATCAAATGCACAACCGTTGTATTTTACGATTCGAAAGATTTTCGCGGATTCGTATGTATTCTCTGGCCTAATCGTTGTATCTTTTGGAAACCCTAATGCTGATAGTCCCCCAAATACCATTGATTCATAATCACTTGGTTTGCTGATAAGATCGCGGAGTTCTTTATCTGTATATGTTCTAGATGGGGATATCTCGTTCGCAAAATCGCCATGAAACAAGCTAGTATCATCTTGTCCGGTTATAAACGAATTGTAGACAAGTCGCATAGATCGTTCTTCGCTGAATAGACCGGAAAGGCCCAAATCCGCTGCTATAAAATGAATTAAACAGAGAAGCAGAACAATAGTAGCTATGGCCTTTGTCAAAAAGCCTGGATGAAATCTTGCGCATTCCGTTACAAGTCTCGCCCATGTCATCCTCGGCTTCATTTCTTATCTCCTTCTCTCAAAATAACTCGCTCCACATCCAATGCAGTCACCGTTGCTATATCGGGTTGACCAAGAAACTCACGTGTACCAGAAAGTAGTTTCATAATCCAAGTAAGAATCGTATTTTCTGGAAGGTGTTTTGGAACTAGCATTTCAAAAGTATTTGTTGCTTCTTGATAACGTAAAGAAGACGGTGACTCTAGAGAGCGCATGCGTAATGAATAAAAGAAGAAGCGCACTGTTGCGACACGCAGATAATCCTTATTTATACAAAATAGTTCAGGAGCGCGACGGCGCTGCTTAATGAAAAAACCATTTCTTTTCCAATGTCTATTTAAAGCACTTTGTACGGGTTCGGCAATAAGCAGAATTACACGCCATATCAGATATAGGATGAAAAGGCCAGCGGCAATCAATGTTACGATCCCCAGAATCGGTATATGCATATCGTTACCTCTTTAAGTATCTTTCTAAATCAGCAAATAAGCTGTCTAGCTCTTCATCGGTAGAAATTGCCTTTTCGTTAATACACTCAGGGCGGTACTGTTTTACCAAGCGAAGGTATTGGTCCAATTTTTTTTGATCTGTCGCTCCCATGAGCTCTTCTGTTTCAAAGTCCCATGCATAGTTAAAATACTTTTGCATTCTCAACAAACACATTAACCGCGCATCTTTGCATGTCTTTGGATCAGCAATGAGACTAAGTTCACGCAACTTTTGGTAGTCGTTAGTGTTTTCCTTGATAGTTGCCTGGAAATTATCGCGTATACTTTCGCCATGTTCACTCAAGCGTTGCTGTAGACGTGCGGTATAACGCCATCGCCATCCAAAAATAACAGAGGCTCCAAAAATGCCTAGCAGACTCCAGAACAAAGTAGTATAAAGGGTGTGCAGCAACGTTTGAAAGAAGAATTGCTCTACGCCAATCAAAATAATGCGATATAAAGCTATAAATAGGACAGCCTGCCACAATGCTTCTCTTAACATCTCCATCTCAATATTTGAACGTAAACTCAGCCCTTTTTCAAAAGAAATGGGATAGCAGCGGAGCTTACGGTCAACCCTGCCCCGCTGCACGTGCATACGATAAGTATTTTGTGTTGCCATAACTCACCGCCCCTTCTTGTGTCGCGTGTTGGCATTCAATTTTGCAACAGCACCAGCTATCACGCCCTTCTTCCGCTCACCAGTAAAGAGCAGTTCCTCATATTCTTTTCCTTTAGAAGCGCGTGATAAAGCTTTATGAAATGCGTTCAGCAAAACATCAGGGCATTTGGGTGCACTCAGCTCATCGAAGGAAGGTAGCTCTCTGGAAAGAAAATGATTGATCATTTTTTCTGCCTGATCAGCAGGTATGTCAATTTGTGCCTTGGCATACCGCTCAACCAATTGAAGAAAGGCATTCAACAAAATACTATATGATTCGCCGATATCAGGATGATTTGTTGCTGCCTTTCGGTACAAATCAAACGGTTTACAAAAAAGTCTCACGTCAAATACGGGGTCTTTCTCTGGCATAAAAAATGAAAACAGAATTTGCTCGCTGTAAGTGTTCCCTGTCGGATATTCAGAGGTGAAATAAATCCCATCTAAATGATAGTCACGAATACGATGAGTTTGATAATATTGCGTAAGCCACTTGCTCAGAGTTGGATCTTTGGGGACGATGCAATCTTCCACGAGCGCGCACAAGGATTCCGCTTCTTGCAGTTTTTGCTGAGCTTTAGATTGCAGTTGTCTTATACCAAGCTTCAATAATTCCTTGATTTCTTCATATGTCATGTTTGTAATACAAACATCTTCGATATAGTTCCCTGCATATGCGACATAGAAAGCGATTAGAGTATTTCCCAATAAAGATATATCTTCTCTATTTTTAATACATTTTAGTAACCCTTGGAAAAAGATGATTTTGTCTTTTGCCTCAACATATAATTCTTCAAAACGCTTTATGACTTGGTCAGCGAACGTCTGTTTTTCAAAGAGGCCATCATCCTTAACAGAAGTGCTGTTCTTCAGATCGTCCAAATACTCAAAAAGACTTTGCATGTTAGATTTTCCAGATAACTCCCGCTCGTAAAATAATGCAATAGTATGTTCATCACTATTGATATACTTTGAAACGAGCATATCATATTCTTGGAGTTCCAGAAACTTCAGTTGCGCAAAAAAGCGCTCGCGGTTTTTTTCGGCGCTTTTGCTTATCATGTTGAAAAGTCCTTCAAAGCAAGCGTCCGCGTTATCTGAGTTAACGCTGCGATACCAGTCGCGGTATGCACGAATAAAGCTGTCTGGTACACATCCTGTTTCATCCACAAGTAGATCTAAATGTTTTCCGAGCAGCTCAATTACCGTTTTTTCAACAACACTAATGTTGCAGTTGCATGCAACACAAGACCAATTTTTCAACAAGTATTGCAGCTTTTCAGAGCAAATGTCTTGCCCATTTTGTGTAAGCCCAATTGCAGAAAGCCAATCGATTACCGCCGGGGTATGCCTTGTGATACCAAAATCTACAGCGATATCTTGCAATTGCTGATAGAAGGTTTCCAATGCATCATAGTTTTGAGACTCAACCAGAGGTAAAATGTGCCTAAAGAAAACGCCTTCTAGCTGCAACCCAGCATCATCACCCTGGATTTGCTCAAGTGTAGTGCAGTCGAAAACAAAGCAATTCGTCACATAGCCAGATGGTATTTTCCCTGAACGCTTAATCCCTTCTAAATGAACAGGATGCAGAAAGTAGATAATTACGCCTGGCTTGTATGTTTTCTCCACGTGCAATGTGGTGTACCCAATCATTTTTCGCACAGCATAAGGCAGTAAAGAGTAAATGGCTCGCATAATTTCCAAGGCTGAATTGGGATCGAGGATATCAGATGGGACAATAAATACCTTCTTCTCATCCACTAGAGATATCCATGCCGCCATAGCCAGTCTCTGCAGAAATAATCCGCGTTCTGGCTTGCTAGTCCAACAGCGCAATGCACTCGATGAATCCATATTAAGATCTGCAAGATCATCCCAATACACTTGGGGGAGATTGGTTATGCCATCTTCAAAATCGGAGCGAAAGTTTATTTTCCCAGCAAGTCGTCGGACGTCCTGCGCTTGCTCTAAAGCTTGTTTTTCACGTACCAGAAATAAATGCCCAAGCAACGTATGCTTAACGCCATCAAACGCCTGATATGCTCTGGGAACTACTTGGTACAGTAAGCTATCACCATTGAGCATGACTGAGCGAGTAATCACTGGAATCTTTTCTCCATCTTTCTGCGGGCCGGAATCGTATAGCGTGAAATACGAGTGATAACTAGCAGCCTCCTGCAGTGATACACCTTCCGACTTGGCTAGAGTATCATGTCCGGGGCCTTTTATATTCAAGCCATAGGATCCTCTGGAATAAATCTGTTGTTCTATCATAATGTGCCTCCGATCATCCTTCTAGCATATGTAAACCTAAGCGACTAAGCAACCAAAGCAATGGATCCTCTACCCGGATGGGGTTACGTCGATCAATTTCGCCGATTTCGCCTCCTTGCGATGATACTGCAAAAAAGCAGGGATTTTTCAGTTTTTGTGTTACAGTATTGATAAAATTGGGGTCGCCCGGCAACATGCTGTTACGAATAAACGAATTCGGTGAACTGATTGCCTTTTGTCCATGTGGCTTTTCTTTTGCGGGCAGCAAAAACCTCTTCAGTTCAGCGTGGTAGCCATCACGACTAATACCCGCTTTCGGTTCTGGTAATAACTCGGCAGGAATAGAAAGAATCACATCGCTTTTTGTACCTATCATCGCAACCGGCGCGCTAGCATCACTTACATGCGGCATGAACATTGTAGTGAGCCAACTATCTGCCATCATGTAATCACGATATGCAGCGTTACCATACTCATCTTTGCCTCTATATCTGTAATCATTATTTTTGCAATTTTCCAAGTCTTCTTCGCATTCCTTCAATTGTCCTAGTAACTTGGCGCGTTTTTCTGCTGAAAGATTTCTGTCTTCTAATTGCTGTTTAAGGTGCTCCCGTTTCGTTTTCAGCACAGGACGCCAAAATGTCTCTGTTTTCGTCAAATCAAACAGGATGAGCCATGCATCGGCGTTTGTTATATTACGTTGAAATAGCTTTTGAATCGCATCCTTGCCAGAATCGCCTGGAAAATCATAAAAACTAAGGATCACAGCCTTCTTGTTCGGGAACACAAGTTCTCCTATTAACGGTCTTATATATTCAATATCATTTGTCCGTAGCGTTCCATCGTCCAATTCGCGAAGTTTTGGCTTGAATTCCTCGTATTCCATTTCTCGCGATAAAAAGTTAAAAATGGCACCTGGTATGCATTGAGCGAGATTCTTGCGAAGCCACTCAAGAAGGGTAAGAATGTAGACAGTCTTACCTATTTGGGTGTATCCTACTACGGTTATTACTTTTGTATCAGACTCTCCCAGTGTTGTGGGCAAATCGTTATGGCAGAATGGGCAAAGACGATCCATTGATTCGTTGCCATATTGATCTGTGAAACTGACAACAAGGTTAGCTAATTGCCCACCACAAGTAACTGACCTCACATTCTGCTGACCCTGAACATTTGGGGTTAAAGCTAAACGCTGCTCGCCGGGTATGCCCGCTTCAAGATCTCTGTAGAATGTGTTTAGCAATTCATCAGGCCCTTTGGGGAAGGGCGAGGAGATATGCGCACGAAAATGCACTTGGTTATGCTCGAATTTTCGAAAGCACCAAGGGCAAGTTAGCTTGATGGTAAGCGGTGGAGCTTTTTTCTTAAATAAAGGCATGACAATCATCCTCTCAGGTGTTTTCGTGTATCCATCGTACAATGTGATCTAGTTGATCTGATTTGGCCTTTATCAGAGTGAGGTTTGAAAAAAGGCGTTTTAGGTTTACGACAAAGTCTGGATCGTTTGCTTGCAAAAATTTCTCTAAATCCATATATTGTGGAATCATGTCGCGAAATAGTACAAGCAGTGCAAGTGGACGCTCTTCTTGCTCTTTTACTTGCGCCCAAATGATATGAAATATCGTATGGTTCCAGCGTTCTGTTTCCATGAGAAGCTTTGCCGCAGGACTGCTATCAGGAACTGAATTATCGTCGTCTAACGTTGTTGTTCGATCAGGTACGCTCAACATGTCATAAAGAACAATAAACGCGTCTGCGTGTCGAACGAAGTCTTCTCTGATTTTGTTAAGTAATTTGTTTGGCTCGCTGCCGCGCTCTTTTTGAAATTGCGGCTCTGTTGAAAAAGGGAGGTGACAAACGTATGTCACGCTGATCTTTCCTTTTTCTCGCCTGCGTATCTCCAATATTTCCGGCAAGTTTTCTTCCGCAGATGCATCACATAGAGTCACGAGTCGTTTGTACCGAATATTTTTTGAACCAGCGGAAGAACTGCATATAGCCGTTACACATTGTTTGACTTGTTGATTACAGTCCGTTAGTAGTGCAATAATTCGCGTGGTGTGTAAACCGTAGTCCAACGGCAAAACATTATGGCATTTCGGACAGCATCGAATCCGAAGCCCTCCCGTGTCATTGTTAGATGTTCGTATTCCGATCAATATGCGAGTGGAGCATCGACAGGATGCATCCCTAGCAGTCACGAAAACGGCGTCTTTATAATCTCTTCCCACAAAACGAAGTGGAGGGTGTTCTACTTTGCCAGGAGACAACACTGTGGAGGGTGCGATAGCATCCCAGTAGGTTTCATTAACTGGATCGCGAATCAGCTTCTCGCCTTGTGTCTGGAATAATACTCCATTGCTAGAGAATTTGCAAAAGCACCAAGGACAAATCAAGTGTTTTTCATCATAGATCAACGGAGCTATCCCTCCCGCTTGAGAACATACTTCATCCGATTTTCTTTGGTGATAATCTCTAGCTCTAAATGCGTTATTGCAGAAGGCAATGTCCAAATAGTTTGATCTTTCACCTCTGGCAGGGGAAAAAGAACACCGTTCAACCGATAGGCTAGTATTCCTTTTGGAAGTGACTGATTCGCATGGATTTCAAGTTTCCTAATAATTGTTTTGCGGAAGAGACGTCTTTTTTTCAGAGTCTGAACATTCCATTTGATCACTGACTTCCGGCCTTCAATAAAGATTTGATTTTCGCCATCGCATTGCAAAATTGGCGAAAGCTTTTCTTCCTCATTTCCATAAATATAGGGAACGAGCAGAAGCTGAGTGGAGACATTAA
>Ga0209628_10004048_pt1 | contig 10473 bp, 6 predicted proteins | sample TergutCu122P4_FD_187285 | JGI IMG/M metagenome (GOLD analysis project Ga0209628, IMG submission 187285) | Cubitermes ugandensis P4 segment gut microbial communities from Kakamega Forest, Kenya - Cu122 P4 (SPAdes) (version 2) | ecosystem: Host-associated > Arthropoda: Insects > Digestive system >... | reverse complement strand
TCGTTTCGCAGCGCACAGGCAGCCACTCTGCTGGAATTTCATGTACCACTCACGAATTGTTTTGTCCGTAGGTGGTTCTGTGCGGTACATGGTCCGAAACCTCCGTTGCACCGTCACAATTGACTCAATTTTGGCAAATTCCAAGACACAGAACGCTTTCTTATTCACTGTGCACGCCATTTTTCGTCACGACTACCCCCTAGCGGTGGAACCTGCAAGTACGCCAAGGCCCCTAGTACAACAAAAAAAATTTGAGAGATTCTCTACCTATTGATGTGCTCCTTTCTGTCTTGTCGTTCTTGGTTGTTGCGCAGTCGAGTTCGGAAGTTCCGGAGGGACTTATGAATAACCCTGTATTTATTGCAATAATTTGTAATTAACAAATCTCTGATATTTTAATATTATCCATATAAACTGTCTTCCTGCTTGCATTAAACCATTTTGGTTACATTTGCAAAGTAACTGCAAAATGGGACTAAGAAAACTGTTATTTCTTCACTTGTTCAATTGTAACGTTGCGACTGCCAAAAGATGGTTTTTTTTGTTGTGAAATTTCATATTCTGCATCTTTACTGAACTGTATCAGAATATTTTGATTTTGATTACAATTGGAGAAAAACTATAGAAATTTTATAAGAACTGGACACGTTAGTGATATTATATCCCTTTCTTTTTCGTTACAATTTAGACAGTTGTTGGTTTGTGAGTTATGACTGAGGCCGAAGAAACAATTGATGATCTAGACATAAAAAACTGATCCAGCGTTAGATTATGGTTTTTGATATAGTTTTACTCATGAAGTTAGAGAAAGGAATGTTAGACTCTATATGAATTTGGCCTCGTTTGGAACGTTTTTTCATTGCACATATTCGTATTTATTGTTTACAGATGTATGTAACTGGTAAATATTAATTATTTCAGCAGCGGCAACAACAAAAACAACAACAAAACATCCGGATGAAAGACAGCCCAGAAAGTCCACCACAGTAAAGGTTTTGTTAAGCAACTGAAGTCAGACACTGAAAGCATGCATTCATACTGATATTAGAATTAGTTGTAAGCAGTAAATATCACTGAATTGTTGTTGAAAACTAGCGCTAATCCTTGCGGTACAAATTATTATCGTAAAAAAAAAACAGACTACTCCAAAATAATTTTCGAGATAGTTTCTGATCTAATTTCAAAAGCAACCATTAGATGACAGGACAAATTTTTGGAGAAACCAAATTAAGACGTAAATTAACATGTCGACTTGAGATCGATACTGGGGCAGCGATATTGATTTTAGCTTGACAATGGACCGATAATATTTAAAAAAATCTTAACAGTGATTATAAAATAAGTAGTTTTGTGTCTGTAGCAAATGTCAGTTGTTCACATATAAATATTTATTCTTATCAATGACACTTTTACCCAGCATGCTCCTTTAGCTCCATCAGGATCTCCAGCACAAATCATGCGATCAGTGATACCTCCAAAATCAGCATAGGCACTGTTGCATTCGGAGTCGTTTATGATTTGTACAGTCACCTGATATAGAATGACGCTATTGGGGCCTCCTACCTGAAAAAATGAAAACTTCATGTTATAATAATTGCAGTAATTTCCGAAAAACGTATAAAACCATGCCAGTAGGGCATTTTGTAACGTGACTGAGACAATAAATGCAGGCAATATTTTGGTTCACAAACATAAAGGCCTAATGAGAGAGAAAGTGCTGTGAGGAGTGTACCAGGCTACACACCGAGCAATTAATGTTAGAACTTCTCTGGGTGTGGGATTACGTTTGCTATCTCATTACACGCCTGGACAGAATCTGAGGACTCCAGGATTTCTGGTCTACCATATCTTCTACATATTTGGCTTGAAGATGTTAAATATGTGAGCACTACACACAGTTGCCTTTATCCCTAACGAGACATCCTCTCACTCATTTGTGTCAGAGGCTGTGTGGACCCCAGGGCCACAATGCGGCCGGAAAGAACTAGGTAATGATCATTGCTTCTAACTCCATCGGGATTCGAACTCGCGACATTTCGGCTTGAAATACAGTGTCCCACCCAAATACTCCAATGTGTGCCCCTTTACATTGCGTATATGAGATCCTTTAAATTATAATAAAGAAATGAATATGAACTCCAGTCTCTCCTCCATCAGATACCAAAACACAAACTGTTGATATCCGATATACATACAAATATCTCAGTACATCAGCACAGGGGCGACCTTAAGTCAGAACAGACATTTCGTGAGATGCAGTCTTGTGTGTGAAAGTGGTGTTGAAGTGGAACCTGGGGGAAAAAGTTGCAAAGTGTCCTGGTTCATAACAGTGATATATTGAAGGATATGTACTGTGATGTTTGTGTTGTTTACTGACTGCGTAAATAACAAAGCTGTGCCTACAGTGGATAAACGTCATGAATAACGAGCAGTGCGCAATGAAACATCTTTCAGGTACTGTTTGTGCTCTGTAGTAGAGTCTGTGATAAGTTTTGCTCAGTTGCAATATACGAGTATAATTCTTTTGGAATGTCAATATAACTTTCTCGGTAGATGCAGAACTTCTTTCCAGCAGACATGAATCTTCAGATGTGGAGACATCAGGAATATTCTAAAAGTAATTCTATTCAGTCAATACAAATTAAACCATCTCAATCTGCTTTATAACAAAGTTAGAACCATATTCTATTTAATTCATTGTGACATATTTCGGCAAATCTTTTTACCATCAGCTATTCTAATATGTTAGCTGCTCCAAGCCCATGTTCATCACTGCGTGTAATATTGTTGAAAGGCGAGTGTATGAGGTTGTGTTACATTTTTTGCAGTCTTCTATTACTTCTGCCACTTAAATACAAATATTCTAATCACCCTATACTCAAACATTCTCTCTGTAAGTAATTTTCTGATGAAGTAACATAAAATTTTATTTACATTTTGATAATGAACACAGCTTTATTTGAAGAAAAATTGAGAGGTTGTTTGACTGTTAAAACAGAATATTTTATGGTGCTCTGTTACAATATCAGTTGCTACGCTAAACAGTAATAAACGCAATGCCTTACTGAAGTGGATCCCCATCCAGTAACAACAACATCTGTTCCAGCAGGCACTGGATCGCATTCCAACGCGATGGGCTGTACACTGGCGCTGAAGGTGAAGGGAGGGCTCACCTAAAATATAACATTAGGGCTCACTGAATAACCAGATCTGTAAGATCTGTAAATTTGTGATTTTCTTTTGTGTTTTGGACGATTGATTTATAATTTTTGGTGTGTTAATTTAGTTCATAAAAGACGTTAATCTCTATTCTTCTACATTTAGTGAAGAGGAAATAGAAATTATAAATATGAATCGCTCTCCCGATTTATTGTTTATTATGAGAAGGAATCTTTGTTCAATGATGCGACATTGCTGGTTTTTTGTAATGCATGCCTGGCGCGTGTTTCGGGCCAAAAAATATTGTTAAACTCTTAAAATATGTAAAATATGTAACAGGAAGTTTATCAATGTAGAAGTTATGGACTAGGAATAAAATTGAAAGCACTTCGACAGCTTTGTGTTTCTTTCTGCGCAGTGATTTCAACTGTTATGTATGTAAAACTTGGAGCATGTTTACCCAATATGAGAACACTTAGAATGTAAGTGTCGTGGTGTCAAGAGCATTACAATTACCCATTTTTAAAATTCCTTCAATTACAGAAACATTTTAAAAATTCTGGCATGAATAATTCCTTGTCAGCAATTTGCGAAATTTTCTGTATCTCCAGATTTAAATTGGATCATAACTCTTACATCTAAACCCAATATATTTCCACACACATCCTCTACTATAAAAATGTATTTTGCTCTGTAGTAGCTTTATTTATATAATAGAGAATGGTGTGTTTCTGTCTGTCTGTCTGTGGCTACCACAACACAGCAGGTAATAAGGATGATGGCTTGAAATTTTGGCACTGATTTTAAGATGGTTATGGGATGTAGCAGCTGTCTGTGGGAACAGAGGGTCAGGGCCTTTCTATCGCTCGTAATGATGGGTTAAAGTTCAAAATAAGCGAAATGGGTCTCGGTACATTTCATCTGAAAATTCTGTCTATAGTGAATAAAACGAACCAAACAAAGGGACAGTGTTTAGCATCAGGGATGAAAGATTAGAAATGAATTTTTCTGGGGAGAATAATTGGATGTTGTTCCTAGTCGAATTGTCTTAATGTAACTTATTGTTTCAGGTAAGTTAAATTAGACTGAAATATTGAATCGAGGCGTGAAGGAACAAAATATAAAACCCTTAATGTTCGAATTGCTTAGACAGTTTTTCTCCATATATAAAGTAGGCTGTATAGTTACCGATGCGTGCGCCAGGTGGCAATAGCTGCGTGCAAAAATCTGTTATTTTTAAGCAATAGAGAGTTGCTTGGTGTTTGTTCCACACTGTTGCCTTGACTATTTTCAATTAACTAATGTCCCTATATAGAACCAACTTGACTGTTCGGTGTAATCATGGTTTAAAAATATTAGTGTAGAAGAATCGAAAAATAGGAAGCTTATCTGAACATACAATGTCAAGATATTAGAAATGCCTCGTCTTTCAATGATCTACGAAGGGTAATGTACCTACTGTTAAATGCAGAATTTTGGTAATTTGCAGTTTCCTGCTAATATTCATGAAGGAACATTCAGTAAATTGTGCCACATTGCCCGCCACGTTTATATCTATGTAGACATTGGCTTTTATAACGATAAATTGTTTAGATGATATTCAAAGAACTTATAAACTTAAATTTTGTTTCTGTGCCAAAATGTGTGACGTGCAAAGACATTCTGAAGCAAGGTTTACAAGAACTGTATTTTACAGTGAAGTAGCGTGAGATAAAGCTGGTTATCACAGCAGTACGTAATACACATTTCAATGTTTATTGATACACTGAAGGTAATACAGACCTCTATAAGCGCAACACCATAGTCCTCAGTGCTAATTTCGTAATTTTCATGTACAATTATTCTTGTAGCATTATGAATATTTCCACCGCTATTGGAGTAAGAGGAGCCAGACCTCACAGTGATAGAGCTAGGAGTACTCCTGTAGACAGCAAAATATTGATGTTTATTTTATGCATACAGTTATTGAAATGTTGTATTATAAATTGCATAGAAAATTTAGCAATGAAAATTTTGATTGTTTATAAACACAGTGTGATTAATGAGGTGTGGAATTTAGTGTATTAGTGGAATTCTTATGTTTGTATTTATCAAACGTCCATAAAAACGTGTCCAGTTTTGGACGGTTACGAGTTGGTAACCCTTTCCAACTTAGAAAGGTAATGGTTATTGAAAAGATAATGGATTAAAAAAATAAACAAACACATTACGTGATAAATTTGAAAACTAAATTTAACTTCATAAAATAGACTTTTTTGTTCACAATGGCATCTTCTTCAAGGAGTTTTTCGGAAATTTTATGAGATCTGACTGACCTTTCACAGTAATGTGTATACTAGAATTAAAAAAAATGTAGGGACCCATAACATTGGGAATATGACCTATATCTTACAGTAATGTCCAAAATTCGCGAATCACGCTATATAAAACTGTGTGTGTGTGTGTGTGTGTGTGTAAAATATTTCTAATGCTACTTTTGATGCATTTATATGAAACTACTCTTTCACAGTAAGGGTGTAACAGATGTTGGGGTTGCTGGAGAAATCATTTGGCAGTAAGTATGAGGATATAATGGGAAACTAGAGAAAATTACATACCGATGAGCATCATAATATGTGCGCTTGCTATTTATTGGGGTGCAGTACCAAGGAGGACGAAATATGCCACATATGTGATATGTATATGTATATATATACACACACACATATCAGATTTGAGGTGCCCATTCAAAATTAAGACCATAGTAGTGCAGGTCACGTTAGACATTTTGTTACTGTAGAATAATACTGGAATATATCCGAAAGAAATATGAAGGAGGATGTGCCAAAATTGTTTTGCCTCAGAATAGTGGCAGTGACTGAATTGTGAACACCGGATTGAGATTTTGAATCTAACGGAAGTTGGATAGAATGCTGATTAAATTGGGGATTTTTTGCTTTTTACAATAGGATATACTGAATGGCTGCCATAGGACGGAGTTTCATTAATTTCATATTTGAACTTTTTTGCATTGTTTGAAATTCTGTCGAGAAGAATCAGTTTTCAGTAAAATCTGACAAGAATAACTGCCACTTTTCATAAAGCTGTATGTAAATTTATGATAATATCTCATTGGGGTTTTTTTTGAAAACGAGAAATGTTTAGCCAAAAATTTGCAGAGAAAATCAAAACACATATTTTATATTGAATGACATTGTTTCCGAATGTCGTGTCGTTTAAGATACGAGTATAGTGTGGCAATATACTGCATAGCCCTAAAACAACAGATGACAATAAAGTACAGCTCATGTGCTTTGCATGCTGTAAACCTAAGGCTAAAAACACGATCAGAATATGTAACAGAACTTTTAATGGAAAAAATTGTTACAAATTTCTTCTGAATTTTATTTTATAATTACATTGCTTGTGTTGGGCCTTGTGAGGGTTTGGGGACGGTGGAGATACAAAATGTTTTGAACTGAATTGTAGCATACAATCCCAGCATTTAAACAGCTGTGCTCTGTGAATGTGAACCTGACATTTTCCAATGGACTGGAATATTTGAAACTCTCGGTTTAATTTAGATCATATATAGCTAGTTATATTGAGTTGTGTTTTACGACTTGTGAAAAGAATATCGAATTGTGATTTCATATTTACAGCAATTAATACGTGTGAGTGATATGATGTTTGATGAGGAACATTTATAGGTACATTTCTGCAGAACCAACCTACCAGGCAACACAGCCTGCATCTGTCAGCACCCAGTTCGGACTGATGATGGAGCCACCGCATAGGTAAGAACCATCGTACAGCACTGACACCTGGAATTCAAACATGCATTATCACTGAACAGAAATGAGCTGAACGACTGCATTATGTAACATCTTTATCAGATCAGTGATTAAAAATATACAGGGTGTTCTACAAATATCTTCAAAACAAACGACGTCTCTTATCGGGATTAATTTAGTGTAAATAATATGTCAACGGGCGTCCGATTATCATTCTATATGTAGCAATTGCTGAAGGTTGGTGAACTAGAACGGAAATTGTTGGCTGAACAGGACAATTTATTTTTTTACCTCAATCAATTATTACATTGATTTTTCTATTAGACACACATGCTAATTTTTGTTTGCCACGGTATCCCGTACTTTTCTGAACATTTCTACTAATTTCAGAACGAAGTCTTTTACTTAGAATGTGAACAGCGAAATCCGTAGTTTACGTCACAACATTACATATTGTCTGTAGTTTTTATCTATAATTAATAATGCCATGCATTCCCGGAAGAAAAATTCGAAGGGAGTGCGGTCTGGTGATTGGGGTGGCCGGTATTAGGGTCCGCCATGACCAGATAATATATAAAACATCTTTAGTGTAATCCATTACTTGTTGACAGAACGTATGTGTTAATTTTACATAAATATTTTTAGATCAGTTGTTCACTCCCTTGTATTTCAGCTGTATTCAAATGACAATTTTTACATAATAATTTTACTAACACTGTCGCCTTTTGTCCACGTGTTTAGCCTGCCCAACAAAAGGACATCTTTTAAATTAGTTGGTTATTCCTTGAGCAGGAAATTGATATATTTCAGTTGTTTGCTGTTAAACAGTTCGAAGTAAGCCAACGTGAAATGAAACTGCGATGTAATTGATGTAGCAACAAACAACACTACAGAATCACCAGTTTTCTTCTGTTCAGTCAACAATACCTCCGCTGCTGCACACAAGCAGAGTCTTGTTCTGCTATCCTTTTTTTCAAAATATGTTTTGACGAATAAGATCTTGTCTTTACCAACACAAGCGGTCACTTTTGTTGAAATACTTCAAATATCGTCCAACTGAACAGCAACGCAATTGGCATACCTGATAGGGGTGACTGGTAATATCTGTTTCGTTCCCACCCATAATGCGACCATCCTTCCTCGGCTTTGCGTTGTTGAGAGGAACGCCTGAAGTATTAACAAACATTTTCGTTACGAACTCCATAATTTACATATCGTCTATAAGCGACCAGCCTCGTGGCTTGGAGGTCAGGGCTCCTGACTACTAACAATGAGGTCCCGGGTTCGATTCCCGGCTCTACCATGTGCCTTTTTCCTTGAAAGGGGAAGACGCGCATGGGGACAATGGTCTGGGTAGCTGATAGAAATTAGGTTTAAGCCCCCCCCCCCTGGCACCTCAAATTCACCTCTCATTTCACCATCATTCTCATCGGGACAACGTAACCGCGCCTACTGGGCGTCCCAACCTCAGAAGTCGGTTACACTTCAGCCACGACCACGAAGTCTGAGAGGACATGTGGTGGCATTGGAAAAATTTCGTCTATAAACATATATACTTGTAGACATTAATAGTTGTTTTTTAGGTATTTTCAGTTTCCTTGCAACGTTTTAAGCACACATTAGATTTATTCTAAATATTATGTGAATATTAAAACGACCGTAAAAAATGAAAATATTATGTCGAATCAGTTTTTAAAGGGTTCTTTTTCAGTCGTATATTTAAATAAACTTTATAATTCCAATATTAACGACCGTCATTTAACTGCTTTCGCCTTAAATTATATTTATTTCAAGAAAATCGCTTTTGTTGTAACGATATGAACTGTGCTCTTGTGGCTCAACATGGCGATCAGTGATTTGCTGTTGTGAGCAGGATACTGGAATATTGCTTTGTCAAAAACGAAAGGGAATGTTTTGACGCAACTGAGAGGCTTTGAATTTCGTAAAATGTCTGCTTCATGCAGTTGGTTTTCTCTTACCCCCTTAGTTCTGTATCTAATTACCGTATTTAAGGAGACATAATAATAACCATATGGCGTTGAAGGAGAAATATAAGGAAAGAAGTTCACTTGGAAGAAATAGAAGTAGGTGGAACGATAATATTGCAAAGGGGGTTTAAATGTGAGCGAGAGAAATTTAATTATATTGTTCTGGTTCAGGATGGTTACAATACGAGTGCTTTTGTGAACACGGATATGAAAATTGCCGTTCCAAAAATGGGGGCATGTTTTTAATATATGAGAAAGTAAGTTTCCTCAGCACTCAGTTCTACATTACTCAGTCAATAAATGCATATATCGATCCTGTATGTCCGGACCGTCTAATATTACGTTACTGTAGCTGTAACACTTACCTGTTGCACAGACTAGCAGAACTGAAAGCAGCACCAGGCAGTACATGATTGATGCGAAACTGGACGCTTGGCAATAATGAGCCACTGGCAGTGCCTACCTATACATCTGGAGTCAAATCGTATTGTGCTTAAAACGTGTGAAAACAATTGACCTTTGTTTGATGTTGCAGATTGTTTTGTATTGCGAATATTATTTGTGAATGTTTTTTACACAATTCACCATCAATCAGTTATCGTGTAGCGACTGTCTGAATGAAAGCAATTCATCTTATTGTTCCTAATATAGACTCGAGAATAACTACTTTCATGATATACATAAAAACTTGATAGATTAAAATCACTCCCTGTGGGATCAAAGTTGTCAGAAATTCCCCAAGCCATTTTGAGGAGATTCTGGAGTGATGACATAATTCATATTTCGAATTTAAAATGTTTTCATTCAAATTTATGAATAATGTAAATTTGAGTGGGAAATTGAAAAAAAAAATTCGAATCCAATAATTTCCAGTGCATTAAAACCAGTGAATTGATAGCTCGTTCTGATTAGATTCTGTGGATATTTTGCTCAACACATTCATAATATCGGCATTAAGTGGAAGTGAATGTTCAGTTTCACGCCCTTGCCAGTGTACAACTGGGAAAGGCAACAGTGTACCCTCAGAGTAGGAGCCTGGATTTACCACTTGGCGGTCAGGATGATTTGGACAAGAACAAAATATCTCGTACTTACCAGAATCGAAACCCAGACCTTCCTGCACGTAGAATAAATTCTGTATTATCGTTTATAATTATTGTTATTATTTATTTTATGTTAACTGGTTTAGACCTTAAAGTATTAACGTTAAATGATGAGAGGTATAAAGTTTGTGAAGAAAAGGAACCTGTGATAAAGGTACAAGAAAAAATTAATTTGATAAGATAAGACAGTCTTTGTTTATTCTTATCTGAAGTATTAAGGATGGTGTATTTAAAGTGAGGGTCAAGTGGACAAATGGCGTGACAGCTGATTGTTTGTTAACGTGTTGAATGAGGTTAATCTTCCTACAAAATGGCGAGAAAGATAGCTATTTATTTCATTTCAAACAAAGGAATTGTCAAACAGAGAGCGTAATTATTTTGTGAGAAAATTCCGAAGACCCACTGAGTGACCTTCAGAAGATCCAATATAGTTTGCTGTTGCTATGTGAA
>Ga0209628_10004047_pt1 | contig 10473 bp, 5 predicted proteins | sample TergutCu122P4_FD_187285 | JGI IMG/M metagenome (GOLD analysis project Ga0209628, IMG submission 187285) | Cubitermes ugandensis P4 segment gut microbial communities from Kakamega Forest, Kenya - Cu122 P4 (SPAdes) (version 2) | ecosystem: Host-associated > Arthropoda: Insects > Digestive system >... | reverse complement strand
AGATTTTCCCTGACAAATTGTTGCCGAAACGGGAAAACTATACGTCGGATTTACCGTTAAAGTTAATTCTATTATGCTGTCGCAGCCGTTGATATTTTTTAATGTATCGCGGTAGGTGCCTGCTGTTGTGCGATTTTGCCCTTTAAAATAATAACTTCCACCCTGACAAATACTCGCATTTAAAGGCGTTACAGCAATAGTTGGGTAAACCGTTAAATTTAATCGTGTTACGCTATCGCAACCGTTTTTATTTGTGCCGTTTTTGAAATAGACGCTATCTTTTGTCGCATTCGTTATATTGAAATCGTTTAGATTATAACTCGTTCCGTAACATATTGTTTTTGAAATAATTACAGTATCTTGTTTTGGGAAAACTGTTAAATTTAGCCTTGTTACGCTGTCGCAACCGTTTTTATTTGTGCCGTTTCTGAAATAGACGCTATCTTTTGTCGCATTCGTTATATTGAAATCGTTTAGATTGTAATTTGTTCCGTAACATATTGATTTAGAAATAATTACAGTGTCAGGAATACAATTAGTGTCTATTAAAGTGAGTTCAATAATACTATCGCAACCCCGAATTGTTTGCAGCGTATCATAATAAGTACCCGCAATAGTCAATAACTTACCGTGAAAATTATACGAACCAGTATCAAGACTCGCACTAATGGGTGTAATATAAACAGGATTAACAGTCAAATCTAATTCAAAAATACTGTCGCAACCGTAGATTGTTTTCAAAGTATCTCTAAAAATTCCTGTTGTTGTGTACGTTTTTCCGCGAAAAATATGGGTTTTGCCTTGACAAATTGATTTTATTTCTGTGTAACGATGTACCTGATTAACCGTTAAAACCAATTCAAAAATACTGTCGCAACTGTGAATTGTTTTTAATGTATCTCTGTAAGTTCCTGATGTTGAATAAGTTTTTCCACGAAAAATATGGGTTTTGCCTTGACAAATTGATATTGTATCAGAAGAAATATAGGTTGGGTTTACTGTTAAATTCAATTCAAAAATACTGTCGCAACCTTTTATAGTTTTAAGAGTATCTCTGTGAATGCCCTGCGTAGTAAAAATTTTGCCGTTCATAGTATAAGTCTTTCCCTGACAAATACTTGCAGAAACGGGAATATTATAAGTCGGGTTTACTGTTAAAGTTAGTTCTATGATGCTGTCGCAACTGTTTGAACTTGGCAAAGTGTCGCGGTAAGTTCCTGCTGTTGTGCGGTTTTGACCTTTAAAATAATAAGTTCCACCCTGACAAATAGTCGCTGAAATCGGCGTAAGTATAAGCGGATTTTGCGTTAATGTTAATTGAATTACGCTGTCGCAACCATCTATATTTTGCAAGGTATCGTAATAAGTGCCTGCCGTTGTGAGATTTTTGAAATGATTATCTGTATAACTTCCACCATAACAGAAAGTTGCCGAATAAATTGTGATTGGAATAGCAATTTGTTTGAAACTAACTTTAATACTGTGATTCCAAAGCAGATAAGAAAACGTATAACTCCCTTTTGCAATAGAATCTGGAGCATATTTGCCGTCTATCCAGAGTGAATCTATTTTATAACAAGTATTTGGCGTAAAAGTAAAGGTTTGGTCATTCCCTTTTGGAACAAGAACCGTTCCTACTGGGTTTATTGTTCCGTTTGCTGTTGCAGAAGCATAAATTGTATCTGTGCCAACAAGGGGAGGGCAAATAATGCCTTCCCAACGCAAATGAGGCAAATCTAAACCATCGCATATATTCCAAATTCCTGATGGGGGTATAATACTCCACAAAGATGTTGCGTTCCAATTTCCTGTATTTACGTAAAAAATGATGCTTTTCAGGGTGTCCATTGGTCTGCCCATACCGGCATTTGTAATTAAACTATTTGTAATTACTACATTACCGTTCCTGTTCGTTATGACCATAGCATTTAAGGCATAATTATTTTGGAAAGTACCTGCTGTATTTCCTGCTATTCTATTAACAGTGGTAGTGTTTGCCGTTGTTTTAACAGAGTCGTTGGCTGCTATAGAATTACGAATGGTAGCCGTCTGATTATTTCCTACCAATCCGCCTACATTATTTCCAGCACCGCCGTTTACTTTGCCTGTAGCATAACAATTATTAATTACTGCGTTTGTAGTATTCGTTCCTACCAAACCGCCAACAGAAGAATTATCGGTTACATTTACGTTACAAACGGCATAACAATTTTCTATGTACCCTGTATTGCCTGTATTCGTTCCAACCAGTCCGCCAACTACGCTTCCTGTTATGTTTCCTGTTGCATAGCAATTTTTAATAGTAGAAGTATTATATCCCACCAATCCGCCTGTATTTCCTCCTCCTGAAATAGTACAGTTTATTATGCCTACATTTTGAATAGTAGCACCGCTTGTGTATCCAAACAAACCTCTGTAAGTTGATGTTCCTGTTATTTTAAGGTTGCTTATTAGATTCCCATTTCCGTTAAAATTGCCTTGAAAACGATGCGTGGCGGCATTTACACTGTTATTTCCTATTGGATTCCAATTAGCATATCCGCTTAAATCGAGGTTGTTCATTAAAATATAATGTACTCCTGCTGTAGAGTTGCCATTTCCTGCGTTTACGTAGTCTGCTAAAATTTTTAATTCTGCGGGACTACAAATTTGGAACGGGTCTAATGCTGTACCTGTACCTCCGCAGAAACCGCCTGAAGTTAATGTCAATTCAAAAATACTGTCGCAACCCTTTATTGTAGGCAAGGTATCTCTGTATGTACCCGTTGATGTGTATGTTTTTCCATTGAGAATATAAGTTCCACCTACTTTTAAAAGGTCTATTGTATCGTATTTTATGTAAGACGGATTGACAGTCAAATTGAGTACAAATATGCTGTCGCAAGCGTGAATTGTTTTTAATGTATCTCTATAAGTATTTGTCGTTGTGTATGTTTTTCCATTTAAAATATAACTACTTCCCTGACAAATTTTCATTGTATCGTAAAAAATATATGCAGGATAAACGGTCAAATTTAACCTTGTAACGCTGTCGCAACCCCTGATGTTGAAACCATTTTTTATATAAACGCTGTCTTTTGTTGCGTTGGTAATGCTAAAATTGTTTAAATTGTAATTTCCACCGTAACAAAGGGCAGCATTGAACGTTACCGTATCTCGTTTCTGGGAAACAACCAATTCCAACCTTATAATGCTGTCGCAACTGTAAGCGGTAGGACTATTTCTGAAATACACGCTATCTTTTATTGCGTTGGTAATATTAAAATTGTTTAGATTGTACGTTCCGTTGTAACAAATTGTATCTTTGATAGTTGTAGTATCAATTTTTGGACGAACGGTTAAATTCAATTCAAAAATACTGTCGCAACTGTGAATTGTTAGCAATGTATTTCTATAAGTTCCTGATGATGAGTATGTTTGTCCGCGAAAAACATAAGTTTCTCCATAACAAATTGATACTGTATCAGCAGAACGATAGGTTGGATTAACGGTCAAAGTCAATTTAATAACACTATCACAAGATAAAATTGATTGTAATACTTTATAATAAACTCCAGATTTTGTTAAAGCATCGCCAAAAAAATCGTATGAAATTCCTGCACAAATTGTTGCACTGATTGGAGTCGTATCAACAGGGTTGACTATTAAAGTTAATTCAAAAATACTGTCGCAACCGTGAATTGTTTTCAAAGTATCTAAATAAACTCCGCCTGCGGTTATCCGTTTGCCAAAAAATTTACACGTATCTCCTTGACAAATAGTGTCGTTTATCTGCGTAAAATACACAGAATTAACAGTCAAAGTCAATTCAATAATGCTGTCGCAACCGTTTCGATTTTGCAATGTATCTAAATAAACTCCGCTGTTAGTCAATAAATTACCATGAAAATTATATGAATTACCATTACAAATGCCTACGCTAATATATGTCGTATCAGCATAATGAACTATTAAATTCAATTTGATAATACTGTCGCAACCCAAAATAGATTGTAATGTATCATAATAAGTTCCTGCTGTACTTACATTAAACCCATTTTCTGTATAGGAAGTTCCATCGCAGATACCAGCGGTAATGATATGAAGGAATGATGAGGCTTCATTAAGCGTGATAAAACCCGTATTTACACCGTTTATGTATGTAATACCCATATCACCTGCACTATTTGTGTCCCATACTGCTGTGGCACCTATCGGCAACTTAAATATATCATTTATAGTATTGAGAGCATAGCATCTATTGCCCGCATTCCGATTCCAAACGATAAGCGTACCTGTACCTGTAGGGGTAGAAAAAGCCGCACCTTGCAAACTAACAAGTCCCGAAGTAGTGTTTCCATACCCAAATATTACACCTCCTGTCATTGAAAATGCAGGGACTGCACCCGCACGGGAAATGGCTGGAACGGTAATTGTAGTAATTTTTCCTCCCGTCATCGTAAATGATGCACTATTAGAATTGGTATGGTAATTTCCGCTCAAAAGAATTAATGACGTTCCCACAAAACCGGTATCTTCACTAACAGATGCCGACCAATTTATGACTGCTTGTACATTATTACCCGTAACAGTCAAATTTATTGGTGATGTTCGTGTTATTGAACCGCTAACATTTACAGCACTATTAGTGCCGCTCACTGTAAGTCCCATATTGCTAAGATACGTGCGTATAGCAGCCGCATCTGCGTGAGGTTGTGCATCTACATTATGTACAACCAAAAGACCTAACGTTAAAATTAGTATGGACTTTTTCCATACACCAAAATTGTTGCGGGATAAATCATTCAGCATCTTTCTACTCCCACGATAGAAACAAAAAACCTTTGACATAATAAGTTTAATAAAAAAAAGTGTTCTCAAAAACTAAGAACGTGCAAAGGTACAATTTTTTTTTTGAATTGTGAAAAAGTTAAAAAAACGCTCCCTTTCATCATTAAAACAAAAAGGAGCGGAATTTTTACTAATTTAATTATATATCTACGTTTTACGAAACATCACAACTCTTATCAAAACCGCTGCCTTTGCTCTTTGTGGCGGCTAACTTCACGATAAAGTTTTTCGCTGCAAAGTAAGGAGTAATTTCCATATCTACTGTAATGTTCTTTGTTTCGGGATCCTGACGAGGTTCACCAATTTTATAATCTTGGAAAAGTTTGCCATACCCTTTGTGTGCGTTGAGGAAAGCCTGTATTTTCTTTCTCAACTCTTCGGGCGAAACAAAAGTATCCCAATTTTGCAATGCTTCATCGTTTAAGAAGTTCATCATAACTTTTTTAATCCAATCGAAAATACGTACAATAGGATATGCTTGCATTGCTTTATTATCTCCGTTAAACAAAGTGGTATCGTTAAACGCCATCACACGACCTTCGGAGAATACCATCGGAATTACTTGTTTGTCCATAAGAGCGGCAATTTGTGTTTTTAATAAATCCAAACGCACGCCTTTTACTTCGCCAAGTGTTCCGTGTTTTTTACCTGCGGCTCCTTGTGCCATGTTTTTTGTTTCGTTATACATCATTCCTGCTAATGCGCCGGAAGGTGGTATATACAACGGTTCGTCTTCGTTTGCGATTTGTTCGGCTTGTCTTCCAAGTACCCAGTTGGCAGTCAATATTATATTTTGCAATGCAATATCGCTGTCTCTGTAGCCTTCTGTGTTGTCAATCAAATCATCGTAATTACTTTCGTTAGCGTGGTCAGACACAAGCATTACCTTGTAATCGTGTGCCATTTGTGCCCACATACGCATAATTGAAGTATCTTCAAAAATATAGCCCGGCATAACCATCAAACTATAACTATCTTTTAGACTAAGTCTATCGTAAGCATCTTTTAGAATTTCTCTAATTTCTTTAATAAACTCAGAATTTGAATCGCCAAGTTCGAACTTATCAACGTTGATTATACGCAAATTGGTAAGTTTGTCTGTGCCGCTGTTTTTGAAGAAAGTATCCAACGTTCTGTATTCGGTTTCCAATTTTTTAATAGCGTCTAATGCTATTTGCAAATTGTCGCTGAACAACTTTTTATACTTTTTCTCTTTTTGTGTGCATACTTCTGCAAATTCTACTGAACTGGTTTTTTCTTCGTTCAACAACTCTAACCATTTTTTCAAATCGGAAGCCAATTTTTTTCGTTTTCCTTCAAAACGTTGTTCGCCTAAAAATATAGCCCTTTGTGCTTTATTTTTTAAATCCAAATTTTCGGTATCGGGAATAATACTTTTAATGGTTGCAAAACCACCCAATGCCGCAATGGAATCCTCAATGCGAACGTCCTGTTTTTTCTCTACTTTTTCCTCTACTGCCTGTTCGGCAACTTTCTGTGCTTGTAATTTTTCCTCTGCCATAATGATACTTTTTTTAGATGGTTATTTAACACTTTCCAATTCATTCAACAAATGTTGCAAGGTTTTTTTCAGTTCTTCTTTTGATTCTTTGTTAACCAAAATGTCTCTGAGTTTTTTGTTTTGCTCAATTTGTTTTTTCATTTTGGCATTGGCATCAATGTTACTTTTTATATCCATTAAAAATGAATTGTTAGTAACTAATTGTCCACTACCATTGTTAACTTCAAAATCCTTCATTTCTTTAAATGATAGGGTTTCGTCCACTGAACTTCCTTCTTCGTCTTGAAATTCAACATCTACACTTGGTTTAAAATGCTCAAATACGTCATTTATTGTTTTAGCATCTTGAAATAATTCCGGATCCGATACACTATTGGTAAATTGTCCAATGTAAAGTGTTTTGTTTTGTGAAATGGCATTTACTTTCCCGCCAGCTTCTTCATCCGGTGTGTCTGAAATAAAATTTTCTCTTAAGCCCATACGTCTTCTTTTTTTATTGTTATTACTCTTATTATTTTTGAACACAAACGTTAATTTGTGTAATATATTATTTATTTTGTCAATAAATCCACTCATATTTTCTTTTTTTGTACTTCAACTTACTTTGCAACCTGCTTTTATTTCGCTTGAAATACAGTTTTTTTTAATTTAGACTTCACCACTATATTTTTGCAAAGATACATTTTTTTGCAAATGGTAAAAATATTCGTAAATCAAATAAAATAACTTCTTTAAAATACCGTTTGCAGAAAAATATTTATTGAAAGTAAAATGAAAAAATATATTTTCTTTTTTATGATTTGCGTTGCTCTCTTTACAGAGAGGGGATATTCGCAGATAGAAAAGCCTGTGTCAAAGGTAGATTCTGCGGGATTGTTTGTGATTTTAACGCCAAATTTTACCTATAATATCGTTTTGGCAGACCTGAAAAAAGAATATGGCAATAATTTTGCAATCGGAACCGATGTGGGAGTTAAAATGAAAAATAATTGGTCTATTGATTTCGGTTTTAAGTACTTATTTGGCGGAGACGTTCGTCAAGATGTGATAGACAGCACGTTTAAAAACCTTGTTTGCGATGGATATTTTATCGCAAGCAATGGCGTGGCAAGCAGTGAAATAGAACTCGAATTTAGAGGCGTATCTTTTTATTTGCAAGCAGGAAAAATTATTTCCGTAACAAAACGGTATCGTAATTCGGGAATGTGGATAAAATGCGGAATGGGTGTAACCCAGCATTTTATGAACATAAAAAACCCAGAAAACAAAGTGCTATCCCTCACCCCCGAATACCGAAAAGGATACGACAAACTTACGCTTGGGTTCTCACTATATCAATTCATTGGTTATGCCCACATGAACAAACGAAATTTATTTTGCTTGTATGGTGGAATAGAATTTTTTGAAAATTTTGCCAAACGACAACGAGAATTCGATTTTAGTTTGATGAAAAAAGACGATTCTAAACGCTTTGAGGCAATGGTAGGGTTTAAAATAGGCTGGATTATTCCGCTGTACAAGCACGACACAAATAGGGAATTTTATTATCGATAAATAACCGTATGAGGCTGATTTACAATCTATTTATAGTTTTATATTCACTTGCTGCCCGATGTTTGTCTGTTAGAAACAAAAAAGCAAAAAAATGGGTTGAAGGTAGAAAAGGTATTTTTAAACAAATATCATCGCAAATATATGATAATGAGGATATTATATGGTTTCATTGTGCATCTTTGGGGGAATTTGAGCAGGCACGACCTTTAATAGAATACATCAAACAGCAACAGCCTGATTATAAGATATTTCTGACGTTTTTTTCTCCTTCTGGGTACGAAATTCAAAAAAACTATAAAAATGCTGATTATGTGTTCTATCTTCCGAGTGATACGGTTTCCAATGCGAAAAAATTTCTTCGCATCGTGCAGCCCAAATACATATTTTTTATTAAGTATGAATTTTGGTATAACTATATCTATCAAGCATTTAGACAAAAAATTCCGTTTTATTCTGTTTCGTGCATCTTTTCAGAAAAACAAGTTTATTTTAAGTGGTATGGGCGATGGTTTCGGAAGCAGTTGCGGTATATTACCCATTTTTTTACGCAAGATGAGTGTTCTAAAAATCTGTTAAATCAATTTGGAATTTCTCGGGCGAGTGTTTGCGGTGATACGCGTTTTGATAGGGTGTATCATATTGTAAATCAGGCAAAAGAGATAGATTTTTTTGCAGATTTGACATCAAAAAAGAACGTTATCGTCGCCGGTAGTACGTGGAAAGAAGATGAAAAATTATTAGCACAATTACTTAATAATCAAATTTTTACGTTGATTATCGCACCGCACGAAGTCCATAAAGAAAGAATCGAAAATATAGAAAAACGTTTTGCGGCTTATTCGCCTATTCGATATACGAAATTATCGTCTAAAGTAAATATAGAAAAAAAGCAAGTTATTGTTATTGATGTGATTGGCATTCTAAATTCCTTGTATAAATATGCGTCTATTGCCTACATTGGCGGCGGTTTCGGCAAGGGAATACACAATATTTTGGAGGCTGCAACTTACGGAAAACCTATTCTTTTTGGTCCAATTTACAAAAAATTCAAAGAGGCGAATGATTTAATTCGTTTATCTGCTGCATTTTCCGTTTCAAATTATGAAGATTTGAATACGGTTGTCCAAAAATTATATGCCAATCCGCAAACGCTCCAAACAGCAGGAAACACAGCCAAACAATACGTTTTAGACAATATCGATGCCTGCAAAAAAATTTACGGGGAGGTGTTTAAATGACAAACACCAACGGGAACGTCCGCACTAGATAGTTACTAATTTGTATTCGCAAAAATCAGGATAAATTTTATTTATTTCGGGTTATATCCCCATTTTAAATAGATAGCACCCCAAGTAAATCCTGCTCCAAATGCCGATAAAATAATATTGTCTCCTTTTTTCAATTTATTTTCCCATTCCCAGAGGCACAAAGGAAGTGTTGCTGCAGTCGTGTTACCAAATCGTTCAATATTTATCATCACTTTTTGAGAGTCAATTTGCATTCTTTCTGCAATAGCATCGATAATCCGTTTATTTGCCTGATGAGGAACAAACCAATCAATATTTTCAACAGTAAGATTATTTTTTTCGCAAATTTCTTTGCTCACTTCATACATACGCGTAACAGCGTGCTTATAAACAGCCTGTCCTTCTTGATAGATAAAATGTTCCCTTGCGTCAACGCTTTCGTGCGAAGCGGGTTTAACAGAACCGCCCGCTTTTTGATGCAAATGTTTTCTACCCGCACCATCAGAATACAACAGACAATCAATGACACCTACGCCTTCTTCTGTTGTTGGCTCTACTAATGCAACACCTGCACCGTCTCCGAAAATAGGACACACTGCTCTGTCGGTATAATCAACAATGGAAGACATTTTTTCTGTACCCACGACTAAAACTTTCTTGCAAGCACCCGCTTCTATCCATTTTGACGCACTCGCAAGTGCATATAAAAATCCACAACAACCTGCATTGAGGTCGTACCCAAAACCATTACGAATATCCAATTTATCTGCGATAATGTTTGCCGTTGCAGGAAATTGCATATCGGGGGTAACGGTGGCACAAAGAATAAAATCAATTTCTTCAGGTTTTGTATTTGTTTTTATTAACAGTTTTTCGATGGCTTTTACCGCAATGTCGGACGAACCGCCACCGATTTCTTTAAGAATATGACGTTTTTTTATTCCTATACGTGTCATTATCCACTCGTCTGTGGTATCTACCATCTGACTGAGTTCTTCGTTATTTAATACATAATCAGGAAGATAACCCTCAATTCCTGTTATTACAGCACGAACTTTATTCATAAATTTTTATATATCAAAATTTGAAAGTGCAAAGGTACATTTTTTTATGAATAGTATTTCTACAAAATAAAAATTAACGAACATTTTTTAGGTAGAATATTTGGGAAGCATCAGACCTTTTTTTTATTTATACTCAATAAATATGACTAAAAATAAATTAAATATTTTTCTGTAAAATTAAAAAAAATGTACCTTTGCAAAATTTTTTTTCAGAACACAAATACTGAATTCAAGGTAAAAAAAAAAATTATAAACA
>Ga0209628_10004046_pt1 | contig 10474 bp, 9 predicted proteins | sample TergutCu122P4_FD_187285 | JGI IMG/M metagenome (GOLD analysis project Ga0209628, IMG submission 187285) | Cubitermes ugandensis P4 segment gut microbial communities from Kakamega Forest, Kenya - Cu122 P4 (SPAdes) (version 2) | ecosystem: Host-associated > Arthropoda: Insects > Digestive system >... | reverse complement strand
TGAGCGCCGAGTTCTGCCCGTACTGAATCACCAACTACTGAATCATCGACAAGGAAAAGAGACATCATGAAACGCCGCACATTCGCCGCCATCCTCTTCGCCACGCTCGGCACGCTGCTTCTCGGCTCCGCGCACGCCCAGCCCTACCCTTCGAAGCCAATCAAGATCGTGCTGCCTTTCGCCGCAGGCAGCCCGACCGATGCGCTGGCACGGGTCATATCGGGCCCGCTCTCCAAGCGCCTCGGCCAAACGGTCATCATCGACAACAAACCGGGCGCCACCGGCATGCTCGGCACCGACTTCGTCGCCAAGGCGCCGGCTGATGGCTACACGCTGCTCTTCGGCACCAACACCACGCAGGTCGCTAATAAGTACTTCTTTAAGACCATGCCCTACGACGGCGAGAGGGACTTCGTCCCAATCGTCGTGGTCGGCGGTGTGCCGCATGCGCTCGTGGTCCATCCATCGCTGCCAGTGAACTCGGTCCAGGAGCTGATTCAGTACGCCAAGTCCAAGCCGGGCACGGTGTCCTTTCCCTACGCGAACAGCACGACCCGCATCACCGGCAGCACGTTCCGTGTCATGACGCAAACCAACTTGATCGAGGTGCCCTACAAGGCCTACGGACAGGCTGTGACCGAGCTGCTCGGCGGTCAGACACAAATGATGTTTATCGACTTCACCACCGGACTGGCGCACATCCGCTCCGGCAAGCTTAAGGCATTGGCGATCACGCCGGACCGGTCGCCGAAGCTGCCGGGCGTCCCCGCTATGAGGGAAGTGCTGCCAGGCTTCGATATCGGTAACTGGAACGGACTGTTCGCGCCCGCGGGAACGCCTGCCGAAATCGTCGAGCGCATCAACCGCGAAGTGACGACGGTGCTGGCCATGCCCGATGTACAGCAGCAGATCGACAGCACCGGCTACGAACTGCTAAAGCAGATGTCGCCGACCGAGTTCGCCAAGTACATCGCCGCCGAGGGCGTCCACTACGGAAAGCTCGCGAAGAACGCAGGCATCGAGCCGGAATGAGTGTCATGAGCATCAACATCTCCGAAGCCCCCGTGACCTTCCATGTCGAGGACGGCGTGGCGACGATCTGCATCGACCGTCCGGCGCAGCGCAACGCGCTGTCGATCGCGGTCTGCGAAAGGCTGCTCGAACTATGGGACGAGGTGGAGAACCGTGCCGACGTGCGCGTCGCGATCATCACCTCCTCAGACTGCGGGACTTTTTCCGCCGGCATGGATCTCAAGGAGGCGGCTCGGGTGCGCGCGGAGACCGGCAAGGACATACTCCAGATGCTGCGTGACCCTTTCCATCAACGCATGCGCCAAGTGTCAAAGCCAATCATCGCTGCGATGACGGGCCACTTCACCGCCGGCGGCATGGTGCTCGCGGCGAATAGCGACCTCCGGGTTGGCATGAGGGGCACGCGCGGCGGGATTTCCGAATCTAAGGTCGGCCGCGGATCTCCATGGGGAGTTCCGATGCTCTGGATGCTGCCCCAACCTTTCCTGCTGGAACTGATGCTGACCGGCGACCTGCATCCGGTGGACCGCTTTCACGAACTCGGCTTCGTGAACTACGTAGAAGCCGATTCCAATGGGGTGCGCGCCCGCGCGCGTCAGCTCGCTAGGACGATCGCGGACAACGCACCGCTGACCGTCTGGGCCGCGAAGAAAAGCGTCGGTGCTGCGATGGACCTGGGATGTGCCGAAGGTATCGAAGCAGCGAAGCGATTTCACGAGCGGGTCTATGCGAGCGCGGACGCCATCGAAGGGCCGCGTGCCTTCGCAGAAAAGCGTGCGCCCCGCTGGATCGGCGCATGAACGGTGCTGCGGCATCGCCGTTCGTTCGGGTAGGCCACGAAGACGGCATCGTCACGTTGACGCTGAGTCGACCCGAGACGCTCAACCGGTTGACGACCGGGGACCAGTTCCTCGAACTGGCGCAACGGATCCGCGAGGTCCAGGCTGACCCCACCGCGCGCGTGCTGGTGATTACCGGCGAAGGCAGGGCCTTTTGTGCCGGCAGCGATATCCGCAAGATGGCTGCGCGCGAGGGCTTCTCCGCCGGCAGTGTCTCGGAGATTCAGCAACGGTACCGGCAGACGATCCACCAAGTGCCCTTGGCGCTCACCGAAGCCGACATCCCGACAATCGCCGCGGTCAACGGCGCCGCGTATGGCGCTGGCTGCGATCTGGCGTGCTTCTGCGATCTCCGGGTGGCCGCGCGAAGCGCCACCTTCGCGGTGAGCTTCGCGCAGTTGGGCATTGTTTCCGGCGACGGCGGCTCCTGGATTCTGCCCCGCCTGGTCGGGCGTTCCAAGGCGATGGAGCTCACGTTCACGGCCGATCCGATCGATGCCGAGGCTGCGCTTCGCATCGGCCTCGTGTCGTCCGTGGTCGACGACGATGCGCTGCTCGCGCATGCGCATGGACTGGCCCGTCGAATCGCCCGCCACCCGAGCGATGCCATGCAGATGAGCAAACGACTACTAAAGAGCTCGGAGCAAATGAACCTGGCAGGCCATCTGGATTTGGTGGCCGCCTTCCAGGCGATCGCGCATGCCTCGCCGGAGCATCTGGCCGCCGTGGAAGCGGCCGTGGCCGGGTTGAAAGCGCGTAACCAGAATCCGCCGCGTTAGTCTGCTGGCTGAAGCTCCTGTGCGATCTGGCCTGCGATCACAAGCAGTTCGGGTGCCACCACTTCGCGCAGGTGCTGCTCCATATCGTCACCGCCGACAGCCATTGCGGCCAGCACGAAGTGGGATTCGTCGCCCCGGCAGATCGGCGTCGCGATCGAGCTGGTCTGGCTTGTGACCGTCGAAGCGAGGAAGCACCAACCACGCTCATCCAGCTCCTGCAGGGCGCCATAAACGCTCGACATCATCCGAAACGAGCTGTCCTTCTCTGCTTCTCCCAGCGACTCGATTAGCTTCGCGCGCAAGGCCGGTGATTGCGCCCACAGGTAGGCTCGGCCCGACGCTGAGGTAGTGATCGGCAGGCGGGTCCCGGTGCTCAGGCCCAGGCGGACCTTGCCTTCAGGAACGCAATGCTCGACCACAAGCATGTGCAGCCGGTCGCGTGTGGTCAGGCTCACATGCACGTCGAAGCGCTCCGACAAGGCACGCATTTTCGGCTTGGCGATCTCGGCGATCTGCAAGCCGCGCCGCACTGCCCGTCCAAGCGTCAGGCAGGCGACATGAGGCTCATATCCATCGGCTTGGATGCTAAGCCGCAGAAAGTTGTGCGCCACGAGTGTGGCGATCAGCTTGGCCGCAGTGACACGCGATAGACCGAGCTTCGCCGCGATCTCAGCCGCTTGCAGCGATCGGTGCCTCGCATCGAACAGTCGCAGAATCTCGATGCCGCGCCGAAGTGAATCGACTTCGGCTCCCGGATCCAGGATGGCTTGACGATCGGAGGTGGGCGCTTCGGGCTTCCTCGTGCGGACCATCAGGACTCCATGGCGTTGGAAGCGGTGCTGAGTTCCGTCTCGAGACGGAACTTCAGTGCCAGCAGGTCCACCGCGACCTCTTCCTCGATGCGCTTGACGCTCAAGGCATTGACCGGCGCGGCGCAGCCTAGGGCATAGGAGTGCGGTTGATCGGGTGTGTCGACGACCACCGCCACGCCGTTGGTGCCCTGCTCCAGGCTGCCGGCCGCGATGCAGTACTGCCTGCGCTTCATTTGGGTGACGATGGCCTCGACCTGTTCCTTCAGGGCAGCACCGACCGGAGGATCGATCTGCGACAACCGGGACAGGAAACGCTCGCGCTCAGCGTCGCCCATCGACCCGACCTGGGCGCGGCCCAGGGCTGACTGAACGATGAGCAGCCGCGAGCCCGCACGTACGCGCAAGGTGAAGAGCATGTTGCGGCCATGGACGACCTCGTTGCAGACCATGGTGTCACCGTCCAGCGAGGCAAGAACGACCGACACGTTGTGCTGGTCCGCGAAGGCCTGCATTAGGGGGCGGGCGACGACGATGAAATCGCGGTTCGAGGCCGCAACAAAACCCAGCGAAAGGACCGAGGTCCCGAGCCGATACGCGGCCTTGGCCGCCGAGTAGCGCAGGTAGCCGGCTTCGGTGAGATTCGCGGTAATGCGGGAGACCGTGGACTTAGGCAGCTTGGTCAGTTCTGCGAGGCAGTTGTTGGAAAGCCAGCCGTTCGCGGGTTCGAAGGCCTTCAGGATGGCCAAACCACGCGCCAGCACACGAACCTCGCCCCTTTCTGACGTGTCATCGACTTTCAGTGAATTGCTCCTAGCATTTCAATTTCGAAAATTGAAGACAGTCTAGCAGAGATCACTGGATTATTTCCATTAAAAACAGCAGGTTACGCATCCCTTGTGACAGCAATTAAAACAAAAATAGATTATGCGGAGGCTGACGCCAGATCATCGACTTCGATATCGACGAGCAGTTCCCCCGCCTTCACGCTGTCGCCCACCGCAAAGGCCATCGCGCGGACCGTGCCGGCGAGGCTTGCGACCACGCTGTGCTCCATCTTCATGGCCTCGATGATCGCGAGCATGTCACCGGGTTCGACTCGATCACCGACGCCCACCGACAGCACCGAGACGGTGCCGGCCAGCGGCGCGACCGCGGCCCCGGCGACCGTCTTGTCATCGAAGCACCGCGCATGCGCAGGCAGCAGCGTGAATCGGTCGCCATCGAGCTGGAGCTCCCACGACGCATCGCGCCGGCCGGCCACGCATGAAACGTCTCCGGCCACGCCCTGCCAGAGGCCGTGGTCAACCGCTTCACCATGGACCTCGCAGACTTCGCCATCGATTTCCATCCGCCATCCGGTTGGCGTAACGGCCTGTATCGCGACTGACAACCTGCGTTGGCCCACCCACAGGTACGCCCGGCCCCAAGGCGCGAGCGGGTCCAGGCTGGCGCGATCCAGCGGGTCGACGCTCTGGCCGTACTCCCCTGGGCACAAACCACTCGGCACACGCAGTTCTGCTGCCACCGCGAAGGCCGCCGCGCGCGCCATGCTCGTGCGTTGCGCGAAGCGCTCACCCTGCTCGTCGAGATAGCGGGTATGGACCACGGCCGTGCGTACGCCCGCGTCGGCGAGCACGCGACGCAGGTAGCCGATGTTGGTCGTCAGTCCGAGCAGTAAGGTCTCGCCGAGGCCCTCGCGCAGACGATCAAGCGCCTGGTCCCGGGTCTCGGCGTGGGCCACGAGTTTCGCGACCATCGGGTCGTAGAACGGTGGCACCGACCCGCCGCGCGCCACGCCGGCCTCAACCCGAAGGCCGACCGGCCAGCGCACTTCCTCAATGCTCCCTGGGGCGGGCTTGAATCCGTCCGACGGGTCCTCCGCGTACACGCGGCATTCGACCGCATGACCCTCGCACCGAATATCGTCCTGCGGCAAGGGCAGCGGTTCGCCGGAGGCCACCCGCAACTGCCACTCGACAAGATCCAGGCCCGTCACGCATTCGGTGACCGGATGCTCCACTTGGAGCCGCGTGTTGACTTCGAGAAAGTAGAAGTGCAGGTCCTTGCCGACAATGAATTCGAAAGTCCCCGCGTTCAGGTAGCGGATGCTGCGCGCCCCCTGCACTGCGGCGTTCACCAGGGCCTGCCGCACGTCGTGGGGCAAGCACGGCGCGGGTGCCTCCTCGACTACCTTCTGGTGACGCCGCTGCAGCGAACATTCGCGCTCATAGAGATGGACGACGTTGCCGTGGCTGTCACCGAAGACCTGCACCTCGATATGGCGCGGCTCATCAATGTAGCGTTCCACGATCAGCCGGCCATCGCCGAAGCTGCTGCGCGCCACGCGAATCGCGGAGGCGATCGCCGCGCGAAGATCGGTGTCCTGCGTCAGCACCTGCATTCCCTTTCCTCCGCCTCCGGCACTGGGCTTGAGAAGCACCGGCAGCCCGACCGACTGCACCATTCGCTCGATGATGTCTGGGTCCTCGCTGGCATCGCCGCCACCCGGCACGACCGGCACACCGGCCTCGCTCATCAACGCCTTGGCACGGGCCTTGTCGCCCAGGGCCGCGATCGTTTCAGGCCTCGGGCCTACGAAGCTCAACCCTGCCGCTGCCACCGCCTCGGCAAAGGCGCTGTTCTCGGAGAGGAAGCCATAGCCCGGATGCACCGCGTCGCACTGCGTGTTCAGCGCCGCTGCGATGATGCGCTCGCCGGCGAGGTAGCTCTGCGCCGCAGGGCCGGCCCCGATGTTCACAGTGGCTATGGCACCTTCAAGATGCGGTGACGTCGCGTCGGCATCGGTGAAGACCGCCACATAGTCGACGCCTAGCGTACGACAGGTGCGCGCCACGCGGCGCGCGATCTCGCCCCGATTGGCGATCAGTACTCGCTTGAACATGGTCACATCCTGAAGACGCCGAAGCGCGTGTCCTGCTTGGGGCTCGCGGTCGCGAACGACAAGCCCAGCGTCAGCCAGGCCCGCGTATCGATCGGGTCCAGCACCGCATCCACCCAGAGCCTGGTCGCCGCGTGGATCGCCGTGCTCATGTCAGCATAGCGCTCACGGATCGGTTGCTTGAAGGCTTCGGCCTCTTCCGTGGTGAATGCCTGTCCCTTGCGCGCCAGCTGCTCCTGCCGCACCAACGCTAGTACGGTTGCGGCTTGCTCGCCGCCCATTACCGAAGTACGCGCGTTGGGCCACATCGCCATCAAACGGGGTCCGAAGGCCCGTCCGCACATCGCATAGGCGCCGGCGCCATAGCTGCCGCCGATGATCACGCTGAACTTGGGCACGCGAGAGGTGGAAACCGCATTGACCATCTTGGCGCCATCCTTGGCGATGCCGCCCTGCTCGTACGACACACCCACCATGAAGCCGCTGATGTTGTGCAGGAAGAGTAATGGGATGTCACTTTGGCTGCACAGCTCGATGAAGTTCGCGGCCTTTTGGGCGCTCTCACTGAACAGGATGCCGTCGTTGATCAGCACGCCGACCGGATAGCCCCCGATCGCGCCGGTTCCGCAAATCAGGCTCGTCCCGTAGCGCTCCCTGTAGAGGTTCAGTTCGCTTCCGTCCATGAGCCGCGCAAGGATCTCGCGCGCCGGGATCGGCTGCTTGGGATTGGCCGGGATCAGGCCATACAGCTCCGACGGTTCATGAAGAGGAGGTACCGGCACCAAGGGCGGCGAGGTGGCGGCCACGGGGCCGGGTCGCGCTAGGATGTCGCGCACAATCGTGAGCGCATGAAGATCGTCCTGTGCGAAATGATCGGCCACACCTGACAAGCGCGTGTGAACGTCCGCACCGCCGAGCGCCTGCGCATCGACCACTTCGCCGGTCGCTGCCTGAACGAGCTGGGGACCTCCGAGGTAGATCGTGCCGTTGCCCTGCACGATGACGGTTTCGTCGCACATCGCGGGGATGTAGGCCCCACCCGCCGTGCAGGCACCCATCACGGCCGCGACCTGTTTGATACCCATTGAGGACATCTCGGCGATGTTGCGAAATATCTTCCCGAAGTGGTTCTCATCGGGAAAGATGTCTTCCTGCAGCGGCAGGAAGGCACCGCCCGAGTCGACCAAGTAGATGCACGGCAGTGCGTTTTCGCGCGCAACCGCCTGGGCCCGAATCTGCTTCTTGATCGTCAGCGGGTAGTAGGTGCCGCCCTTGACGGTGGCGTCGTTCGCCATCACCACGCAGGCCCGCCCCGCGACCTTGCCGATGCCGGTAATGATGCCGGCGCTTGGCACAGCGCCGTCGTACAGGCCTTCGCCTGCGAGCTGCCCTAGTTCCAGGAAGGGCGTTCCGGGATCGAGCAACGCGTTGATGCGATGGCGCGGCAGCAGCTTGTCGCGTGCGAGATGTGCCTCGCAAGCCGACTGGCCTCCGCCGGCCAAGGCCGTGCGGCGAACTTGGCCCAACTGTTCGAGAAGCGCAGCGTAGGCGACCGCATTGGCGATGAAATTCGGGTCGGTGGTCCGAACAGCAGAACGCAATACCGCCATGTTCAGTCCACAAGTGGCAAGCGCAGCAAGGCATAGCCCAAGGACTTGCCGGTCTGGTCCAGGCGAAGCGTCCGGGTCGCACCGCCGTCTAGTGCGCCATGCATGACCACCACTACCGCCTCGATGTTGTCCATCGGGTAGCAATCCACCTCGCCCTGAACCCACTCGCCGTATAGCGCCTTCACCGCCTCGGGGGTCACGCTGGCTAGCAGGCGCGGGTAGTCCTGCGGTGTCTTGGCAATCAGGCCGGTCGTGCACACGTCGCCCTTGTCGCCTGAGCGAACGTAAGCAATGTCTCGAATCGTCGTCTTCATGTGGTGTCTCCTCAGGCGACCAGAATCTGGGTCTTTTGCTCCACGAAGGAACGGGGGATCAATGTGGGCCAAAGCGAGATCACCGGACGCGGCTTGATCGGCGTTCCGAACGAGGTGCCGCCGGGGCCCATGATCCACAGGTGCGAACCCGCGCGCCGGACCTTGTCCGCCTCTTCCATCGTGTGCGTGCGCACTGCGCAACGCAGCCCGACCTCGGGCAGATCATTGGCGAGCGCGGGATCAAGCGCCGGCGCCGCAGGGCCGTGCAGCGTGTTCAACCCGATCAGATCGAAGTGGATATGGTTCGCAGCTAACCCCATACGCTCAAAGCGCTCGAGCATCGTCTGCTTCGCTTTCAGCGCACGGTCATAGGCGTTGGGCCATGGGAAGAAGGCCATACTCTCGCCGATCCATCCGTCCTGATAGCCGACCACCAGCTTCAGCAGATCGGGTGCGGGATGGCCCTTGATGCCTTCGATGCGCACGCGATCCGGGCCGGTCTGCGACAGTCGCAGCGAGGTGAAATCCGCGATCGCATCCGGCATCAGGTAGCTGCGCGGATCGGCGATCTCATAGACCAGGTGCTCCTTGATGGTGAACAGGTCGACGCGCCCGCCGCTGCCCGGCACCTTGGTGACCTCGGCGCTTCCGTCCGCATGGAATTCGACGATGGGGAAGCCCACGCGCCCCATGTGCGGCATCTCCGCGAAGCGGGTTGACATCCCGCCCGTGCAGGCCGAGGCGCATTCCACGATATGGCCCAACGTGACCGCGGCGGCAAGCCGGTTCACGTGCGCGGCATCGCGCGCCCAGTCGAACTCGTGCGCGAGCGGGCCGACGTAGACCGCGTTGTCGGACACACGCCCGGCGATCACCACGTCCGCTCCGCCGGCCAAGCCTTCGACGATGCCGGTGCTGTCGGTGTAGACGTTGGCGGAAACAACTCGATCACGAATCGCGGCGAAATCGGCGTCGCCCGTGTCCATGTTGACCAGTGGTACGCCTTGCGTCAGCAACAGATCTAACTTGCCGAGCAGATCATCGCCTTCCACCAGTGCCACGCGCGTGCCCTGCAGCCCGGCCTTGCACGCGCCCTCGGCAATGCGCTCGGCCGCCGCGCGCGGATTCACGCCGCCCCCATTGGAGATCAGCCGCGTCCCGCGTTCGCGCGCCGCACCCAGCATCGCGTTCATGTAGGCCACAGCATCCGGCACGTAGCCCGCCTGCGGATTCTTGAGCTTCTGTCGCTGCAGTAAGGCCATCGTTAGCTCCGCCAAGAAGTCAAAGCACAGATAGTCGAGATTTCCGTATTTCAGCAGTTCCATGGCGGGATCCATGGCATCTCCCCAGAAGCCAGAACCCGCTCCTAAGCGCACCACCTTTTTCATACAAACTCCTTCAAGTGACCCTGCCGTCAGGGTAATTTCATTCTATACATTCTAATTTTATTTTACAACATAGGAGCTTGTCTGACTTTCCTCATTCATCCGCTGCCGCCTCGTGCCAAGCTTGTTCTTGCTTGAGAACTGGCTTGCCGGCTTGGTTGTTCATCGTGGCCTTGTAGCCGTCTTTGACGCCGCTGCATCCTTACCAGTAGCCATACTGTCTTTTGCTGCGGATCATCGGTTTGCCGCATGACAGATACGGATATTCCTGGGTGCGACGGGCGTACCCTTCTCATCGTCAAGAAAAGTTTTGCAGTCATCGTTGGTGCAGAACCAGGCGAACGTGCCTTTGACCTGCTTGCCGGTTTGTTTGTCCTTGCGCTGAAAGCGGCGCAGCGGCGAACTGCATTTCAGGCAAGGAGTTCCACTGCCGTCATCGAGGAAGATCTTGCAGTCATCGGATGGGTAGAACCAGCTAAAGCTGTCGCCGGTTTTTTTTGTAGCGGCACAATGGTGTACTGCACTTCGGATAAGAGAGGTGGAGCTTGAAGCCTTCCCCGCCGGCGCGGTCGTCTGCATAAAATTGATGCTGTGACCATTCCCTATTTCCACCCTCAAACCTTCGACGTCATCGTCATCGGCGGCGGCCATGCCGGCACCGAGGCGGCGCTGGCGGCTGCGCGCATGGGGTGCGCGACGCTGCTTCTCACCCACAGCCTTGAGACCTTGGGGCAGATGAGCTGCAACCCCAGCATTGGCGGCATTGGCAAGGGGCATCTGGTCAAGGAGGTCGATGCACTGGGC
>Ga0209628_10004043_pt1 | contig 10476 bp, 8 predicted proteins | sample TergutCu122P4_FD_187285 | JGI IMG/M metagenome (GOLD analysis project Ga0209628, IMG submission 187285) | Cubitermes ugandensis P4 segment gut microbial communities from Kakamega Forest, Kenya - Cu122 P4 (SPAdes) (version 2) | ecosystem: Host-associated > Arthropoda: Insects > Digestive system >... | reverse complement strand
GGCTTCGGCCTCACGCACGCCGAAAATGCCGATAACTTCTGGTTTCCCGACTACCTGGCCGACCTCGACGGCCTGCTTGACCACTACGCACCCAGCCAGCCAGTGGACATCGTCGGCCACAGCATGGGCGGCAATATTGCAATGCTCTATGCCGGCGCCCGGCCGGCGCGGGTGCGCCGCCTGGTCAATCTTGAAGGCTTCGGCATGGCGGCCACGCATCCCGAACAAGCCCCGGCGCGCGCCGCGCGGTGGATGGACGAGATCAAGGCGCTGCATCGCGGAGACAAGAATCTGCGAACCTACGCCGAACTGGCCGACGTGGCGCAACGGCTGATGCGCACCAACCCCCGGCTTTCCCAATCGAAGGCCGACTGGCTCGCAACACACTGGGCGGGCCAGACCCGCCTGCCCGATGGCCGCACCGCCTGGGCGATCCTGGGGCATCCGGCGCACAGAATCGTCAATGCCTATTTGTACCGTGTCGAAGAAGCTGTGGCGGCCTACCGGCAAATCAGTGCGCCCGTGCTCGCGGTGGAAGCCGTCGACGGCATTGCCCAAACCTGGAAAAAACGCAATATTCCTGATGATTTTTTGTCCCGACTGCAGGCGGTGCCGCAGCTGCGGCATGTCAAAATCGAGGCCGCCGGTCATATGCTGCACCACGACCAGCCCGAACAAATCGCCGCGCTGATCGAGGAGTTCGCTCCGCCAGATCGACGTTGAGCATGGGCTGAGCGACCTGCCATTTGCACCCAAGCACCCAAGAGCGCCCCAGAGGGATCGGGGCAAACGCGATCGTAAAGAAACCAGAAGAAACCAGAGTGAAACTTGGCCTGATATTTCGCAAGATTTTTTGCGTGCTCGCTGCATGCGCAGGACTGGCTGCGCCGCACTTCGCCTTTGCGCAACAGAATCCAACCGATGACCCGCCCGACGGCTACCCATGGGAAATCGTCGTCTCGCCGTACACCTACCACTACCACTACAACTCGGAACACCGGTACGTTTACCTGATTGGCCTTGAAAAACGCGATACCGGCAACTGGTCCTGGGGCGCGGGCTACTTCAGCAACTCCTTCGGCCAGCCTTCGTGCTATGCCTTCTACGGCTACGAGTGGCGCGGACTCTTCAACGTCCCACAGCTCTATGCCAAGCTCGGGGCCGGCATCCTGTACGGTTACGTCAAGCCTTACGAGAACAAAGTGCCCTTCAACCACAACGGGTTTTCGCCGCTTGTGCTTCCCGTCATCGGCTGGCGCCTGACGCAGCGCGACGCGGTACAGCTCATCATGCTGGGGAATGCCGGGTTGATGTTTTCCTACAACCGGCGTTTCTGAGCGCCCGCTCCCGCCCCGGGCCAGACCCGCCGGCGCGGCGTTCGATGACGATATGGCGCGTGAGAAAATACAGGGTTAACTTTTTCCACCGTCAGGACACTCACATGGACGCAGAACAGATCAACCAAATCGGCGCAACGCTCGCGGACCTGACCCAGCGCACGGTCGACCTTCGGAGGTATCTTTGACGCCGATGCCAAAGCTGAACGGCTGCGCACGGTAAACGCCGCACTCGAAGATCCCGCTGTCTGGAACGACCCGAAAAAAGCCCAGGAACTCGGCAAAGAAAAGAAATCGCTCGACGAGGTCGTGCTCACGCTCAACCGGCTGACCAGCGAACTGGCCGACAACACCGAATTGTTCGAAATGTCCAAGGCCGACGGCGACGAGACAGGCCTCGCAGCGATTGCCGGTGACGCGGAAAAGCTCGCCGCCGAAATCGAAAGGCTTGAATTCCGCCGCATGTTCAACAACCCGGCCGACCCCAACAACGCCTTCCTCGACATCCAGGCCGGCGCCGGCGGCACCGAAGCGCAAGACTGGGCCAGCATGCTGCTGCGCCAATACCTGCGCTATGCCGAACGCAAAGGTTTCAAGGCGCAGGTCGAAGAAGAATCAGCGGGCGAAACCGCGGGCATCAAAAGCGCGACGATCAAGGTCGACGGCGAATACGCCTACGGACTGCTGCGCACCGAAACCGGCGTGCATCGGCTCGTGCGAAAGTCGCCCTTTGACTCCTCGGGCGGGCGCCACACCAGCTTCGCGAGCGTGTTCGTCTACCCTGAAGTCGATGATTCGCTCGAAATCGAGATCAACCCGGCCGACGTGCGCACCGACACTTACCGCGCCAGCGGCGCTGGCGGCCAGCACATCAATAAAACCGATTCGGCGGTGCGCCTGACGCACATCCCCACCGGCATCGTCGTCCAATGCCAGGACGGGCGCAGCCAGCACAGCAACCGCGAAGTGGCCTGGAAACGGCTGCGCTCGCGCCTATACGACCTCGAGATGCGCAAGCGCCTCGAAGAGCAGCAAAAGCTCGAGGACAACAAGACCGACGTCGGCTGGGGCCACCAGATCCGCAGCTACGTGCTCGACCAGAGCCGTATCAAGGATCTGCGCACCAACTACGAAACTTCAGCGACGCAAAAAGTTCTAGACGGTGACCTCGATCCTTTCATCGAGGCCTCGCTCAAGCAAGGCGTGTAACCCGAACCGCTCCACGTAATCTGTACGGAGACCTCAATGTATTTTGGAGACCCCCAGGGCCAGGCCGTTGCCATCCACCGCGAAGACTATGCGCCGCCGCCCTACTGGATCGACACGGCCGAGCTGACTTTCGATCTGGATCCGGCCAAAACGCGCGTGCTCAACCGCATGCGCATACGCCGCAACGCCGGCGTGCAGGCGCAGCCGCTGCGCCTGCATGGCGACGAACTGAACCTCGCGCGTGTGCTGGTCGACGGCCGCAGCGCCTCCTTCCGCATGGAAGGCGACCAGCTCGTGCTGGACAACCTGCCCGATGATTTCGAGCTGGAGCTGTTCACCACCTGCGCGCCGGCCAAGAACACCAAGCTGATGGGCCTGTTCGTCAGTGAAAACACTTTTTTCACCCAGTGCGAGGCTGAAGGCTTCAGGCGCATCACTTACTTCCTGGACCGTCCCGACGTGATGGCCAGCTACACGGTGCTCATCCGCGCGAACAAGGCCGACTATCCGGTGCTGCTGTCCAACGGCAACCTGGTCGAACAGGGCGATCTGCCCGAAGGGCGGCACTTCGCCAAGTGGGTCGATCCCTTCAAGAAACCGAGTTACCTGTTCGCGCTGGTTGCCGGCAAACTGGTCGCGCGCGAGCAGCGCATCGTCGCGCGCAACGGCAAGGAACACCTGCTGCAGGTTTACGTGCGTCCCGGCGAGTTGGACAAGACCGAGCACGCGATGACCTCGCTGATGAAAGCGATCGCATGGGACGAGGCGCGCTTTGGCCTGCCGCTGGACCTGGAGCGTTTCACGATCGTCGCCACCAGCGACTTCAACATGGGCGCGATGGAAAACAAGGGCCTGAACATCTTCAACACGAAGTACGTTCTGGCCAACCAGGCAACCGCCACCGACGCCGATTTCAGCGGTATCGAGAGCGTGGTTGGCCACGAATACTTCCACAACTGGACCGGCAACCGCATCACCTGCCGTGACTGGTTCCAACTCTCGCTCAAAGAAGGCCTGACCGTCTTTCGCGACCAGGAATTCAGCCAGGACCTGTGTGCCGACGCATCGGCGCGCGCGGTCAAGCGCATCCAGGACGTGCGCGTGCTGCGCACCGCGCAGTTCCCCGAAGACGCCGGCCCCATGGCGCACCCGGTGCGGCCCGACAGTTACATTGAAATCAACAATTTCTACACCGTCACCGTCTATCAAAAAGGCGCCGAACTCGTGCGCATGATGCAAACGCTGGTCGGCCGCGAGGGCTTCGCGCGCGGCATGACGCAGTATTTCGACCGCCATGACGGCCAGGCGGTCACCTGCGACGACTTCGCGCAAGCCATTGCCGACGCCAATCCCGACTCGCAGCTCGCCCAGCGGCTGCCGCAGTTCAAGCGCTGGTACAGCCAGGCCGGCACGCCACGCCTGAGCGCGCGCGGCCACTACGACGCCGCGACGCGCCGCTACACACTCACGATCGACCAGTACTGCCTGCCAACGCCCGCCCAGCCCGACAAGCTGCCTTTCGTGGTGCCGGTCAGCATGGGCCTGATCGGCGTGGACGGACGCGAATTCGCGCTGCGCCGCGAAGGCGAAGACGGCATCAATCGCACGACCCGCACACTGGTGCTGCTGGAGCCGCATGAAGAATTCGTCTTCACCGACATCGACAGCGAACCGGTCCCCTCGATCCTGCGCGGCTTCAGCGCGCCCGTGCTCCTTGAATTCGATTACACCGGCGCGCAATTGCTCACGCTGCTGGCGCACGACCCCGATCCGTTCAACCGTTGGGAAGCCGGCCAGCGCCTGGCGTTGCGATCGGCCCTCGCCGCCATCGAGGCCCCAGCGTCGAACGCGGCCGTGCTCGACGCCGCCTTCATCGACGCCATGCGCCGCCTGCTGCGCGATCCGGCGCTCGATGCCGCGTTCAAGGAACTCGCGCTGACGCTTCCCTCGGAAAGCTACATCGCCGAACAGCTCGACACCGTCGATCCGCAACGCATCCATGCGGTGCGCGAGGCGATGCGCATGCAACTGGCGACGGCACTGGCGCCCGACTGGGAATGGGCCTACGAAACGCACCGCGACACCGGGGCCTATTGCCCCGATCCGCACTCGGCCGGCCGGCGCGCGCTCGCAGGACTTGCGCTCACCATGCTCTGCCTGGCGGCGCGCGAGACGGGCGATGCCGTCTGGCCCGGCAAGACCTTGCAGCGCTTCAAAGACGCAGGCAACATGACCGATCGCTTCAACGCACTGGCCGCGCTGGTCTCCAGCGGCCATCCGCTGGCAAGGCAGGCGCTCGCGCGCTTTCATGCGATGTTCAAGGACGAGGCGCTGGTCATCGACAAATGGTTCGCGCTGCAGGCCGGCGCGCCCGACCGCGGCGGCGACGTGCTGCCGGCCGTCTGCCAGCTGATCAAACACCCGGACTTCTCGATCAAGAACCCCAATCGCGCGCGCAGCGTCATCTTCAACTACTGCCACACGAACCCAGGGGCCTTCCATCGCAGCGACGCCGCCGGCTACGTCTTCTGGAGCGAGCGCGTCACCGAGCTTGACGCCATCAATCCACAGCTCGCCGCCCGCTTGGCGCGTGCGCTGGACCGCTGGACCAAGCTGGCCGAACCCTACCGCGGCGCGGCGCGTGAAGCCATCGCGCGCGTAGCCGCCAAGCCCGACCTCAGCCGCGACACCCTTGAGGTACTCAATCGCGCACTGGCCGGCTGACCCCATTTCCCGTCACCAGGAGCAACCATGGCCTCGAACATCTCCCTGACCCGTTATTTGATTGAACAACAGCGCGCCAACGGCCAGATTCCCAGCCAGTTGCGCCTGCTGCTCGAAGTGGTGGCGCGCTCGTGCAAGAGCATCAGCCTGGCCGTCAACAAAGGCGCGCTCGGCGGCGTACTCGGCAGCGCCGGCAGCGAGAACGTGCAAGGCGAAGTGCAAAAGAAGCTCGACATCATCGCCAACGAAGTGCTGATCGAAGCCAACGAATGGGGAGGCTACCTCGCCGCCATGGCCAGCGAGGAGATGGACAGCATCTACACCGTGCCCAACCGCTACCTGCAGGGCGAATACCTGCTGCTGTTCGATCCGCTCGACGGCTCCAGCAACATCGACGTCAACGTGAGCATCGGCACCATTTTCAGCGTGCTCAGAAAGCCCAGCGACCACCCCGGTGTACAGGAATCGGATTTTCTCCAGGCCGGCAGCCAGCAGGTCGCGGCAGGCTACTGCATCTACGGCCCCCAGACGACGCTGGTGCTCACCGTCGGCACGGGCGTGGTCATGTTCACGCTTGACCGGGAACAGGGCTCCTTCGTGCTCACGCAAGAGAACGTGCGCATTCCCGAAGACACCAAGGAATTCGCCATCAACATGAGCAACATGCGCCACTGGGACGCGCCGGTGCGCCGCTACATCGACGAATGCCTGGCCGGCAAGGAAGGGCCGCGCAACAAGGACTTCAACATGCGCTGGGTTGCCAGCATGGTCGCCGACGTGCACCGCATCCTGACGCGCGGCGGCATCTTCATGTATCCCTGGGACAAGCGCGAACCCGAAAAAGCCGGCAAGCTGCGCCTCATGTACGAAGCCAACCCGATGAGCTGGCTGGTCGAGCAGGCCGGCGGCGCCGCCACCAACGGCCGCCAGCGCATTCTGGACATCGAGCCCAAGAAACTGCACGAACGAGTCGCCGTCATCCTGGGGTCGAAAAACGAGGTCGACCTCGTCACCAGCTATCACGCATCGCGATAGATTGCAGCCCTTCGCGGCGCGCAGCGCCTACTTGCCGCGCGATTCGTGAGGGGGCGCCCCGAACGGGGTCTGAGTTGTTATGCTGGCGGTCACTTCTCTGCCCTGGCCCGCACACCATGAACACCTCAAGCTCTCCGCTCGCCCTCCTGAAAGACCAGTGCCTGCTCAAGACCGACGCGCTGATCGACGGTCAATGGCAGCCCGGCACGACGCGCTTTGACGTGCACGACCCGGCTACCGGCCAGAAGCTGGCCGGCGTCGCCAACCTCAGCGCCGCCGATGCCCAGGCCGCCATCGCCGCCGCCGGCCGCGCATGGCCCGCGTGGCGCGGCAAAACCGCCAAAGAACGCAGCATCATCCTGCGCAAGTGGTTCGATCTGCTGATCGCCAACACAGACGACCTCGCCCGCCTGATGACCGCCGAACAAGGCAAGCCCACGCCAGAAGCCAAGGGTGAAGTCAGCTATGCCGCGAGCTTTGTCGAGTGGTTCGCCGAAGAAGCCAAGCGCATTGACGGCGAACAGTTGCCGCAGTTCGACAACAACCGCCGCCTGCTGGTGCTGCGCCAGAGCGTCGGCGTGTGCGCGGCCATTACGCCGTGGAACTTTCCGCTGGCGATGATCACGCGCAAGGTTGCCCCCGCGCTGGCGGCGGGCTGCCCGGTGGTCATCAAACCCGCCGAACTGACGCCGCTGACCGCGCTGGCCGCCGCCGAACTGGCCTTGCGCGCGGGCATTCCGGCCGGCGTGCTCAACGTCATCACCTGCGACAGCGCCAACACTCCAGCGGTCGGCCTGGCCCTGTGCGAAAGCGAGACGGTGCGCCACCTGAGCTTCACCGGCTCGACCGAAGTCGGGCGCATCCTGATGAAGCAATGCGCGGGGACGATCAAAAAACTCTCGCTCGAACTGGGCGGCAACGCGCCTTTCATCGTCTTTGACGACGCCGACCTGGACAGCGCCGTCGAAGGCGCGATCGCCAGCAAGTACCGCAACGCCGGCCAGACCTGCGTGTGCGCCAACCGCCTGTACGTGCAAGACGGCATCTACGATGCCTTCCTCGAAAAATTCGCCGCCCAGGTCAAGGCGCTCAAGGTCGGCAACGGCTTTGAAGCCGGCGTGGCGCAGGGCCCGCTGATCGAGCCGGCCGCCGTAGCCAAGGTACAAAGCCACGTGCAGGACGCGCTCGCCAAAGGAGGCCGCCTGCTCGCCGGCGGCCATGCTCTTGCGGGCCAGTTCTTCGAACCGACCGTCATCGCCGACGCCAACGCCAACATGCTGTGCGCGCGCGAAGAAACCTTCGGCCCCTTCGCGTCGGTGTTCCGCTTCAAGACCGAACAGGAAGTCATCGCCGCCGCCAACGCCACCGAATACGGCCTGGCAAGCTACTTCTACAGCCGCGACGTGGGCCGCATCTTCCGCGTCGCCGAGGCGCTCGAATACGGCATGGTCGGCATCAACGCCGGCATCATTGCCACCGAACACGTCCCCTTCGGCGGCGTCAAGCAATCGGGACTGGGGCGCGAAGGATCGCGCCACGGCATCGACGAATACGTCGAGATGAAGTATCTGTGCATGGGCGACATCCTCAAGTAGCCGCGCCCCGCTTGCCGCTGATCATGACGGGCGGCGCGCGAGAATCTCGTAGCGGGACACCGGCGGCGCCAGCCGCGACCGCACCAGAGCGAACTCGCGCGCAAGCCAGCGAATCGGCGCCATCACGTGCGGCGCCTGGGCCTGCGCCGCACGGTGGGCGATCGTCAGGTGCGGCTTCCAACGTTCATCCGGATACGCCAGACCGCGGCACTGGAGCGCATCAACGACCGCGCGATGCAGCCTATCCAGGCCCGGATGCGGATCGGGGCACACCACCGCAACACCGTTGCGGCGCCAGATCTGCGGCGTGCGCACGCTCAGTTCGATCGGCGCCATTTCAACCGCTGACAAGGCCGATATCACCTCGGGCACGCGCGCCGCATCGACCTTACCCAGGAAATGCAGCGTCAGGTGGATGCGTGCAGGCTTGACCAGGCGCACGCCCTGCGGCCATTGCCAATCATTGCAATGCACCCCAATTGCCGCTTGAACCGGCGGCGGCGGAAACAACGCAACGAAAAGACGCTGCGCCAGTTCCACGCGATCTGGGAGTCTGTTCATGATCTATTCGGGGCTGCGCAGATGCCTTTTCGGGATGGAATACAAGGCGCGGCACTTGCTCGGACCTGAGATCACCGCTCGGAAAAAGCCAGTTGCGCCCCAAGACCGACAAACGCCCCGGAGAAGCCGCGGCGCAGCCAGGCCTGCACACGCGGCGACTCGATAACCGCCCGGCGGAAAGCATGTGCAAGCAGTCCATAGAGAACAAAAACGACGAAGGTCATCGCCATGAAAACGGCGCTCAGTCCAACAAGCTGCAGCAGCGATGACGCCGCCCCCGGCTGGACAAACTGCGGCAGGAAGGCCAAAAAGAAAATAGTCAGCTTCGGGTTGAGGATGTTGAGCAGAAATGCCTTGGTGATCAAAGACGCTGCGCTCGCTGCATGGATCGTTTGCGTTGCAAATGCCGAGCGATCACGCCACGTTGCGACGGCCAAGTAAAACAGGTATGCAACCCCTGCGTACTTAAGGACTTGGAAGGCCAGAGCGCTCGTGTGCATGACGGCAGCAAGCCCGAGCACTGTCGCCAGCAGATGAGGAACAATGCCCAGCGTGCAGCCCACCGAAGCGTAAAAACTGGATCGGCGCCCCAGCGCCAAGCCTGTGGAAACAGTGAACACCACGCCTGTGCCGGGGATCAGCACGACGATAAGTGACGTAAGGAGAAACTCGGCGGAAAGCATGATGCAACGTCTCCTGTGGAGCCAACCTGGGCAAGTGCTGCCACGCCGCAAACCGTCCGAAAAAGGCGCCGGCGCGGCCTCGGCGGCCTCGAACAGATCATAAATAGGCCCTAAGCCTGATCGGCTGTGCGCTGAACGCGCATGAAGACCTGGCGCTCATCAGCGGTGCGCTCAAACTCCCGCGCGATGCTGCCGCACACGAGGTCGCACAGCGCATAGACCGAGGCATCGGCGATACGGTAATAGACGCTGGTTCCGCGCCCTTCGCGCTTGACCAGCCCGTGGCGCGTCAGAACGGCCAGGTGCCGGGATGCGTTGGCTGCCGTGAAGCCGCATAGCTCGGCCAGCTCCCCCACGCTGTGATCGCCATCACGCAGCAGGTTCAGCAATTGCAAGCGCGCAGGCTCGGACAGGGCCTGGAAATAGGCCGCGACTTCCTTCAGTGCTTGCGGAGGTAACTCTTTCATGCGGGCACAAGTGCGTGCTACGGGAGATGGGTCATTTTGCATAGCGTAGGCACTCACAGCCCAAGTCTTGGTCAAAGAACCTCCGAATAGCCCCCTTCTGAACGGCCCACCACGCGGAAAACGCATACCAGTTCACGCAGGATCATTCAGAACTTCCCTAGCTTGACTATTTAACTAATTGCGTAAATAATAAACCAAACAGAGGTTTTTGCCAACCATGCTTTCTTCGATTTCTTCGAGCTCCTTGCCGATTCCGGTTCGCCGTGTCTGGCCTCGCCGCGCTGGGTCTCTGGCCATCGCTTGGCTGCTGTCGGCGGGCGCCCTGCCGGCCCTGGCCGCGCCGGATGCAACGCCAAGCGCCGCCCTGAAGACCGCGCCCGTCGCGTCCAGCGACCGCGCCGGGCGCGTCAGCTTCAATGGCGTGGTCGAGGCGGTGCGCCAGACGGAGGTGGCAGCCCAGGTGCAAGGCGCGGTGATGGCGCTGCCGGTCAAGGCGGGCGACAAGGTGCGCGCCGGGCAAATGCTGGTGCGGCTGGACGCCCGCGCGGCCGAGCAGGCCGCCGCCGCCGGCGCGGCGCAGGCGCAGGCGGCGCAAGCGGCGCGCGATGCCGCTGTCCGCGAGTACGAGCGGCAGCAGCAGTTGTTCCGCAAACATTACATCAGCCAAGCCGCGATGGATCGGGCCGAAGCACAGTACAAAGCCGCCAAGGCCGAAACCGCCGCGCGGCTGGCCAGCGCCAGCGCCGCGCAAACGCAGTCCGGCTTCTACGCCATCCATGCGCCCTATGACGCCATCGTGGCGGACGTGAACGCCGTGCTGGGCGATATGGCGATGCCCGGCCGCCCGCTGTTGACGGTCTATGAC
>Ga0209628_10004040_pt1 | contig 10480 bp, 5 predicted proteins | sample TergutCu122P4_FD_187285 | JGI IMG/M metagenome (GOLD analysis project Ga0209628, IMG submission 187285) | Cubitermes ugandensis P4 segment gut microbial communities from Kakamega Forest, Kenya - Cu122 P4 (SPAdes) (version 2) | ecosystem: Host-associated > Arthropoda: Insects > Digestive system >... | reverse complement strand
CCCTGATTTTTGCCCTGCATCCGCTAAACGTTGAGTCGGTGGCCTGGATGAGTGCGATAAAAGTTCTTCTTTACGCTTTTTTCTATCTCTTGGCCACTTTAGCTTTCTTGTCATTTCTAAAGAAGAAAAAATTTATCTATTATTTAGGCGCATTGCTTCTTTTTACTTTGTCTTTCGGCTGCAAGGAGCAGGCAGTCACTTTCCCGCTGTGGTTATTGTTAATTTATTTCATGCTTGGGTATGACTTCAAGCAACGGAAGGTTTGGAAAAGCCTTCTTCCTTTTTTCCTTTTGTCTTTTGTCTTTGGTTTAATAACGATGAGCGTCTCGGCGCGCTCTGAGTATGCCATGCAAGATTTATACCCTGTTTGGCAGAGGGTGGTATTCGGCTGCTATTCCTTAGTTGAATACTTAACAAAGTTTGCCTTTCCATACAAATTATTATACATCTATCCTTTCCCGATAGCGGCAGGCGAAGCAATCCCTTTGTGGCTGCTTATTTATCCCACATTAATATTTATAGCAGTCGTTACTTTGAAAAGTCACCTGTTAAAAAAGCCCTACCTTTTCGGCATCCTGTTTTTCCTGATTCATATTGCTATAGCCCTTCACGTGATTCCATCATCCCGTATAGCGATAGTAGCCGACAGGTATATGTATTTGGCGATGATTGGATTAGCTTTTATCATAGCATATAGTTTGGTTTTAGCCATAGAGCGCTGGCAGGGATGGATGAGGAAAACGGCTATTCTGGCAGTTGCTTGCTTATGCTTGTATTGGGGAGTCTTCTCCAATCTGCGCTGCAGAGAATGGCGTGACAGCGACACCTTGAAAAAGGAGTTTAAGGAGATAAGAAAAACTGCAAAGAGTGAATTTAAGTTTACTCACTTTTTTGTTTTTAGGGTAGAAAAGAAAATTTTTTTACATTATTAATTAATAAATTTTACAATTATGAAAATGAAAGTTTTTTTTACATGGGTAGGTGCATTGGTTATTCTATTAGCCTTTGCATTGAACTTGCGTCATGCAAGTAACGGTTACGCACTTCGCTCGGGCACCTTTTGGTCCTATGTCGAAGCACAAAACACAACAGACGGGTCCGGAAATGGCTCTACTTATTGTTTATTGGGAATTTGTTTATATCCAACGAATTGCGTAGAGCAATATTTGTGTGCATGGGTCCCAAAACAAGGTGGCGAGATTGGATATGCTGAAGATAGGGGAGACCAAGGATGGTTTTGGTGCCCAGCCTTCGTCAATAGCTGTTATTATTTATGTGGAAAAATGCAACCATGGAACGATTGTTTTATGTGGGTATGTGATATGCTCCATTTTGAATGCGAATTTGTGATGGGGGTAAGTAGGGTAGAATGTGTAAACGACATGCCAATCTTTAGTGTTTTCCATAAAGTCAACTCATGTTCAGATTGTAATAACGGAGCATGTTATCCAACAAGCACATAAGTTCCGTATTTTATCAATGAAGAATGAATATTAAGTTTCAATTTTTTAACAACCTGTTTGATTGAAAATTTCAAAAATCATCCTTTAATGAAGCATTTTATAATCCACTTTTTCGTTTTATGGGACATGTTGCAAAAAATAATTACTTCGTCAAAAAAATAATTCTATTATTGTGACATAACTTTTTGAAACTGAAAAGTGGATTTTTATTATTGAGTTAGTAATTATCGTTTATAAAAAAAATTATGAAAAAAAAACCGTTTTTAATAATTTTACAAATTATTGTTTTCATGACTTCATGTAATAACGCAGCCATAAGATTTGAAGAGAGTGATTTTATTTCATCAACTGATTCAATCCATATTACAGTGATTCCAAACAGAGATCCTATCGAAATTGAGAGATATATTGATTCTGTTTATTATGTAAAACTCGAATTAACCGATGAGTCCATAATCGGACAAATTGACAAATTGTTAATTTTCGAGAATAAAATTTATATTTTAGATTGCCAGACTTCCAGTATTTTCATTTTCGATATGGCAGGTAACTATATATCTAAGATTTGCAAGATTGGAAACGGGCCGGGTGAATACAACAAATTACACTATTTCAACATTGATGAGGGAAAAAGACATATAGTTTTGACTGATTTACGCACAAACTGGACAATGAGGTATGATTTGAATGGTACTTTTATATATAGAAAGAAGTTACCCATTAACACAGTAGAATTTGCTCCACTTCCAAATAATAAAAATGTTTCTTTTGCTAATTTTAGAGATAACGCCAGATTACTTGAGACCGAATATAATATCATTTATTGGGATTCATTGATGCAAATCGAAAAGGTTTTTTTCCCTTACTATTCAAAAAACTTCTATAATCCCTGGGTTCAATTTGCAGTAAATCAGGGAGGGGCTTTTTATTCAAACGAAAATGAATTGCATTTTACCTACTCAATTAAAAATGAAGTTTATAGTGTAACAACAGAAGGCTTAGCCCTTAAATACAAATTTAACTTCAATGACAAGAATTTTAATTATGATGCCATTCATCGGAAAAATGGCTTGTTTGAATATTTAAATAAAGGGAAATATTGGAAAATCATTAAAGTCTGTGAGGCAGGTGCTATACTTGCTTTTTCGTTTACGGAAAATACTGACGGGAAAATCTACAAAGGATTTTATTCGAAACATACTGGTAATATCATTAATTCTACATTATTTCATTTGAATCGAATGAGCTTTTTTAATTACCCTGTTTCAAGCCATGAGGACTGGATAATTTGTGAATTCCCTGTAGATAACTTGTTAAGTTGGAAAAAATTTGTTGAAGTGTTAAACGATAAGTTTGAAGAAAGTGTAACAACTCTCGAACGTGATTTCTTCCTAGGTCATCAGGCGCTTATTGACCGAAAGCGTTTGGCTGATAGTTTAATTTTTGACGATAATCCGGTTTTGATGTTTTTCAAGTTAAAACCTTTCTAAAAATCTATTTATGAGAAAAATTGGCATTTTATTTACTGTAGCCTGTTTGTTATTCGTTCTTTTGTATTTTCTGAATACAAATAGTTATGTCTCTAAAGATCAGAATGAAAAAAGAAATTCTGACTATTTAAAATATATTGAAGAGATTTATAAAATCAATGCAAATGAATTTAACATCAATTCTCTAATGTATTTTAACGATTCGCTTTACCTGTCAATTAATAAACGTCTATTGGGTAACGAATTTCAATTAGTTTTATATATTCCGGCTAACAATTGTCAGGATTGCGTCATCAGAGCCATAGAAAAGTTAAAATCTCTACCTGCTTTGATTCAGGACAAAATATTTATAATGACATCCTTTTCAAGAGAGCGAGATATTAGAATGTGGATTAGCTCGCATAAATACAAGTATCCGGTCTATAATAGCATAAACTTTCGGGCAACCGTCTTTGCTTCTAAAAACAGATTAACACTTTTTTTAGAACATAGTTCTGGCATTCCTTCCAATTTCTTCATCTTAGAAAAAATATTCCCCTACATTTCCGAAAACTATTTTAACTATATTATTTCAATTTTTGAAAAGGGAATCAACGGAATTGGAGATGAACGTGAGTTATTAGGTGATGAAAAACCCGAAATACAAGTTCTGAAAAAACACGATTTTAGCGAGCTAACTCTTAAAGAAAAGGTTTTTACTTATTTTGAATTTGAGAATCTTTCTTCCCTTCCCTTTATAATAACTGATGTAAGAACTAATTGCGGATGCACGATGCCAGAATGGGATAGAAAACCGGTTGGGAAAAATGGAATCCTAAGGGTGAAAGTGGAATTTGTTGCAGAGAACACCGGTATTTTTTCAAAACGAATAACTGTTTTTTCTAATGCCAAAGACAGTCCTCACACTTTGACAATAGCAGGAAATGTTAAAAAACCTACAGACAATTTAACTATATGTATACCCAAATATAAACAACTATGAGGTTTATAGTGCTTTCTTTAGCCCTGTTAATAATCGGTATAGAAATATCCGGTCAGATAATACGCCAGTTTGAAGCTATCAAGGACAGTCTAACCAAACAGTTGATTACCTACCCGCAGGAGAAACTGCATCTGCATACCGACCGGACGATGTATATGCCGGGCGAAAAGATATGGTTTAAGGCCTATCTTGTCGATGCATTCAGCCATCAGCCGCTTACACACAGTCTTTATATATACGTCGAACTGATCGATTCTACCCAAACGATACAAAAACGGGTGATGATTCGACAGGACAATAACAGCCTGTATCACGGTTATCTTCCTGTTCCCGAAAAAATAGCCGGCGGCGCTTATACGATACGCGCCTACACCCGATACATGGAAAATCTGGGCGATGACTACTTTTTCAAAAAAAATATCACTGTCAGTGGAAATGAGGGCAGTATGGGAATGGAAAGAAAGCCGAAGGACGACTACCATGTATCGCTCTTGCCCGAAGGTGGGCACCTGCTTACAGGCGTTTTTTGCAAGGTGGCTTTTAAGGCGCAAAATGTGAACGGCTATTCGGAAGCAATAGCCGGAGAGGTAGTCGATGAAAAAGGGGTTCAAATATGCACTGTTAAAACGGTTTATGCTGGGATGGGTTACTTTGTTTTATTGCCTGAAAAGAACAAAAAATACTACCTGAAATGCAAAAACAGCAAAGGCCTTGAGAAACGGTTTGAATTGCCAACCGCCGTTAGCGTCTGTGCGGTTTTCGCTTCCTTTAGGAATAACAATCACCTGATATCAATTGGAAAAGCATCGGATAGTCCGGAGAAGCCTCTTTATATGCTTATCCAATCGCGCGGACGACCGCTCTATTTTGATCGATTGGACAGTCAAAAGACTTATGTTTCAATCTCGCGCGAGGAGCTTCCTTCGGGAATTATCCAGTTTTTATTGTTTGACGAAAACCTGAACCCGTTGAGCGAGCGGCTTGTTTACAACAAAAGCGATGATCAGGCAGAAGTTATGTTTAACACCGACAAGCCGGTCTATAGCAAAAGAGAGTTAGTACGCGCCGAATTAGCTATCAGGGATGCCGAAGGCGCTATTTTACAGGGTAACCTGTCGATGGCTGTCACCGATGATAAAGATACGGATGTCGATTCGATGACTACCATACAGTCGAGCCTGCTGCTATCGTCGGAATTGAAAGGTTATATTGAGAATCCTGCTTATTATTTATTAGACACCCCCGAATCGGAACGCGCCTTAGACCTGTTGATGATGACGCACGGCTGGCGAAGATACAATATACCAGCAACCATCAAAGGCAAGTATGAATACCCGAAAATAGCCTTTGAAGAATCAAAAGGGATAACAGGAGCGATAACATCAAGAATCCTTAAAAAACCGGTCGAAGGCAGTAAGGTGACATTTTTTGCCGATGATGGAACCTACGCCGTTTTAGAAACAGATGCCCAAGGACGTATTGAAATCTTTGGCCTCGACTACCCTGAAAACACAAGAATCATTATCCAGGCAAAAAATCTGAGCGATAAAAACTTCGTCAACTTGGACATAGAGAAAGAACAATTTCCAAATGCTGTTTATGCGTTTCAGATCAAAAGCGCCTATACAAGCGAAACAAGCAACAAAGCCGACGAATTTTTGCAAAAAGCCGCTCAAAGGGCTAAGTATGATGAAGATATACGGAACATTGAATTAGGCGAAATAGTAGTAAGCGCCAATAAACCAACAGATAAAGTGTTGAATTATTACTTGAATGTCAAACCGGATTACACCATTAACAGAGAACAGATTGAACAGTATAAAGAAAAGAACGTTGAGAAACTCATTATGAGGCTTCCGGGCGTGCTTGGCGCTAAAAATCAAGGGGTTTTGTCGCTTAAATTAACCTTAGCAACGGGTAATCCGGTTGTGATCATTGATGGCGTACTGCAAAACTGGATTGGAAATCGTCATCCTGTTGAAAATATCAAATCGGTAGATGACATCAAAGAAATATTTGTTGTAGGAGGCGGTAAAACCAACCGATTCGGTTTAGGAAGTAATTCAAGAACTCGACAGATGGTTGGTGATATTGTATCTGATTGGGATTTGCGAGGTCCAAGCTCAATCGGCGGTTTGGAGTATTGGGGTGATAATGGAGCAATTATTATTAATACATTTGAAGGATATGCGTACGTTTATACACACCGGAGGCATTTCAATAATGTATCACTTCGTCCTTTAGGCTACCAAAACCCCACTGTTTTTTACTCGCCAAAATACGATACACCGGAAGCAAAGGACTTCGGCGTACCCGATTACCGGACGACCATTTTCTGGAAGCCGGATATAACTGTTCCGGAAAGCGGAAAAGCTTTCGTTGATTTCTATACGGCAGACTTTTCAACTACCTGTTCGATAGTGGTTGAAGGTCTGTCTTCAACCGGCAAAATAGTGCGATATGTATCGAAAATTGAAGTTAAATAGACAGATGAAAGCATTTTTATTATTACTGCTCCTGTTAGTTTCTGGTAGTATTTTTGCCCAACACACATTGGAAGCTGTCGTATTAAACGGTATGACCCGACAGCCGGTCGCAAACGCCAACGTCTACTTAGACGGTACAACAATAGGAACAAGTACAGACATACAGGGGAAATTTCGACTAAAAGTTAATATTGTCATCAACACACCGTTAGTAATCAGCCATATCGGTCATGAAAGATTAATCGTCCAAGACCCGTTTAGAGCATTACCCAAGACGTTATACATCGAAGAAAATGCTGAAATCATGGACGAAGTGACTGTTAAGGCAAAATTAGATAAAAAAGTACGAAAAGAAAGGTTAGCTCTCTTTAAAAATTATTTTTTCGGCTATGATGCTTATTTATGCCGAATACTGAACGAAAATGATTTGATACTAACGTATGATTCGGTAAGCTACGAATTAGTAGGAACGGCTCGTAAACCGTTAGAAATCATCAACAATCACCTGAAATATTATATCCGTTTTAACTTAATAGAATTTAGAGTCGCTTTTTCAAATTTTCAAATTGAACATGTTAATGATCAAGCCATTAGGAATACGCAAATAGCGCGGGAACAGGCTCAAATGATAAAAAATCTAATGACAAGATTGAATAACTCCTCAAAACATGCCTCCATCATTGGGACAGCGCTGTTTACAGATATAGGCAATGACAGTAAATCTTTGAGGAAACGAAGGATAGAAACATATAACAGGTCTTTTAGGCATTTTTTTCGCCTTTTAGCAAATAATAAAATCAAAGTCAATGAAGCGGGTGACCCCGACATGTCAGTTGTTTTTCATATTTTCGATTACGATGTTCCTAAAAAACTAATAACTTTTACTGACCAGGAAAGCGTGATGGTTATATCCGATTTGCCTGATTTTCCATCCGTAAAAAAAATCGTTCTCACACTGGAAATGCAAAACAATACCGGCAAAGGTAAGTCAATCTTTGTAGTCGACAATTCAATGATGAAATTCTACTACAAGTCACCTAATGAGCCGGGAAAATATAAGAATCTTGCTTATCAAGGGATGAATCCAGGTCTAAATTTCGAATATGCCGATTCCCAAATAACATTTTTTACTGATACCTTCCATATCGATTCTTATGGCAATACCGATTTGTATGATAAATTCTTCATGGAGGGGAATTTCGGGAAACAGCGTATCAGCACACTGATGCCACTTGATTATTCGCCTGAACAAACGGTCAGTTCATCCATTCCTTTTACAAAAGAACAAATACCGGAATCTGCCGAAGAGCGCATCCGTTACTACCTCGAAAAGCAGCAGATAACTTTCCCGCAGGAAAGACTGTTTATACATACCGATAAAACAAACTATATAGCCGGGGAGACTGTATGGTTTCGGGCTTATCTTACCGATTACTCGACAAACACACCGGACGCTGCTGTAAGCAAATATGTCTATGGCGAGTTATTCGACCCTGAAGATTCGATGGTCATGCGCGTCAAGATACGTCGCGATAACAACGACGTGTTTAAGGGCTATTTCGACTTGCTTCCTGACCTGTCTGAAGGGTTCTACCGCTTACGTTTCTATACCCGTTACATGGATGAGGTTGGTGAGGAGGTTTTCTTCAACCAAAACATTTTTATCGGGAATGCGATAGCATTGCTTCATGCTCATGAGCCATTAAGCAATCTCCCTGCTACCCAGATTTATCCGGCTTCATCTGTGTCCCTGGCTTCTCCAACGCTAACAGCGACCTTTCAAGAGGATTCATTGATAGTAACTGTGGATGGGACATCTCTCGATTCGCTTCGGCTACTTGGACTAAACAGAGGTAATATTTGCTTCATCGAACCGATAATAGATGGGGGGCAACTGTCTTTTATGCAAGGTGAATTACCTTCGGGGATATTACAAATACTGTTGTTAGACAGCCAACTGAAAACTGTTAGCGAAACATCAGTTCTTAACCGGAATGACAAAGAACTTGTACGGGTAAATATTTCGCCTTCAAAAGACAGTTATCAGAAACGCGAAAAGGTAGAACTGTTTGTCGAACTGACAACATGCGATAGCATTCCGATACAGGATGGCTTTTCTGTATCCGTAACTGCTCCCTTCTCTGTCCACGAATTCCACGAATTCCACGAAAAAATTTCAACTAATTATGCAGATGTGTTGAAAGGGTTTATTAAAAAACCGAAAACCTTTCCCGAAATAGCGCCGGAAATATCAGGACAGATTGCTGCCGGTATTTTGCGCTCAGCCAAATCGGGACAGTATGTCAAGATAGGCGCTACCGGGACTGAAAATACAAGTCTGCCGGAAACCACAACTGCTGTCATTGATAAAGGCTTCGACCTGGAATATCAGGAGTATCCTAACGGTACTACCTACACGCTGCAATTAGGGCCTTCTCCATCAAGCGCGGAAATCCGACTTAACCCGACAGCTTATCCTAAAATCAGCATCAAAAGGCCTCCATTCAATATGGATCAATCAGTCGCTGAATCATTTCGGAGCTATATAGCTACAACCATCGATCCCTATCGGGAGGAATGGCTTCGTTTATTTAAAGATGTGTTCTCAAATGACAAACCCGTAAAAGGTCTCTCGCCCTTGTCGCCCGGACGTAACAGTGATAAACGCTTTTCACGGGAAGAGCTGTGGAAGAATAAAAAAACACCTTTGCGACAGTTCCTCGCTTCGGTGGAGGATATAAACATCAGAACGGATGAAAATGGGAAGCTCCACCTGCGCTACCGAAACGGGACGGACTACTTCGATTATGTGGTTATCGTCGATGACCGCTGGCTAAATAGCAAAGCGAATGTATTATACGACGCTGACTTCAAGCATAGCGATGAGTACGGCTTGGAAGCGTTGTTGTCCCTGACAGCGATGTATTTTGATGAAATAGAGATCATTCATGCCCCAGCGCCGCCAATTAAACTAAAAAACTTTGGTAACTTAGTCGTTAACGACCCTGCATTATATGGCTTTCAAGAATCGTTATCCCCTATCGCTGTTATTTCGCCTAAACAGTCTCACGACCTTTCCCATCCTGGCTATATGGGCGTCATACTGATAACAACAGCAGAGCGAAATGCCGGAATAAGCGACGCAAAGGTCGTTTCTCCCTTAGGCTATCAGATGAACCGAGATTTTTACTCACCTGTATATGAGACGAAAGAGCAGAAAGAAGACCCGAAGCCCGACCTGCGAACCACCCTCTACTGGAATCCAAATGTGCAGACCGACGAAGCCGGAAAGGCAAAAATCAGTTTTTACACCCCCGACACCCCAGCCACTTACACCATAACCATCAAAGGCATCACAAAAGAAGGCTTACACATCCACAAAACCGAAAAAACAATGATAAACCGTTAAAATCCTTTTAAGTCCTGAAATAAGTTCAGGATGTCATTCGTGTGAAAAAAAAAGATTGAGAAATTTTTTTCCTACATTTGGAAAAATGAGTTTTTTGATATACTTTTGCACCTAAATACAAACAACTATGAGGATTTTTCTGATTTCTTTGGCTTTATTGCTCTTCGGAATGAATTTATCCGGTCAGATAACCCACTCCTTAGAGGCTATTCAGGATAGCCTGACCGTTCAGCTTTTGCACTATCCGCAGGAGAAACTGTACCTGCACACCGACCGCACGATGTATATGCCGGGCGAAAAAATATGGTTTAGGGCCTATCTTATCGATGCCTTCAGCCATCATCCGCTTACATACAGCCTCTACATATATGTAGAGTTAATCGATTCTACCCAAACAATCAAAAAACGGGTGATGATACGGCGCGAGGAAAACGGAATCTATCATGGACAGCTTCCCGTTCCCGAAAAAATAACCAGCGGGACGTATACGATTCGTGCCTATACCCGCTTTTTGGAAAATCTGGGCGATGACTACTTTTTCAAGAAAAACAGTAAGCGTCTCCGCGATGCCGTATTGACAGAGAGAAAAAGCTCCCCTACCTTTGCCGCCGAAAACAAGACTGTAATAAGATATGAAAGCATCGGCGCTA
>Ga0209628_10004039_pt1 | contig 10483 bp, 1 predicted proteins | sample TergutCu122P4_FD_187285 | JGI IMG/M metagenome (GOLD analysis project Ga0209628, IMG submission 187285) | Cubitermes ugandensis P4 segment gut microbial communities from Kakamega Forest, Kenya - Cu122 P4 (SPAdes) (version 2) | ecosystem: Host-associated > Arthropoda: Insects > Digestive system >... | reverse complement strand
GTGAAGGTGGCCGAGACGGTGCAGTTGGCGGTGATGGCGCCGGTGGTGTAGGTGCGGAACCCGGTCAAAGCGCTGTTGCCATTGAACGTGGCGCCGCCGCAGCCGCTGATGGTTCTGATGTAGTAGCCCGCGTTCGGTGTGATCGTGAACGTGCGGGTTGTTCCCGACACTACTTTGATCGTTCCCGAGGGGTCGATCATGCCGCCAGCGCCTGCGGTGGCGGTGATGGTATAGGCCGGCAAGAAATTGGCCACCACCGTGCAATTGCCCGTGATCGCGCCGGTGGTGTAAGTGTAGGTATTGGCACTGCTGTTGAGCGTGCCTGCCGGGCAGGTGCCGCTCACCGATGCGACGTATCCCGTATTGGGTGTGAGCGTGAACGTGGTGGTCGCTCCCGAATTGACCGGAACCTGTGTTGACGGGCTGATCGTGCCGCCCGCGCCCGCGCTGGGTGTGACGATGTAGGTGATCGGAGTGAAGGTCGCCGTCACGGAGCAATTGCTAGTAATGGGGACGGTGGTGTAGGTGTAGGAGCTTCCGCTGCCGCTGAGCGTGCCGCCGCAGGTGCCGCCCACCGAGGAAATGCCGTACCCTGAATAGGGCGTGACCGTGAACGTGGTGGCCGATCCCGAATTCACCGTGACCGATCCTGACGGACTGATCGTGCCGCCGGGGTTCGCACTGGATGTGACGGTGTAGGTGATCGGGGCGAAGGTCGCCGTGACGGTGCAGGCGACGGTGATGGCGCCCGTGTTGTAGGTGCGGGGCGAAGAGCTATTGCCATTGAACGTCGTGCCGCCGCAACCGCCGATGTAGGAGATGTAATACCCTGGATTCGGCGTCACCGTGAACGAGGCGATATTGCCCGCAGGCACCGTGGTGGATTGCGGTTCTATTAAGCCGCCAGTATTGACGCTGGTTGTGATCGTAATGGCAGCCGGGGCTGTGGCCGTGACCGTGTAGTTACCGGTCGCGGCGCCGAAGCCGGCAACCTGCAGGAAGTAAGTCTTCCCAGCCGCCAACGTGGCCTGTACCCTGAACTGCCCATCTCCGGCACTGTCGTCATCGGACGTAATTAAGGTTCCGTCCGACAACAACGTCCCCACTGAATTGGGCAGCGGGTTCACGGCCGGTTTGGACGCGGTGAACGTCCACAAGCCGCTCACCGGGGGGGTGATCTTGAACCAGTCCTTGTCGCCGCTGACCTCAATGCTTCCGTTGATCGGTTTGACCAGATCCGACCAGGTGCAGTACGACGAGGTTGACGAGCCGCAATCGTCGAAAGTCGCCGAGACAGTGCAGTTGCCCGTGATGGGGCCGGTGGTGTAGTCGGTGCCGTTGAGCGTACCGCCGCAGCCGGTGACTGACGCTGTGTATCCCGTATTGGGTATCACAGTGAAATGTGTGGTCGCACCCGAATTCACCGTGACCGGTGTTGACGGGCTGATCGTGCCGCCCGCGCCCGCGCTGGGGGTGACGGTGTAGGTAGCCGTGACCGTGACCGGATTGGGAACCACCGTCTTGGGGGTATAGCCGGCCTTGTTGGCGGTCACGGCCACGGTGATCTGCTGGCCGGCGTCGGCGGAGGCGAGCGGGTAGGTGTAGTTGGTAGCACCATCGATGCTGGCGCTGTTACGCTGCCACTGGTAGGTATAGAAATCCGGGGTGGGGCTGAACCCTAAGGGAGTCGCATTCAAGGAGTAACCCACGCTGGCGGTACCGCTGACGGTGACGGTGCCGCCGGAGAAAACGCCGGCTGTGACCGTGGCCGGATTGGAGGTCACCGTCTTGGAGGTATAGCCTGCCTTGCTGACGGTCACGGCCACGGTGATCAGCAGCTGGCCGACATCGGCAGCGACGGTCGTATAAGAGGAGTTCGAGGGCGCGTTGGGGATGTCGGCGCCGTTACGCTTCCATTGATAGGTATAAGACTCCGGGGTGGGGCTGAACCCTGAGACAGACGCAGTCAAGACGTCGCCCAGGCTTACGCTCGAGCTGATGGAGACCGCGCCACCGGTGAAGGAGCCCGGCAATGCTTGTGAGAAGGTCGCCGCAACGGTGCAGTCGCCCGTGATGGGGCCGGTGGTGTAGTTGGTGCCGCTAAGCGTGCCGCCGCAGCCGGTAACGGTGTTAATGCTGTACCCCGTGTTCGGCGTCACCGTGAATGTCCGGGTCGTGCTTGCAACCACGCCCGTGATCGGTCCCGACGGATCGATCGTGCCGCCGGGGCCGGCGTTGGTTTTGATTGTGAAAGTCGTCGGTGCAACAGCCGTGATCGTGTAGTCTCCGACCGCGTTGGTCCAGCTGCCAACCTGCAGGAAATACGTCTGCCCAGCTGTCAACGGAAACCATAGATCGAAGTGGTAATTTTGACCACTGACAAAAGTTATCGTGCTTCCGTCCGACGCATTCAGCTGTCCATGCGGAGAGGAAAGCGGAGACTGCGAGTCGGCGATGAAGTGCCACAATCCTGATACCGCAGGGGTGAACTTGAACCAGTCCATGTCGCCGCTGACCTCAAGGCTTCCGTTGATCGGCGCAGACAGATCCGACCAGGTGCAATACGACGAGGTTGACGAACCGCAATCGTCCGTCGGCGCCGTCGGGGCGAAGGTTGCCGAGACGGTGCAGTTGCCGGTGATGACGCCCGTGATGTAGTCGCGAGCCGTGTTGTAAGAGCTATCGCCGGTCACCGCCGTGCTGCCGCAACCGCTGATGGAGGCAATGTAATACCCCGCGTTCGGTGTCACCGTGAACGATAGTGTCGTGCCCGAATTCACTGCCTGAAAAGACGGCGGCCAGATCGTACCGCCAGGGCCCGCGCTGGCCGTGATGGTGTAAGTCGGTTGAGAGAAAGTCGCCGTAACGGTGCAGTTGCCCGTGATGGGGCCGGTGGTGTAGGTGGTGCCACTGAGCGTGCCGCCGCAGCCGGTGACCGATGCGGTGTATCCCGTATTGGGCGCGACCGTGAATTGGGTGGTCAATCCCGAATTCACCGCGACTGGTACGGACGGGTTGATCGTGCCGTTGGGGCCTGCGCTGGGGGTGACGGTATAGGTGATGGCCGTAGTGGTAGCCGTAGTAAATGTCTGGCTCCACACATCGCTGTAGCCGCCGGCGTTATAGGCAACGAAGCTAATCCGGTAGGCGGTGTTTGAAGAAAGGTTGGAAAGCGTTCGAGAAAACGCCTCGTCGGCATTCATGCTGCCCCTGTTGTCAACCCCAGCCAGAGCAACAATCTCAGCAGCCGTGGGGACAGAATTGCTGGCCGACTGCACAGTCCAATAAGCCGTGGCGTTGGCATCGCTGGTCACACTGAAAGTTGCACTTGTGGCCGTAATGTCCGCCACACTCAGGTCAGAAAGCGTGGGGGTAACGGTGGCTGTGGTAAACGTCCCGCTCCACACGGCGCTGTAACCGCCACTGCTAAGAGCAACGAAATCAATCCGGTAATCCATGTACGACGCAAGGCCGGAAAGCGTTCGAGAAAACGCCTCATTGGCGTTCATGGTTCCCGTGCCGCTCCCGGCAGCACCCGCATAGGCAGCGGCAAAAATCTGCGAACTGGTAAAAGTGGGCTCACTGCGCGGATGTATGAACCAATAGGCTGTCGCGCTCGTATCGCTGGTCACGCTAAAGGTCACGCTTTCTGCCGTAATGGCAGTTATGCGCTGGCCGAAAAGCGTTGGGGCAATACCGGTCGTGGTAAACGGATAGCTCCATACGTTGCTGTATCCATTGCTATTACCGGCAACAAAGTGAAGTCTGTAGCCCATCCCCGGAGAAAGGCCGGAAAGTACGCGGGCGAATGCCGTATTTGCGCTCACACTGCCTTTGTTTTCTCCAGCCATAGCGACAATCTCGGCAGCGGTCGGAATAGAAGTACTATACGGAAGCACGATCCAATAGCCTGTGGCATCCTGATTGCTGGTTACGCTGAAAACCGCCCCTCCTGTCGTGATGGCAGTCAGCTTCTGGAAGGAAAGAGCAGGGGGGGAGGTAGAAGAGGTAGATGCAGTCGTAAATGGCGCGCTCCATATGTCACTCCATCTTCCGTTCCAAGCCACAAAATGAAGTTGGTAGGCCGTCCCGGGAGAAAGATCGGTAATCCATTTGCTAAACGATGAGTTAGCGTACATAAAATTCTTAGTTGGGTTATCCCTGCTCTTTGTAACGATCTCGGCAGCAGTAGGAACGGGATCGTTAGCCGGAAGAACAACCCAACACGCATAAGCACTAATATTGCTGGTTACATAAAAAAGTGCACTTGTGGTTGCGATGCTGGTTACTCCCCCGTACAGAGGAGAAAGCGTTGGAGTAGGAGTAGCGGTAGTGCCAGTAGAAAACGAGAGGCTCTGGACAGAGCTGTATCCGGCGCTGTTACTGGCAACGAAGTAAAGCATGTAAGCCGTATCCGGGGAAAGGCCGGCAAGTATGCGAGTAAATGCTACATTGGCGCTCATGCTGCCCGTGTTATCTCCAGCCAAAGCAACGATTCCGGCGGGAGTAGTAGGAGCGGACGCCCCTGCTGGAAGCACTACCCACCAAGCCGTGGCGTCGGTATTGCTGGTCACGCCGAAGATGGCGTCTTCTTCTCCCATATAGTTGGTTATGCCCCAATCAGAAAGCGTAGGAGGCGCCGCAATGGTGGAAAACTGGACCGTCAGCACTTCGCTATAGCCGGCGCTATTACCGGCAACGATACAAAATTGGTAAGCAGTGCCCGGAGAAAGGCCGGAAACTCTGGCAGAAAACTTCGCACCAGCAAGCGTGCTGCTTCTATTTTGAGTTCCCGCCGCAACAACGACTTCGGCTGCGGTAGGAGTAGCGGCGCCGGCCGAAAGCACCACCCAATAGACCGTGGCGTCAACATCACTGGTTGCAGTCACGGACGGACTTGTGGTTGTTCCGGTACCGGACGTACTATCAAAACTAAGCTTGGGCACAACGGAACGCGGATCTGGGGGAGTCGTGGTAAACGGCGTACTCAGCACACTACTATCTCCGTTGCTGTTGACGGCGATAAGATAAAGCCGGTAACTCGTATTCGGAGAAAGGCCGGAAAGCTTTCCGGAAGCCCCGTTATAGTAGCTGTTGTACCTATTGTTTCCAGCCTCGGCGATGATCCGAGCGCCAGTAGGAGCAAGGTCATCAGTCAAACGCACGACCCAATAATAAGACGCAAGAGTATTACCGATCACGCTAAACGTTGCTCCTGTATCCGTAATACTGGTCATGGTCAAATCGGAAAGCGTGGGGGCAAGATTATAACCAGCGGCGGCAGTGACAAACTGATTCCACTTTACAGTGCTATATCCGACACTGTTACGGGCAACAAAATAAAGATAGTAACCTGTGTTTGGGGAAAGACCGGAAAGAGTATAAGAAAAAGTCGCGTTGGCACCCATCGCGCCAATGCTGCCGCTGTTTGCGGCCTCGATGGCGATCTGAGAGGCGGTAAGTGTGGAATCGGAAGACGAACGTAAAACCCAATAACCCGTAGCGTCAACATTGCTGGTCATGCTAAAGGTTGCGCTAGTAGACGTAATGTCAGTTATCGCGATATTACCAGAGGTGCCGGTGCTTGAAAGCGTAGGCACGTCCGCCTTGGTGGTAAATGCCGCGCTCAACACGGAACTGTACGCACCATTATTACCGGCGACAAAATAAAGCCGGTAAGCTGTGCTTGGAGAAAGAGCTGCGGCACTTTGGGTAAACGCCACGCCGGCGTTCATATTCATGTTGGAGGTATAGCTCCCGGCGACGATTTCAGCGACACTCGTTGGGGCAGGGTCGGTTTCCAGGCGCACGATAAAATAAGCCGTGGCGTCAATATCGCTGGTTACGCGAAAATTCATCCAAGTGCCCCCGATATCGTTATTGGTTATGCTCAGTGGAGAAAGATTTGGTGCAACGGGAGAGGGCAAAGTGGTAAACGCCTCACTCCATACAGCGCTGTACCTGTAGCCGTTGCCGGCAACAAAATAAAACCGATAGGCCGTATTCGGAAAAAGACTGGAGAGCGTGCGAGAGAACGCCTTGTCGGCGCTCATAACACCCGTGTTATTCCCGGCTTCGGCAACGATCTGGGCAGCGATGGGGGCGGTGGCGCTTGCCAAGTACACAACCCAATAGGCCGTGGCGTCAACATCGCTGGTCACATTGAAGGTCGCGCCGGTAGGCGTGACGCCAGTCACGCTCTGAGCAGAAAGCGAGGGAACGGCAGGAGATGCCACGGCGGTGGTAAACGGCTCGCTCACCACAGTGCTGTATCCGTAGCTGTTGCGGGCGACGAGATGAAGCCGATAAGCCGTGTTCTGAGTAAGGCCAGAGAGTGTGCGGAAGAATGCCGCACCAGGACTCATACTTCCTGTGTTGACGCTAGCGTCGGCAACAATTTGGGCCGGCGTGGGAACGGAGTCTCCAACCGGACGTACGACCCACCAAGCCGTTGCGGCGAGATTGCTGACCACATTAAAGGTCGCACCTGTGTCCGTGACCCCGGTCACGCTCAAGGAAGAAAGCGAGGGGGTTAGAGAATAATCGGGTCGCGGCTTAAAGCTGACGGAGACCGTGCAATCGTAGTTAACCTCTCGAAGTGTATAGATGAAGCCATCAAGAACATCCACAGGGGAGGCATTACTAAGGCAGGTTCTCTCGGCTTTATCGATGACATAGCCTGAATCCGGGCGCAACTCGAACGAAACATCTCCGCCTAACGGAGCCTTGACCGGATAATTCGGAATAATCGTTCCGCCAGCACCTGTAACGCTTGGCGTAACCGTCACTCCGGGAAGGAAAAGGATGTATTGAACACAATCTTCCGTGATCGGATCGCTCGTATAAGTATTCCCGTTGATCGTTCCTCCGCAGCCGCCGACGTCGCTTACCACTGCGTAATAGCCGGGATTGGGCGTAACCGTGACTGATACCGTCGAACCCACCGAAACAACCTTGTTGTTCGGAGCTTCCGGATCAATGGAGCCACCGTTGGGTGAGAAGTTGATAACGCTGACGGTTCGCGTTGCCTGCTTGGAAGTGAAGCTGACATACACCATGCAATCACTTTGAACCCTATTGGCGGGCAACGTATATGTAGAACCGTTAAGAGTGCCGGTGACCGAACATGTATTTCCGATCGCATCGATGACATAGCCGACATCCGGAACTATCGTAAGAGACACAACCTTGATATAATTATCATTTGATGTTGGTTGAAATGTAAATGCGGAACTCGGAACAATCGCCCCCCCGACGCTAGTAACTCTAGGAGTAATCGTTATCCCGCTGCCAAATCCTATGGAATCGGTACAGTCTGCCGTTATGAGCGCGCTTGTGTAGGTATATACGTTCGTGGAAGGATCCCAGTTGATCGTTCCCTTGCAAGTACCACTTACACTAGGGTAATAGCCGAGTTTAGGTGTGATGGCGAATGATACCGTTGAGCCTATCGGCACCGGTGAACCATTCGGTGCTTCCGGGCTGATTGATCCGAGCCCAAGATTATTATTTTTAACAGTAACAATTCTCGTTTCTTGCTGGAATGTTATTTTTACTGTGCAACTCGCACTGATCGGGGTGGTCGTAACAACATTTCCGTTTGTCGTCGGGTTGCAGCCTCCGGTCGATTCGACTTTAAAACTGTTTCCCGGATTCGGGACCACAATAATGGACGCCACTGAAAATTGAGCTACTTGAACAGTTCCAGAAGTGCTGACTGTGCCGCCGGGAGAGGCAGTCACGGTAAGATAAGTCGGCTGCGCTTTGAAGCTGGCAGACAATGTACAATTTGCCTGAAGCTTGATAAATGTATATGTTGCGCCAGAAACAAACAGCGATGGCGCATAACCATTGCACGTCGGCTCAACTTTATCGACGATATAGCCAAAATTCGGAACTACCGTAAAAGAAACATCTTCTGGAGGGCGAACCGAGACCGCAGTATTTGGAATTATTGTTCCGCCACCACCATTAACGTACGGCGTGGCGGTCACTCCGGAATAAAAAATTAGAGAATCCGTGCAACTTTCCATTATAGGCGCACTTGTATAGGTATATACATTTGCCCGTGAATCCCAGTCAATCGTTCCTCCGCAAGTGCTTTGAGGCGCCCATACCCAAGGATAAAATCCGGGTTTAGGTATAAGGGTGGCTGATACCGTTGAACCTTGCGGCACTGGTTTGTTGCGAATCTCTGGATTGATTGTCCCGTTACCCGAAGAGGCATAAAGATCTATCAGGCTCGCGGTCAGCGACGGCCTGCTCTTCCAAGCCGCAATATAGGGCGCTCTGGCGTTAAACGCGGTGGCGTTATCAGCGCCCTTGACAAGACAATCAGGAAGATCGGGGAATCCTACCGGATGAAAATAAGTATCCTTGTCAACGCCGCAGGGAGCACCGCCGCAAAATGCCGGATCTATTGCCGGATTAGAGAAAACAAATGCCTGTTTCCCTGAGCCGTTAACCACGATGGTGTCGTATCCCGCTTCGTTAGCATAGCCCCGGTTATAGCTTGGATACCCACCATCAAAATAACTCAAGGAGCATTCTTTGGTCGTTCCAGTTGCACCATGACCTGAACCAAGGTTATGCCCTATCTCATGTGCCAAAAGGTAGCCGTCAGCACCTGATGGCATATAATTAGCAGAAAGATAACCATAAATTGGATCAGATTCCAGCGATTCAGGAAAATCACCGAACCCAGATGCATAAACTTCAGTCCAGTTTTCTGTCTGAAACCATGACACAAGATCCGCTCCATATTTATCCCTTAAATCATGCATAAATGAATCATCGCCTCCAAGTGGTGTTCCTAGCGTGCCAGATGGTTTATATTCCTGGGCATGAACCAAATTGAGTTTGATATAAATTTTGCTATCGCGGAAAGCCGTATTGACCCAGGCAACAGCCTTATTGATATCAGCAATCGGATCCGAATAACTTGCCCCCGGAGTTGGATTTCCGTAGGCATGATCATAAAGAACCATCAAGTCGATTTCTACAATATTCGTGGGGCTTGCTGGCTTAAGATAAGGAAGGCTTTTGGCGGCAGTAGCACTTTTTTGTGCGGTTTCCTGTGTCGGAATAATATCGTCTTGAAGATTCGGTATCGGGTCTTCAATCCCTGCGGCTTTCTTGTCGGTTAGCTTTGCGCGTTCTTCTTTTCCGGTCAACGCCAGTTCACCATTCGGGGTGTCGATACTGCCTTCGAGGTTGCCGTTGTGGGTTGACATGAATACGCGGTAACCCCTGCCATGATCGCGCAGCCAGCCGACCCAGACTTCGCCGCCGTCGTAGCCTTTTTCCGTGTAGTTGTAGACCACCACATACTCTTTGCCGTCGGGAGCGGTTACGGTCACTTCTTCACCGGGCGTCATTGTTTTCATCAAATCTGAATCAAGCGCGACGAAGCTCTGCGCGCGGACGCCGGAGGCTGTCTTCTTGATGGCCTTTGTGGCGCTTTGGCCAACTGCCTCGTCGGGCAGTTGATGAAAAAGGCTTTTCTGCGCAAAGGCGGCAGATGAGCAGAGCAATGCGATGAGGAGGATCAGGAAAGAGCGCAGCAGCCCTCTCGCTTGCGGTGTGTGTGCGTTAGCCATGATGACGTCCCTTAAAAGCATGTCGAAACCCGAAACCCAGCCTCGGCCTCCCGCCAATCTGCAAGCTCATTACCTCCTGGAACAGAAAACGCTTTTGCTGCGGCAGCAGCGAATATTTGTGAGTTGCGCAGAGGAATGGAGCCAAGCCTTCTTGCCTTGGTATCAAGACGAGCCGAAGGTATGCCAATTCTTGTGCGGTTACGCTCCAATCACAGGCCGATCTTTACGTTGGCGAGACACTTTTACAACTGTTACGCATTCTGAGAAGAAATGAACACTTTTTGATGTTGTATTTGCGCAAAACTGCACGAGTCTTCCTCCTGCCGGAGATTGTTGCAAGGCTCCCTCCCATGCGAAGCGGGAGAGGGCTGGTGTGGGTGGCGTAGCGCATCGGTAAGGGCGACCGGCCGGTCGCCCCTTACATGGATACGCTGGCCCTCACCACCAAACCCAGTCAGCGTAGGATGGGCAACTCCCGGCTTTCGTAGGTTGGCGCTGAGTAAAACGAAGCCCAACAATCGGATGAAAAACCAGCATGGACGACCACGAGCGAATTTCAGCGCAAGTGATTCATCCAAACGAGTTGGGCTTCGCTTTGCTCAGCACCAACCTACAAAATCAACTGGCCCAATCTATGGCTCTGGTGAATGCAATGCTCAACGGGCGCAAACTTGGGCCGAAGGAAGAAGCCATCACCAAACCCCACTGGCTGGCCGCCGCCGTGCTGCTCATCTGGGCCGCGGCGGGCACGTGGTGGCTGGCGCTCTGAACGCGGGGTTGCAGCGTGCTCCTTGATTCATAGCTGTATGCCGAAGTGTTATATGTATTTACGATAGAAAAATATCGCAAAATCAGTAAATACTTTGGCACGCAGCTATGAATTT
>Ga0209628_10004038_pt1 | contig 10484 bp, 9 predicted proteins | sample TergutCu122P4_FD_187285 | JGI IMG/M metagenome (GOLD analysis project Ga0209628, IMG submission 187285) | Cubitermes ugandensis P4 segment gut microbial communities from Kakamega Forest, Kenya - Cu122 P4 (SPAdes) (version 2) | ecosystem: Host-associated > Arthropoda: Insects > Digestive system >... | reverse complement strand
AGCGCGGGGCCAATGATAGTGTTCACGTTGGTCACGGCGTCAAGAACGCCCTTTCCAAGATAGCGGCCTTTGTCGCCATCTCTGAGTTCCACGGCCTCATGCGCGCCGGTGGAGGCGCCGGATGGCACAGCGGCCCGCCCAAGCGTGCCGTCTTCCAGTATCACGTCGGCTTCCACTGTAGGGTTTCCCCGGGAATCAAGGATCTCTCTCGCGTAGACATCAGCAATAATGGTCATAATAATCGTCCTCTCTTAAAATGAAATAAATGTAATACCTTATATAAATTCAATGCTTGTTATACCAAAACAGCTGTCTGGCTTGCCCGCGAACGCCAGGCGATTTCAGTAGCGGCATCACGTTTTATAAGTACAAAGCCGCGTCAGTCACGCGTGATCAAGCTGCTCCCTGTCATATCAGCGGGCTTCTCTATTTCCATGAGCTCCAGCAAGGTGGGCGCGATATCGGCGAGCATACCGCCCGCGCGTAGGCGCTTTTTCTCAAAGCCGGCGCCTATGAGGACGCAGGGCACAGGATTGCAGGTATGCGCTGTCATAGGCTCATTTGTCTCGGTGTCATACATATTCTCAGCGTTTCCGTGGTCGGCGCTCAATAGTACCGCGCCTCCCGCCTCAATAACCGCCTCAACGCACCTGCCCACCCATGTATCCACGGTCTCAATCGCCTTGACGGCGGCGGCCATGATGCCTGTATGGCCCACCATATCAGGATTCGCGAAGTTTAACACAATCAGGTCGTATTGGCCTGATTTAATACGTTCCACAGCCTCGGCGCCGACCTGGGGCGCGCTCATCTCCGGCTGCAGGTCGTATGTAGCGACCTTTGGCGAAGGTATCAGCGCCCTGTCCTCTCCCTTCTCGACGGACTCCTCGCCGCCGTTGAAGAAAAAGGTCACATGGGCGTATTTTTCGGTCTCGGCTATCCTTAGCTGCCGTAGCCCCCGGTTGGCTATCACCCTGCCTAAAGTATTGTGTATCTCATGAGGCTCGAAGGCGACCGCCGCGGGCAGCCCCGCCTCATAAAGCGTCATGGTAACGATCGAGGGACGGATTGGCAGGCGCTCAAAATTTGTAAAATCCGTGTCCAAAAACACATGGGACAATTCCCGTAACCGGTCAGTCCTGAAGTTGAACATTATCAGGGGATCCCCGTCCCGTATCAGCGCCAACGGCGCGCCGTCATCGCCGACTATGGTAGTCGGCGTTACAAACTCGTCCGTCTCATCATTCGCGTAAGCCCGCTCTACCGCCTCCGCGGCTGACCCGGCTTTCGCCGCTTTATCGGTGACAAGCGCGAGATAACCTTTTTCCACTCTATCCCAGCGTTTATCCCTGTCCATGGTATAGTACCGCCCCGATACGCTCGCGATCTTGCCTGCGCCGATCTCTTTCATCTTCGCCTCGAGATCCCGTATATATCCGAGCCCGCTCTTTGGCGGGGTGTCCCTGCCGTCGAGCAGGGTGTGAATATACACCGCGGACAAACCCCGCCGCTTCGCCAGCTCGAGCAGCGCGTAAATATGCGGCATATCACTGTGCACGCCCCCATCGGATACGAGCCCTATCAAATGCAAGGGTCTGCCGCTGTCCATCGCTTTGTGGCAAGCGTCATTTAACGCGGGATTATCATAAAAGCTGCCATCGCGTATAGCGATATTGATCCGGGTCAGTTCCTGATATACGATTCTGCCCGCGCCGATATTCAGATGGCCGACTTCAGAGTTACCCATCTGACCCTCAGGCAGACCCACGTCCTCTCCGCTCGCGATCAGCGTCGTATAGGGATATCTGGCCATAAACCCGTCGATATTCGGAGTACGCGCCGCGGCGGTGGCGTCGAACCGTTTGTCCTCCAGAGGATTGTAGCCAAATCCGTCCATTATAATAAGCATAACCGGTTTGTAACTCATGGCTATCCCTTTCAGCTTTTTCAAGCGTCGCGCCATCTAAGCGGCGGCGGTGAGCGCGCCAACGCGCCGATCTTAATACCTCTCACCGGTTAAAACGCGAATACACACATTATAACCGAAAAACACTTACGCGCAATCATGACATATGCCGGCGCGCGAGATTTCGCGCGTCTCGCTTTATGGATTTTTCGCGGCGCTTGTCATATAATGAGCGCGGGCAAAACCAACGCTCGCGAATCCAATGCTCGCGGCGTCAATGTGGTCGTAGCCCAAGCAACGTGTTAATGGAAATCGCGGGCTGTTTTAATTCTGTTTTAATATATGATAAATTTTGACTAAATCTTCATTTGGTATTGTATAGCCACAGCAAACAATAATCATAGCGCCGCTTCGCGGACAACACAGGTCTCACAGGCTTCGCGGGCGACAGGCTATGACAATATCAAGGAGGAGAAAAATGACAATCACATTCGAGCAGGTTGAAAAACTCAGGGAAAAGGTAAATGTCAGTTTTGAGGACGCGAAAGCCGCGCTGGAGCTTACTGACGGGGATTTGCTTGACGCGGTCATATACCTGGAAAAGAGCGGTAAAATAGATACGCCGCGGATGAGCGCGTATAATACGCGCGTGGGAGGAATCAGCGAAGACTACGATGAGCCGGGCCATCCATACGGACCATACTGGAAGAAAAAGCGCTGGAAGGCGGAAAGAGACAACGGCGAGAGCTATAAAGGACCCACGTTCAGGGATCATATGCGTAAAGCCTGGAATAAGTTCCGCGAATTGGTAAGAAAAGGCAACGCAAACTATTTCGTAGTAAGCAAAGCCGATGAGATATTCCTCAGAGTTCCTGTTACTGTCCTTGTGTTGGCGATGATGTTTTTCTTCTGGATCACCTTTCCTTTGCTGATCATAGGGCTGTTTTGCGGGCATCGTTATCAGTTTCGGGGACCTGATTTTCAAAAGGATACGATAAACAACGTTATGGACCACGCGGCTTCTACCGCCGAAAGCATAAAGCGCTCAGTCATGTCGGAGGCGGAAGCGGCATGCGCCGCGAAAGCGGGGACCAAAACAGAGCAAGCGGATCAAGAACGGAGCGGAGCGGACAGCGAAGCGGATGATGAAGACTAAAGCGGAAAAAATACTGCTGGTTGAAGATGAGGAAAAGATGGCCCGGGTGGTAGAGCTTGAGCTTGTCCACGAAGGCTATGAAGTAACCAAGACCTTTGACGGGGTCGCCGGATTAGCGCAAGCCGAGTCCGGCGGCTTTGATTTGGTCTTGTTGGACGTCATGCTGCCAGGCCTAAATGGCATGGAAGTTCTTCGCCGTCTGCGCAGGACTTCCGATGTGCCTGTCATACTCCTGACCGCCCGGGACGCGGTAGTGGATAAAGTATCCGGGCTTGACACAGGCGCCGATGACTATATAACAAAACCATTTGTGATAGAGGAGCTTCTCGCGAGAATCCGGGCTGCTTTGCGAAAAAGCGCGCAGGGTGAGGTTAAGGACGCGGGCGTCGCGAAGGGTATAATACTTGAAGCCGCCGGAGTCCTGACCCTTGACGTGGACAGGCACGAGGTAAAAGCGCGCGGCGAGACTGTGGAACTGACCTTGCGGGAATTTTCCCTGCTCCAGTATCTGCTTGAGAACAAAGGCAGAGTGGTGAGCAGAGATACCTTGCTTGAGCGGGTCTGGGGTTATGATTATGTGGGCGAGACAAACGCCGTCGATGTCTACGTAAGGTTCATACGTAGCAAGATCGATGAGCGTTTCGGCTTAAAGCTGATCCATACAGTACGAGGCGTTGGCTATCAGATCCGCGATGATCAATCGTGATTGTAATCGTGGGTTAGCTTGGGGGTTAGCTCTGAGATTGGTTCTGTGATTTAACCGTGGATTGGCTCGGGGATTTACTTAAAATTATTACATTGACCGGGGTAGGATATGCCTGAAAACAGAGTCAGACACTCATTGTCGGTACGGTTAAACGCTATAATGTTTTTTAGGCGTTTTAGCCAAATAATCTCGCTGAATCTGATGATTTGCGTCTTGTTTGCCGCGGGTCTTATTTTTTATACCGAGAGCATCGCTTATCCCATGATGCTTGAGCGCTTACCCGCCGGCTCGCCGGGAGCGGGCAGATATGGTGGCGCCGGCGTCGTTCCGGCTGATTCAGGACAGGCTGCTCAGATATATACCGATGGCGAAGTATTGTTTGAGGACCCGGTCCGCCGAATATTCTGGACAAAGGACACAGCGCGGTTTACGCTCATGCCCAAGGACGCCCATGAGTATATACCCGAAAAACTGCTGAGGCGCGTACCGGCTTCGATTATGGACAGTGGCGTTGGCCGCTGGCTGCTTATGGACGAGGGGAGCGGCGCTTCGTGGATATCGCTTTTTTTCCGCGCGGACAGCTTATATTACGAGCTATCCCTCCCAGTAAGTGGCGGGTGGATCGTATCACGCACATCCATCGGATTGCCGGTGCTTGTATTCCTTCGTTGCTTTTTCGCGTTGCTTATATTGCAAACGTTGTCGCTTATATTTTCTTTCAGGCGCGACAGCCGCAGCGTTAACAAGGCCCTGAAACCTTTGCAGGAGCTTTCTGTGTCCGCCCGCGCGCTGACTGAGCAAAGAAGCCGTTTATCGCCCGAGTCCCTTCAAAGCCTTACCGGGGCTTTGGACTCATTCAACGCGAGGCGATTGGACGCCAGATTGCCGATGACAGATATCAGTGAGGAGCTGCAACCCCTTACCGCAGCTATAAATGAGATGCTCGCCCGCATAGACGAGGCGTACAGGGAGCAGATACGCTTTGTGTCTGACGCTTCTCACGAGCTGCGCACGCCTATCGCGGTGATAAAGGGTTACGCGGAAATGTTATCCCGCTGGGGCACTCAGGATCCGGCTACGCTGAAAGAAGCTATTGACGCCATACAGCACGAAGCTGACGCTATGAAAGATATGGTCGAGAAGCTGCTCTTCTTAGCGCGGGGGGAGAGCGACTCTATCAATATATCCCGCGATCCGGTGGACATATCCGCGCTGGCGTCCGAGGTTTTTCGCGAGGTAAAAATGATCGACGACGCGCATCAGTTTATCATTGAAGCCCAGGCTGAAGTGACAGTCGCCGGGGATGAGGGTCTGCTTAAGCAGCTTTTGCGTATATTGGTTGACAACAGTATAAAATACACTCCGGAAGGCGGAAAAATAACATTAAGGACTCGCGCCGGAGATGAGCAGGCTTTGATCAGCGTGCAGGATGAGGGCCCGGGAATACCGGAAGCGGATATTCCCCGCATCTTTGACCGCTTCTACAGAGCGGACGCGTCCAGAAACCGCGGCACAGGGGGGGTGGGTCTTGGGCTGTCCATAGCCAAATGGATCGCGCAAAAGCATGGGGGCTCTATCGGCGTTATCAGCCGGGAGGGCATCGGCACCCGGATGGAGGTCATCCTCCCGCTGTATGATCAAGGAGTAGTTTAACCGGTAAGCGGCGTGAGCGAACCACGTATAAAACCCCTGCCCGGATCGGATAGCTTTCGCTAACTGTGCCGGACAGGGGTCGCTTTTTATTAAGTGTTAATGAATTTTACTTTTGATATTTAACTCGTATGTTGAATTTGCTAAAACGCGCATCTAGATCCACGCTTTAAACCGCGCGTTAGAGCCTCGTTTTAAGCCACGTCTAGAGCCTCACTTTGAGCCGCGATTCGCTCCGCGATTCGCGCCGCGCGATCACCTACAACGCCTGAAGCCGTTGCTCCAACGCGTCGAGCTGTACCGCGAGCTCCTTGGGGAGCCTGTCGCCGTAGCTTGTATAGTTCGCCTTGATAGACCCGATCTCCGCCAGCCACGCTTCCTTGTCTATCGCGAGCAGCTCTGCCATATCTTGCTCAGTGACTTTAAGACCGCTTGTAACGATCGCGCCCGCCGCGGGCATATTGCCTATAGCCGTGGAGTCAGCTTTCGCTGTACCCTCGATACGCTCCACGATCCACCTGAGCACCCGGCTGTTTTCTCCATAACCGGGCCAGATAAACTTGCCGTTTTCGTCTTTGCGGAACCAGTTGACCAGATATATCCTGGGAAGCTTGCCCGCCTCGGTCTTCTTGGCCATATTGAGCAGATGCTGGAGATAGTCGCCCATGTGATATCCCATGAAGGGCAGCATCGCGAAGGGATCTCGCCTTACCTGGCCTACTTTGTCCGTGATGTCGGCTGTGGTGATCTCCGAGCCCATGATGGAGCCGAGGAAGATGCCGTGGTTCCAGTCAAGGCTCTCTGTGACCAGGGGGATGGTCGCCTGGCGGCGTCCCCCGATGAGGATAGCTGAAATCGGCACGCCGGCCGGGTCTTCCCATTCTGGCGCTATCACCGGGCACTGAGCCGCGGGGGTGGTAAAGCGGGCGTTAGCGTGGGCAGCGAGCCTGCCGCAATCCGGCGTCCAGTCATTGCCCTGCCAGTCGATGAGATGCGCGGGAGCGGGAATACCGCTGCCTTCCCACCATACATCGCCGTCGTCTGTCAGCGCGACATTGGTAAATATAGTGTTTTTCTGAATCTGCCGCATCGCGTTTGGGTTGGATTGCATGGACGTGCCGGGAACAACGCCGAAGAAGCCATACTCCGGGTTGATGGCGTAAAGCCTTCCGTCCGCGCCAAACTTCATCCATGCTATATCATCGCCGATTGTCTCGACTTTCCAGTCGGGGAATGAAGGCTCGAGCATAGCCAGGTTTGTCTTTCCGCAGGCGCTGGGGAACGCGCCGGTGACATAATACGCTTTGCCGGCCGGATTGGTGAGCTTCAATATCAGCATATGCTCAGCGAGCCAGCCCTCATCCCGGGCTTGTACACCGGCGATGCGCAGGGCGAAGCACTTTTTACCGAGCAGAGCGTTACCGCCATAGCCGGATCCTACCGACCAGATAAAGCGTTCCTCGGGGAAGTGGGTGATATACTTATCGTCAATAGTCGGTATGCACGGCCACGCGACATCCTTCTCACCAGGCGCGAGGGGCATGCAAACCGTATGCAGACACTTGACGAACTCGCCGTCCTCGCCGAGAACTTCAAGCACCTTTGAGCCTATGCGCGTCATGATCGCCATATTGACCACCACATACGGGCTGTCGGTGATTTCCACGCCTATCTTGGAAATATAAGAGCCGATCGGACCCATTGAAAAGGGAATAACATACATGGTGCGGCCTTTCATACAGCCCGCGCATGCCTTGGTCAGCTTCGCTTTGAGCTCTACCGGGTCGATCCAGTTGTTTGTGGGGCCGGCGTCTTCCTGTTTTACGGAAGCTATAAAAGTCCGGTTTTCCGCCCGGGCCACATCCGAGGGATGGCTCCTGAAAAGGTAGCATCCGGGGCGCTTTTCCTGATTGAGGGGTATAGCCATCCCAGAGTCCACCATGAGGTTGATCATCCGGTCATATTCTTCTTGTGAGCCGTCGCACAGATATATGTCATCGGGCTGGCACAAGGCCGCGACCTCCTGTATCCACGCGTCAAGCTTTTTGTGAGCTACCAAAGCCATTGAAAGACCTCCTTCATTATCGATTAATTCCTCCCAAAGTTTCTAATTAGTCTATATTGATTGGGTAACGCGAACAAGCGGATTTTATATCGCGGGAAATGTATACATGTGTGCATTTCCTACTATATCCGTGGTATAATATGAAAATCAAAGCGCTTGGGCGCGATGAGGCACATATAGCATGGATAAAGAAGGTGAGCAGACAAAAATGAAGATATCCACAAAAGGCCGCTACGCGCTTCGCTTGATGCTTGATCTGGCGCGGCAAACGGATGGGGAATATACCTCGTTGAAGGACGTTTCCGCGCGCCAGGGCGTTTCCATGAAGTACCTTGAGCAGATCGTCGCGCAGTTGTGCCGCGTCGGTTATCTGCGCAGCTTGCGGGGGCCTCAGGGAGGTTATCGTCTCGCCCGCCGGCCTGAGGATTATTCTGTAGGCGATATCCTACGGGTCACTGAAGGCGATTTGTCTCCGATAGCCTGCCTGCAGGACGAGTACAATATATGCCCGAACGCCTCCGATTGCCCGACCCTGCCTTTTTGGCAAGGTTTATACGCCGTCGTTAACGACTACGTCAACGGCACGACATTGGCGGATTTTATGAAGACTGACAGCGCGCCAAAGCCACAGCCGGTATATTGATCGATACCACAAAAATAGAAACAAAGAAACAGATACCACAGAGAAGGAAGGTTAAGCGATGACAAGAAAAGTGTACGCCGACAACGCGGCGACCACAGCGATCAGCCCCACAGTGTTGGAAGCGATGATCCCTTATATGACTGAGTATTATGGCAATCCCTCCAGCCTGCACAGCTTCGGCAGAGACGCGGCGGCGGCTATAGACAAATCAAGAAACACCATTGCCGAGCGCTTTGGCAGTAAACCGGCTGAGATATACTTCACTTCAGGCGGTACCGAATCAGACAACTGGGCTGTCGAGAGCGCCGCCCGCTTTGGGGCGCGCAAAGGTAAAAAACACCTGATCACGACTAAGTTTGAGCACCACGCCCTGTCCCATACCATGGAGGAGTTGGAAAAGCAGGGTTTTGAGATAACATGGCTTGACGTTCATAAAGACGGTATTGTAAGAATCGAAGACCTGGAAAAAGCTATCCGGCCCGACACAGCCCTGGTTTCAATAATGTACGCGAACAATGAGATCGGCACCATACAACCCGTCGCTGACATAGGCAAGCTTTGCCGGGAAAAGGGCGTCGTGTTTCATACTGACGCGACCCAGGCCGCGGGGCACGTCCCCATCGATGTCGAAGCCCAACGCATAGACATGCTTACAATGGCGGCCCATAAGTTTCATGGGCCAAAGGGAGTGGGCATACTCTATTGCAGGCGTACCGTGCCCCTGCTCAACATGATCTATGGCGGAGGGCAGGAAAGAGGCAAGAGGCCGGGCACTGAGAATCCTGCGGCTATAGTAGGCATGGCGACGGCGCTGCGGGAAGCCTGCGAGTCCATGGAAGCGGATAACGCGAAAGTAAGCGCTTTGAGGGACAGGCTTATCGCCGGCTTATCCGCGATTCCCCGGAGCAGGCTCAACGGTCATCCGACCAAGCGATTGGCAGGCAACGTGAACTATTCTTTTATTGGCGTAGAAGGGGAGTCGCTGCTTCTGTCGCTGGACATGAAAGGGATCGCGGCTTCGTCCGGTTCCGCCTGTACATCAGGAAGCCTTGACCCCAGTCACGTGCTTCTGGCAATAGGCCTGACCCATGAGGAGGCTCATGGGTCATTGCGTCTGAGCTTTTGCGCGTCGAATACTGATGAGGATATTGACTACATACTGGCGGAACTACCGCCTATCGTAGAGCGCTTGAGAAGCATTTCCCCGGTATGGGAAAGACTTACGCGGGAAGGATCGGTGTAACAGATATGGCATACAGCGAAAAAGTCATGGAGCATTTCTCAAATCCGAGAAATGTCGGGAAGATGGAAGACGCGGACGGCGTCGGCGAAGTGGGAAACATCAAGTGCGGCGATATCATGAAGATGTATATCAAAGTAAAAGATGGCGTTATAAGCGATGTCAGCTTCAACACCTTTGGCTGCGCTTCAGCCATAGCGACAAGCTCCATGGCGACCGAGCTCATCAAGGGCAGGCGGGTGGACGAAGCCCTCGCGCTTACAAATCAGGCGGTGGTTGAGGCTCTTGACGGGCTGCCTCCGGCGAAGATACATTGCTCGGTGCTCGCCGAGCAGGCGGTAAAGGCCGCTGTCGCGGATTATTACGAGAAAAACGGCATCCCCTACGATAAGGCGGCGTTCGCGTCCTGTGATGACTGCGATCACTGTCAAACGACATAGCGATAACTGACCCGCGACCGGGCATAAGGCAAAGCATAAAGCAAAGCGAAAGACGGCGCTGATGAAGGAACAAAGACCGGAAAAAAAGACGCGGCGGGTTGAGCTCGCCTCAAAGCAATATATTACAGAGCAATGCTTTGGCTGTGGCGTAGACAACCACAAAGGTATGCATGGGCAGTTTTACAATACCAGGGACGGAAAGTCTGTCGCTTTGTTCGTGTCCGGGAATGATTATCAAGGATATCCCGGGCGGCTTCACGGCGGGATTACCGCCGCTATGCTGGATGAAGCGCTTGGCAGGGCGATATTGGCCATAGAGCCGGACTGCTGGGCGGTCACAGCGGAGCTCACTATCCGTTATCTCAAGCCAACTCCTCTCAATGTACCGCTCAAGGTCCTGTCGGAAGTGACAGAAAACAACCGTAAGCTGTATCGCTGCAGCGGATCATTAATCCTAGCGGACGGAGAGATTACCGCGACCGCTACCGGCACTTATATAAAGCAGCGCTTAGACAAGATCGCGAATATAGAAGGTGGCGCTCTCATTGAGCCGCGCATGGAGCAGGAGCTTGATATGGAGTATATTGATATAGGATAAATCCGCGATAAAATAAAACGCGAATCCTGACAATATCCCGGGGGAGGCGCGAAAGCGATATTGATAAGGCGTAAGGGCAT
>Ga0209628_10004037_pt1 | contig 10484 bp, 8 predicted proteins | sample TergutCu122P4_FD_187285 | JGI IMG/M metagenome (GOLD analysis project Ga0209628, IMG submission 187285) | Cubitermes ugandensis P4 segment gut microbial communities from Kakamega Forest, Kenya - Cu122 P4 (SPAdes) (version 2) | ecosystem: Host-associated > Arthropoda: Insects > Digestive system >... | reverse complement strand
CACGTCATATGTATAAAACATGACAAAATAAATAACAACTTTAAGGTAATTAATGATTTTTAAATATTTACCTTCCCTACTTAGCATGATATAAATTAAAAGGCGATAAAGCACACGGCGGTCAATTTGACCGCCGTTGGCGCTTTCAAGTAGTGAAGTACCACCGGCGCTTCTAGTGCTAAAGGTACACTAGCATAAGTTGTGAATTGCCTTTTTTAGATAAATAAATGCATACATACATACACGGTGCGTTAGGAAAGTAATGACACTGAATGCGTGGCTCGACAACTGGCAACGCTGTAGCCACACCTCAGACACCAGCCGAGACATACATTCTTACTTGATGATCAGTGCAAGTTTCAACTCGGTAGCATTAACACGTCTGATTTGACAGCGAGTTGTGTAAGTGTGTGTAGTAGTGACGCGTTACGAAAATGGAGAAACGAAATCTCGAGCAGCGTTGTAAGATCAAATTTTGTGTCAAACTTAATGAAAATGCAACAGAAACTTACGAAAAATTAAAAAGGGCTTATGGAGAGCATGCTCTTTCAAGGACACAGGTTTTTAGATGGCATAAAGCATTTTTGGATGGCCGTGAGAGTGTGGAAGACGAACCTCGTTCTGGAAGACCTTGCACGTCAAAAACGGACGAAAATGTGACCAAAGTGAGGGATCTCGTGAGGTCTGATCGACGTTTGACAGTCAGAATGATCAGTAGTGTGTTGAATTTGAATCGCCAAACCGTCCACGAAATTTTGACCTTAGAACTGGGCATGCAGAAAATTTGTGCCAAGCGGGTCCCAAAAATTTTCACCAATGAACAGAAGGAAACCCGAAGGAATGTGTGCCTGGACCTTCTTGAACGCATCGAAAATGACAAAAAAATTTTCAAACATGTCATAACAGGTGATAAAACGTGAATTTTCGAATACGATCCTGACACCAAATGACAAAGTTCGGAGTGGCACACGTGCAACTCACCGCGCCAAAAGAAAACAAGAATGAGCAAATCAAAAATCAAAACCATGCTAATTTTTTTTTCGACAGTCAAGGCGTTGTTCATAAGGAATTCGTGCCTCAAGGACAAACAGTTAATAAACAGTACTATCGTGAGGTCCTTGAACGACTCAGAAAAAGGGTTAATCGTGTCCGGCCAGAGATGGCGGACACTTGGATGCTGCATCACGACAATGCTCCCTGTCACACGGCCATCTCCGTGAACCAACTTTTGGCCAGAAAAGGTATTTCAGTGGTTCCGCAGCCACCATACTCGCCTGATCTGAGTCCGTGTGACTTCTTCCTTTTCCCAAAACTCAAATTCCACCTCAAAGGTCGTCATTTTGGAACTGTGGACAACATCCAAAAGGTCGTGACGGACCAGCTGAGGGCACTTCCACATGAAGACTTCCAGCACTGCTACCGGGAGTGGGAGCAATGTCTCCGGCGGTGTGTGGCTTCCCAAGGGAACTACTTTGAAAGGGATAATGTTGATTTATAGGTAAATGTTAAATAAAAAAAATATAGCACCAGTCTCATTACTTTCTTGACGCACCTTGTATGTTCATATTTTTATCGCTGTGAATTTCTTCATAAATATGACTAGTTTTACGTACCAGTGTTGCGGTACATGTACTTTATGTTTCGCAGTTGTGTCCAGCAACAAAAATCAGAAGTTTTGCGCAAAGCAGGCAGTAGTGGATTACACAAGCCAGCGGACCCTTCCATCCCATAATAATATTAGCCTAATATCCTAAACCACAGCTGGTCAGCACCCGCTAATACCTGTTATCCACTTTTTTTTATATTTGAGTTTCCGTGCATCACAAGTCTATAATATATAATAAGCCAACAAGATGCAACTCTGGCAGTATTGTGTTCATTAACAACTACAGCCGATCAATACTTAACACACGCACCTGACCAGTCACATTTTGGCCATGGAATAGTACACTGCGCACCGACCTTGACATCTATGCAGGATTTATTCCAACCCAACTCATGACAAACACGAGTGGCTGCTGTTACAGTTTATAGTACTCCTGATGATGGACGCAAAGGGCTTCCGAAACATGTAGAGCATACTTGTAGTTGTTAATAAACACAATACTGCCAGAGTTGCATCTTGTTGGCTTATTATATATTATAGACCTGTTATCCACATTCATATAGTGTTATCCATGTCAACGGTTTTAAAGGTTCGTGTCCCAACAGCGAGTCGTGTGAAGCTATGACGTAACTTTGATGTAAGGCTGTGACGTATGGCTACACAAGACACCCCCTGTTCCTTACATAAACACAGTGGACAATTCTGGACATTTTCACTTCACGCCGCGTCACATCAGTTACGTTTGTATTTCAGCTGTAATATTTGCAATAAGCAATACAGTATGCTTGTATGTCAAGCTATCAACAAGTGGATTTGAAAGATATTTCTTAAGTGTTCTGACGAATCCATCATCAGGCTTTGCTTGGTCTCCATCAGTGGGCTGTCCCATCACAATCCCTTGGGATGCGTCACAGCAACATGTCCAAGACGTTACCTACAGTGCGGACTGAGAACAACGTGCAATAATACATATGCATGTAGGAATTGCCTGTGATATATAATCGAGATGAAAGTATCCCAACTTTGACGTAGTGGTGGGGTTTGCGTATTCAAAAGATCGTGAGAGCGTAGGTTCTGGTAGCATCTCCCATGCTAGACCATTCAAATGTGATGACCCTGACCCTCTAGGTTGGGAGGTGGGTGTGGGGCTGACAATCTCGCCCTGAAAAAAAAAAAGTATTGTTTCAAAACCTCATGACATGTCTCGGATAAAGACAGAAGGACCGGGAAACCTAGGAAAAGATGGGAAGATGGAGTGCGAGAGGATGCCGTCGCGTTCGTCTATGTCTTGTGTGCCAGGGACCAGCGTGCACGCGCATTTCCCGCCCACTCACTTAAGTACAGAAACACGTATGCTTGGAAGCGTGTAGCGAGCGAGCGTGTAAAACGGACGTTCTTGTAGGCAGCAGTGACCAAGCTTGTTTGTCCGCTGCTTCCTTGTCGTTCCTATGGGCTGCACCGACAAGTCCCGTTGGGATCATCGGGAAAGCAGACTGCAATATACAAGACTTTGTTTACAAGTAGCGGACATTACGTAGATTGTCACCAACAAAAGTGAGGTAATATAATTTCACTCTGTGGCAAAACTGTATATTCAGGCAATTTCAAACTTCGTGTTTCCAGGCTCTGATACAGAGCTGAGTACCGGAAATCACCATCGCTTTGTTTACCATAGGCCCTTACGTCCACAGTTAAAAATTTAAGATTTGCGTCCACAACAGCCTGCAGAACAATGGAATGGTACTGTTTGTAGTTAAAATATCGGCTTCCGGACTTCGGCGGGCATTTTATTGTGATGTGCTTTCCATCTATACTTCCAATGAAATTTGGAAAATTCCAGCGATTATTGAAGCTTTTTGCAATTTTTAAAAATATTTCTTGTGTTGGAGAAGGCATATGTTGTGCCTGTAGAGCGGTCCATATGGCACAGGTTGTCTCTTTGATTATAGACGCAGTGACTGGGTTACTTGTGCTTATCGAGAATGAAACCTGTTTGAAAGAAATTCCTGTTGAACGGTACCTGCAATAGGAAAATATGCTAATAAAATAAACGCAATATTTACCTTATTTGCAGCGGAGGCAGCAGAGACGAGATGGAAAGGTCTGAGAGAAAACTTCAGAAAAGAATGAAAAAAAAAGTAGATGGACCTAGATCGGGAGACGGTCCTCCGCCGCAATCGCCTCGGTGAATACATTTCAAGGCACTTCAATTTCTGAGAGATGTGATGGGGCCTGGAAAGACGTCAGGCAACACTGAGTTTACACCGATTTGCGACGCAGAACAACAAAAATCACTAGATGAAGAAATCATAAACGTTAAGGGAAGCCAGGAGTAGGAGGTTGAATCACCATTTTCGGAGGACGCGCACTTCTGAAATGCAGGATCCTGCTCCGACTGCGAATATGAGGTCTCCAAAGAGAAATAGAGGGTAGTCGACTACGTTATCAGGAAGAAATGCTAAGTTTAGAGAACAGGAAACTCGAATAGTTGATTAAGCAAGGAGAGGAGAAAAATGATGATCTAAATTTCTTCCGGTCCCTAGTTCCGTATAAGAAACAACACAAAAGTAGTTCTTGAGGTTACAGTTCCATAACATGGTGGCAGATGAGATCAGTGCACTACTAAGTTTTCTTTATTTCAAACTTTAGCCGTGTTGTGAATGTTGTATACAACACTACAAAATAATTTGCTTCATTTTTTAGCTTCATCTTCAGCCCCAAGCTCGAACAGGTTTGATGATGGTAATCCTGCAGAATCGTATTATTTACTAGTGTGAAGCCAAGAATAATTGACCGTAAAAATCTACCGCAACTGCTTCTACTGCTTGCAGGTACCATAGGCATTAGGTAATCATTCATTCATATTCATATTCATATTACGTAATTATGATAATGCATTTGCATTAATCTTGCCACATGTATTATTTTATCTACCAGTTTGTTTATCAGAGTCACTAAGAATGTAGCAGTCTTGAATGAACCAAACTGGCACCATCACGGAACTGAATGAATTGTGTCAAATGTGAAGCATGTTGGACTTAATTCAATGTCACAAACAGCTTTTCTCCCTCGGATATTTTTTTTTTCTTTAATATTTGTTGAGCTGTGTTGAAGGCAACATTCTAAAGTACCTCCTCAAAAATTGTATTGGGCTTTTTCCCTACCTCTTTATAGAGGTGGTAAAATTCCCCTAATTTTTACCGGATTTTAAATATGTAATGTTTGCTTCGCCTCTCCACGCCACTTAAATCAAATTTTAAGGCACTAATCTACAGCAGAAACATATTGCGCGCTCTCAATGACGCCATTGTGCTTCTAGCTAGTCGCTATCACGAAGGACACAAACACGCCAATTGCTGCCTCGCAGTAAAGCCAAAGGCAGCGTACTGAGGAGGTTAGGATTCGAAGCAGCAACAGCAGCAGAAAATGAATAATAATAATAAGATAATAAAAATCTTTAATAGGTTTTCAGCATAGTAACATTTATAAAAGATAATCGTAACCTACATATAGCAAGACTGTTAATATTTTATCAGTGTTTTTACAGTAGAATAAAGTATATGATATATTTGTTAACTGCAGTAGTACAGTACACATTTACACAGAAACAATACACAGAACGACACAAAACAAACAATACATAGAACAACACAAAAAGTTTGGAAGAGTGCGGGCCGTGCCCCGTCTTTGCAAGTTATACCCTGGCATTTGTCTTGCAACTGAGGAAAAAACACGGAAAAACCTCAGTCAGGGTAGCCGAAGAGTGCCAGCTGGCACGATGAAGATACATAATCATACAATAAGAATACATAGACATAAAAATAAAAATACATAAATTACAGTATTAAACAGGAATAAAACCATATATACATTGATAAAAAATAGAACCTAAAGAATATGAAAGAATGTGATAATAGTACCATACACCACACATTTTCCTCTATTGGAATCATTAACGTCACGTCTTTAGAACTTTTCAAAATATATACAGTGTTCCCTGTAATATGGCAAAAATGGCCGAAATATGTAGGGGCAAGTAAAAATAATACCGTTTTATGTACTGTAGTACTGTGGTGGTTTCTTATCAAATAAAAAAAACTTCGCTGTCCAAATATACCAAAGACATACTTACGTTATTTTGTGTCCAGTATTAAAGTTCTGAATTGGGCTTGCCCTCTACTTCTAGGTCTGTATACGTATGTTTATCTTGGCCTACTTAATACTGATTTTAGGCTAAGAAGTAAGGTGTGAGGAAGTGGACTTGATTTGTGTTGCTCAAAATAGGACCCAATGGCGGCCTTTTCTGTTTCTACAAAAACAAATTTCTTGACTAGCTGAGCAACTACAGACTTCTCTATAAAGGCGCTGCACTTCTGACTTATCGTTTAGTAAACAGAAACACACCAAGCTGTTCGAGTTTCTGTCATTTTTCGATAAAATATTAAATTAATTTAAAGAAACTGAGATTTGAGTTCCTCAGGCTGTGACTAAGAACACAGGTGTTACGATATGAAGCCTTGTAGCCTGCTAGAAAGTTACCAACATTTCGGTAGAAATTTGTGCCTTTATCTCCGACATGTGGGCGCCCCGGGCAGGTTAATAATTTGGTGTCCCTTCAAAATGATATTGTTTAAAATTTTCGGCCTAGGACGGGTCTGACGAAATTTTTTGAGGACTTCTGCCCAAATTGCTTATTATTTTCGGAGAAATTCTTTCGCGTGTAGAAACCTGAGTTTACTATTTTATTCCAAAAACATCTTAGCGCCCCCTATAGGTTGGCACCCCGGGCAGCTGCCCGCCCCTCTGTCGGGCCCTGATATTGATAAATGTCTGCCGGATTACACAACGTCACATTACAGAAGAAGGCTTCATTTATATTGAAACTGACACGGAATTTAAAAAGACCAAAACACAGCGCCAGAGGCAAGTGCTGATGGAACGCGCTGTTCAGTTGTTAGCCTTCAAAAGTCACTACGTAATCGCCCTAAATGAAACGCAATGGTGAAAGCCATGAAGTGCGTGAAGGTCACAGTCAGTGATCGGCACGTTCGCTCGGAGACCACCCAACAGAGAGCGCGTGCCGGTGCAAATCCCATGTATAATAATATTTACGATGCTTCCGAAATCGGTAAGCATGTTAACCATAGTAAGACACAGAAGTGAAAGTCGCTACATTGACCTCACTACGCAAGAGTAACCAAAACATCCCAGGTTCATAATTCGGCCGAAATAGGCCTATATCATTCATTCTGATAATTTTCTTGGCTTTCCTTAATCGTTCCACGCATGTCTCGGGGTAGCACCTCAAATTAGGCGACAACCGCTTCCTCCCACATTCCTTTCCAGTTGCTGCTTAATAACCATCTTAGCATACCACGCTGCATGAACTGAACAATTAACCCTTTCAGGACAAAGCGCAATCCCAGTTCTACGGCGCAGTAAACACTTGCCACTTCGGTTATGAAAACCAATCACTGAATGCTTTGTAAGGGAAAATTTCGGGGTTTGTTCTGAGATATATACAAACATATAAATGCACTGTGGGCAGAATAAAATTTTAGAATGTTAAAACTGGCGGTACTTAGAGTAACAATGTCGTTAAATAAACCACAAAGGAGTAATGAAATAACTAAACCCATCTACTGTGATTTCTCTTCCTGTGAGGTTTCCTGGCCGAAATTTCATAGACATTTCTTATTTTCCTATGCATACTTCACTACTAAATGCAGTGTTGCGACAGCTACTGGTTGGTGCTCACGATGGTTTCTGAACGGAGAATCTCCCAACAGCACGAGGAGAGTTGTCTCTTAGGCGGGGACGTCCGGTATGATTTATGTAATACAGGCCTACGGTTTGTTTCATTATTCAAAGATGGTCTCTGATTCTCAGACGCACTTTTCTTTCTTTCTTTCTTTCTTTCTTTCTTTCTTTCTTTCTTTCTTTCTTTCTTTCTTTCTTTCTTTCTTTCTTCCTTCCTTCCTTCCTTCCTTCCTTCCTTCCTTTCTTTCTTTCTTTCTTTCTTTCTTTCTTTCTTTCTTTCTTTCTTTCTTTCTTTCTTTCTTTCTTTCTTTCTACATTGTCGGTCTTATAAAACATGAGTCGTTGAAAGGAAAAGTGGTCTAAGTCAGTTGCAAAAAGCAAGATAAATGCTTTACGGTATCCAGTGGGGTTGACAGGCCGATCCCGGTGGCCGCGCGCTCTATAGTGTGGGTCTGCGGCCGCTCGCTTGCTGGGATTGCAGGTTCGAATCCCGCGGGGAGCATGGATGTCTGTCTGTTGTGAGTGTTGCTTGTTGTCAGGTAGAGGTCTCTGCGACGAGCTGATCCCTCGTCCAAAGGAGTCCTACCGAATGTGATGTGTCTGAGTGTGACATCGAAAACTCAACGATGAGGAGGCCTAGGCCCGCTAGGGCTGTCGAGCTAAAAGTGGCGTTGACAGGCACAGTTGTGCTAGTTCTGAAAATGAAATAAACGTGACTTAGGCCTACACCACTTTGCCTATCAAGGGCTGGAAGGGCACTGGAAGAAGCCTGTTACGTTTTCTGCAGGGAAGCCAATGCAGATGGCGACCAGGTTGTAGTCATTGTTAGCAGTCGTGATCTCGGTTGTGCAGTTAGCATCTGTAATGAATAATCCCTCTGAAAACAGTAGACAAGAGGACGAAGAAATTAAGAAATGTCTTACGCAAACACGTGAGATAAGAGGCTTCGCAATGCAGAACGTTACAGTGAATAAACAAGAGTCTCTTATCGCTGAAATTACTGGGAGAAGATTAACGAAACGCCAGCTACAGAGCAGACTGATATGCCGCATACGAATGCGTCAAGTTTAACTTTAAAAGGGGAGTTCCTGGCAAAACTTGAAGAGCCTGATATCTTGCTGCAAAACTGGCAGTCCTGCATTCCTTATTTTGTTTGTAAATTATAATACAACAACAAAGTCTGTTTAGCTAATGGCCTGGTGTGCTGCATTTATGGGCGCACTGACTCTTGTATTCGAATTATAGCTATGCCAGTTTTTTGTCTGTTGCAATTTACATCACGCTTTATGAGAAATTCTTCCCCCACCAGCCATGGCTCGACAGCCTTACTGGGTCTAAGCCTCATTATCGAGATTTTTTAGTGTTGTCAGGTAGGGGTCTCTGCGACGGGCCGATCCCTCATCCAGAGGAGTGCTACCGACTGAGCGTGATCTTGAAACCCCAAAAATGAGGCGGTTTTTATAGAGTACGATGGTTTATTACCATGTTTACAAAACCCGACTTTTTTCGCTCTTCCGAGTCAGATGAATCCAGCCCGCTTCTGGCTTATGTATGACAGTGTTAAAATAACAGATGTTTCTTCTAACGAATTTCGTAAAAATCAGTCAAAGATTGAACGTGAAACTTCTTTGGTATTCTTAAGTAATCTGGACCTCAAATGATACCAAACAAGTAAGATCGCAAGTGGCTAGGCAGTATATGTATGTAAAAGTATAAAATTATATAGTGATACACAACTTTCAATTTATTAGAAGAACATGCAAAACACTCTAAAGACTAGCCTGAAGATGGCCGAAACATGTAGCTAGAAATAAAACTAAAATTTATAATAAATTGTGAGTTGTGTATGAATATATAAAAGTAAAGGTATCCCGCAACAGGCCAAAGTGGCCCAAGGGGTTCCGGGTAGGTTAAGGCCCCGGATCCTCTCGACGTTCGGCACTACAAAGGTGGTACGTCGTCAGCCATACGCACCGGCCGCCTTTACCTCACGAGAATCCCTGGTACTCATTTTCAGAGGCTGAGTCGACCTCAGGACACATGATTTTGTCGGTGGGAGCCAAAGAAAAAATCCCCAGTGACATCACCGGGAATCGATCCCGGGACCGTCCGACTAGTAGCGCAGTGCCTTAACCACTACTCTACCCCAGGCCCCATATGACTATACAATTTTATAATTTTACATACATACATTGATAAAACACAACGGGGATGCCTCACAAATTGATTAGGCAGTGTTAGCCTGAAGGAGCGCAGCGAGCGAGCTCTTTTACTGCGTTTAGACAGAGCTGAAGTCACTCGTGTTTCCTTAAATCGAAAACCATAAGCAGGGCTTACGAAAAAATGGATGTACTGAAAGTCAGATGGTGTGTACTTCATTCCCTACTGCAACGTTCTTTAGAATTATCTATGCTGCAATAAAGAGCAAAAGAGATGCACCCCGAAACTCATGTCAGTCCTTATGTACATCTTTCCTTTCTCTTGTGCGATTTTAAACAAAACTGGAGTGTGTCTGTAAACTGTAGAGCTATTCCCCAGTGTCAGATTGCATGAAGACCCATTGAGTGGTTTATCGAGTTGCGATCAGACATTTGTGATGGATGTCGGAGGCTCATATTTTTGCAGCTTTCGCGTCATGAAGGCGTCAAAAGTGAATCAGTAAAGCTTATCACGGGCTCGCGGTATTCGGTTTGACCTCTGGTAGTGGGTATGTTAGTTTTGATTATGGTTGGCAGGTATATGAAAACAACAAACTGTCAGTCAACACAACTATATTTTATCTGAAACATACTTCATGTTTCGGATCATTCGATTAATCATCAGGTGTCTACAGACTTGAAATTTTTAGGCAAATGCAACTCCGATTATATGTTTCAAACTCAATGCCTGTGAGATCCCACATTACGAAATAAATGTTATAATAAAACTGTAATATGTAAATAAGCCAATGGTAAAATGAATAAGATAAGATTGGAGTCAAAATCTTAAAATTTAAAAATTTTGTTGAAATTTAAGTGGAATAGGCCAAGAATTTACGCAGGTTGATTGATAAGTGAGGTCTTCTACCGAGTGGTGTCGCTAGTAGTGGAAGGAAAGAAACGTTTGCGCATGCGTTCGG
>Ga0209628_10004036_pt1 | contig 10487 bp, 12 predicted proteins | sample TergutCu122P4_FD_187285 | JGI IMG/M metagenome (GOLD analysis project Ga0209628, IMG submission 187285) | Cubitermes ugandensis P4 segment gut microbial communities from Kakamega Forest, Kenya - Cu122 P4 (SPAdes) (version 2) | ecosystem: Host-associated > Arthropoda: Insects > Digestive system... | reverse complement strand
TCCCTCGATGTCGTTAGATGGATCCGTTTCCGCATAACCGAGCTGCTGCGCTTCCTTGAGCGCCTGCTCGAATGACTGACCGTTATCCATCTTGCTCAGGATGAAATTGCATGTTCCGTTGAGTATTCCACGGATTGAAGAGATATTCTCCCCCACAAGGTTCTCCCTGCAGAGGTTGATCAACGGCATGGCGCCTCCGGCGGCCCCTTCGAAACGGAACTTGCAGTCGTTCTTTTTCGCTAATGAAATGAGCTCGCCGAAGTGCAGTGCCAGAGGTCCTTTGTTCACTGTGATGACATCTTTTCCTGACTGAAGCGCATAGCGTATGTTCTTCAATCCTACGCCGCCCGTCTTTATGTCGGTGGGCGTTACTTCCACCAGAAGATCGTAGTCTACGGAGTCCATGACTTCCTTTGGATCCTTGTAAGACTTCGTTCCAACCTTTCCGGTGATCTTCTTCCTGTCCAACAGCTCTTTCGGGGAAAGACCTTTCTGATCTGCAACGTAAGTGGTGGAATCCATCACGGCTACCAAGATCACTTCTTTCCCGTACTTTTCTTTCAGGAAATCCTTCCTGAGCATGAGGACCTCGGCAACACCCTGCCCCACGGTTCCGAAACCGGCCATCAGTATCCTCATCTCAGAGCCCCCTGATGTAAACGATATTGCTTTTTTTACACGCGTCGGCCATGAAAGCATCGAATTTCTTCAGGTCGCTCTCGCTCATCAATTCAGCTGAGATCATTGCCGTCCGCGTTGCACTGGCATTCTTTGACGAGTAATTCACGTCAACAGATTCGAATGAAACTATGTTTGACGCTTCTTCTATGAGTGATTCAACGAACGATGCGTTATACTTGCCTACGAGCATATATTCTAACGTATGCGTCTTGTAAACGGAGCCTATCTTCGCTATCTGGACGTCCTTTGATTTCCATATCGCTTTTAGTTTGTCAAGCTCCGAAGTATCTTTTATTTCGAATGTGACGTCAATGCATATCCTGCCGTTCACTATCTGTTCTCGATCGTGTACGACGCCAACGATGTTGCCGTTGACCATTGAGATGGGCTCCAGGGATTCCACTAATCGTCCCGGGAGGTCCTTCACATAGAGTTGTGCATTGATCATCATTTTATTACCCTCTGGGTGTGTTTATTTGGTTATTGTAAATAAATCCTACTATTTAACCAAGGTACTGAAATTAACCTTTTTTCATAATAAAGAAGGGAAAAAGGTCCGGCGAAAGCCGGATTTGTTAAAAAAATTCATTCCTCGTCTTCAGTGAACTCCAATATGTCTCCCGGCTGGCATTTCAGCGTTGAACATATCGCATTCAGAGTGGAGAAGCGTATCGCGCTTATCTTCCCTGTCTTAATGTTGGAAAGGTTGACATTGGATATTCCGACCCGATCTGCAAGCTCGTTGAGTGAGATCTTACGATCAGCCATCACCCTGTCAAGCCTTAGGATTATCGCCATGGTATCACAACGTCTCATCAGATGCTCTCTGAAGTTCCACTCCGTGCTTGAAGATCAGAGCCAGGAAGTAAACGAACAGCGCGGCGAACACCACGAAGAGGTCGAAATTCACTACCGTCTCATATCCGACATCAAGAGCATATGACACCACAGCGCTGATGATGGGCAGGGCGATGGCACCGATCACCATCAGTTTTGCGATCCAGTTCAGGCATAGAACATTATCCTCCAGGAAAGGCGTGTTGTTCTTGTAGACGTTCGTGAAGAAGCGGTGGGCGTGGAAGAGAACGATGACTCCGAGAACAAATCCCGAGATCGACGTTATTCCCATGGCGATCAGCTGATTCGACGTGAACGGGAAATCGGCGATGTTGGAAAAAAGGTCCGGATTAATGGCCACCTGGATCACCATGACGATCACGGCAATGAGAGCTATTACGCAAATGATCATGAAGATCTTTGTGACAACCGCCACGATCCTGCTTATCTTCGTCAGTTTGTCCAAGGTCTCGCTCATCAGAACTCTCTCCTAAGGAATGCGATCCATGCCAACACAGTCGGAACGGCGCCCCACACGAACATCGTTGCCCCTGCTCTGAGATAATCGATCTGCGGTGACGGCAAGAGCGACTCCAAGAGTTCGGGAGGTATGATCGAATAAGATGCAGTGTCCAGCATGAACCATGTATCAATGTCCGTCATCATATCGACTGTTGATGTTATTATAGGCAATATTATCATAAGCAGCAAGAGCGTAAACACAATGCTGAGACCGGCTTTCTTCATCACCGAGCTTATCAATAACGCAATACCCGTGACAGCAAACAGATACAGGAACGTCATGCTCAACGAGATCCAAAGCTGCATCTTTATTCCGCCGAAAGCCAATGAGATCGCAGCCATTCCCGCGTAGAAAACAAGCAGCATCGACATCTCAATAATGATGCATCCTGCCCATTTTCCGAGGAATATCGACGTCTTCTTTATCGGTCTCGTGAACAAGATGAGGGCCGTCCTCTCTTCAAATTCCGAAACGATAGTGACGGATGCGAACAGGATCGCAGCGATAAGCGCCAGGAAGGATACGAAAGCCAGATGATGAGCGATCGGGCCGCCTTGCACATCTTCGAGAGTGCTGCCAAACAGATAAGGAAGAACTGTCAGAAGTGCAAAAATGAGCAATATCGATATGGCATATCCTGCGAACCTTTTTGAACGAAGGAATTTGCGAATTTCGTTCTTTGCCACGGCAAATGATTGTCTGAGATCGTCAAATTCTATGTACATTATTTCGACTCCTTTATCAGTCTGAGGTATGTTGCTTCGAGAGCATCCTCTTCTCTCACTCCGTATGCACCTATCTTCAGTGCGCTCAGATCATCGAAGAATTTGACACAAGCGTCTCTTCCGCCGTCGATAGTTACGTCAATGTCATCGCCGAGCTTTTCCGCCGTGACCACATTTTTCAACCGGCCGACCTTCGATATGGTCTCCTGATCGGGAACGCCGTTGATCTTGACGGTCAGCTTTCTTTTCGAGTCGTTCTTTCCGATGTTCCCCGCCTCATCCTGAAAGATCATTTTTCCTTGGTTGATGAGAATGATCCTGTCGCAAAGTTCGCTCACTTCATAGAGCATATGAGAGCTCATCATCACCGTGAGATTATTCGATTCCTTCCTAATGTTCTTCAGGATATCTCTCATTTCCGCTGTACCTCTGGGATCCAGACCAGATGTGGGCTCGTCCAGCAAAATGATGCTGGGATTGTTCAAAAGCGACAGACCGAGAGCGACCCTTTGTCTCATGCCTTTTGAGAAGGTTCCCATTTTCTTATCGGTCCATTCCGTCATCTTGACCATCTCCAAAAGTCTGGAGGTCTCGCTGGAGATCGTTTCTTTGTTCAATCCTATTATGTCACCGACATAGCTGAATGTTTCTTTCGGCGTCAGATAGAGATAGAACTCAGGCGTTTCGACAACAGTTCCCACACCCGTCAGCGCCCTTTTCGGGTCCTTCGTCACATCGATCCCGTTGATGTACGCCTCTCCGGAAGTAGCGTTGATCAAATGTGTGAGAATTTTCAGAGTAGTGCTCTTCCCGGCACCGTTGGGCCCGAGAAAGCCCGTGAAGCTGTTCTTCTTCACGGAGAAGTTCAAGTTATCAACTGCGACGAATCCTTTGTATTCTTTCCGCAAATTGACCAGTTCGATAGGACTTCCGCTTGTCATACTTCCGCCCCCGCGGCAAATGCCGCCTTTTCATTCCTTTCAATAGACATTTTCTAACGTCCTCGAAATCATATCTATCGAATAATATTTAATGATTATCATTAATTATTTTGCGGTAAAGGTTATTATTGATCAGTAAATAATAGAATCTATGTAAAAGAGAATGGCGCCGAGAGGGAGATTCGAACTCCCGAGGGAAGTTCCCACGAGCTTTCCAGGCTCGCGCCGTACCGGGCTAGACTATCTCGGCCTGGCGCCTACAAACTTATTCTTGAATTAATACCTTCCTATTTACCTAATAGGATCGCATTCTTTATCGAAAGACTCGTGCTCATCCGGGATCCATGCGATATCTATTCTGCGGTCTTCCAGATGTCTTCTGTCCTTTCTGGCGTTCTTCACGACCTCTTTATCCACATACACGCAAAGAACGCCTTCCTCCTCGTCAAGGTCGCTGAGCGTGTTCCCCATGGGGCCGATGAGTCTCGAGCATCCCCACAGTTTGTGATCGCCTTCTCCGCCCGCGCCGTTCACAAAAACGGTATACAGCAAATTCTCCAGCGAACGTGCGGGAAGAACTCTTTCGAACAATTGTCTGTAAGGAGCGGAAGAAGCTGCGATGCATATGTTCACGTCCGAGCATGCGAGCGCGTAATTCCTGAAGATCTCAGGGAAGAATATGTCGTAACAGATAGAAAAACCGAACGTGATATCTTTAAATTTCGAGACGATCGGTCTGTCCCCTCTCACGAATGCCTTTTCCGCACGTGTTTCAAACCTCGTCAGGTACAGCTGATCGTATTTCACCACATCATTGGGAGTAATGAAAAGGGTCGAATTCCTTGTTCCGTTCGATGAATATGAAGGAGATCCCACCAGTATGGCGATATCCTTCTCGACGCACCATAATCTCATTTTGTCTATGGCGTACTGAACATCGGTGGAAAGCGCAGCATAATCGGCTCCGTGGCCGGTCAGGAACAGCTCCGGGAAGATGTAAACGTCAGATCTCGTTTGTGAGATAACAGCCATTATTTTGTTCAGATTCGCATTCACGTCGCCCTTGTCGGACTTATATTGGCACAAGGCCAGCCTCAACCCCATGACCCCCCATAATAATGCCAGAACATAATAATTTGCTGTCAAAGGATTAATTTATAATGGGAATGACATTTACCCGCATGGTCGGAGGATCCATGCACAACATCAACAAAGAGGACGTGAAAGCTTTAGTCCGCTTTGTCAAGGATGTTGTGAAGACCACGGGCCGAAACGGTATCGTGGTCGGAGCGAGCGGAGGACTCGATTCCGCTGTTACGGTGAAAATATGCGCCGACGCGATCGGTCCGAAGAATGTTCTTTGTGTATTCATGCCATCGTCGCTTACTCCCAAGATCGACAGGGAACAGACCGAAGCTATGAGCAGATCATGGGGAACAGGGTACGAAGTGATCGATATCCAACCTGCGATAGACACTTTCACGGAACTTCTGACAACAGACAAGAAGGTCCCATTGGAAAGGGGGAACATTTCGGCAAGATGCAGGATGATCGCCCTTTACAACAGAGCCAAGAAGCTTGATTATCTGGTTGCTGGCACATCGAACCGCAGCGAATATATGATGGGATACTTCACGAAATTCGGAGACGGTGCGTCGGATATTGCGCCTTTGATCGGTCTTTACAAAACACAGGTTTGGCAGGTCGCCGAGATCATCGGAGTTCCCAGGGATGTCATTGAAAAAGTTCCCACCGCAGGTCTTTGGGAAGGACAGACCGATGAGGAGGAAATGGGAATATCCTACCGCGACCTGGACGTTATTCTGAACGGTATCACATTCGCGCATTCGGACAAAGCGATAGCGAAGGAAGTCAGCGTCGATACAGCAAAGATATCCGAAATAAGGAAGAGGGTCGCAGAGATGGAACACAAAAGAATCCAGGCATACCGCCCGGACCTGTTTTTCAATGATCTCTGATTTCAGAAAGTTATATTAGTGACATCGTAATGTTGGAAATTAAGCTCCTGTAGTGTAGCGGCCAATCATGAAGCCCTCTCGAGGCTTCGACTCGGGTTCAAATCCCGGCGGGAGCACTCATTCTCGAACCATTGGTACACTTTGATCAAGATAGGCTGCGTTATGAAAATGAAAAAAGCAGATGAAAGAATTCAATAAGGCCGATCCATAAATCGACAACCACTCCATTTCTTTTTTCGCCAATGATTATGTGGTATTCCTCATCACTCCTCTCGAAAATGACCGTCAAGCCGGCTTTTCTGTACATCGCAGATAATTCTTTCAGGTCAGGAAGCACATCCTTCTGAATATGAGGGCCGCTGTGGCTGTGGACATGATTGATATGATCCCGGGATGATGAGTGAGCTATCACAAACTTACCTTTTTTTCTGAGTGCTTTCGTAAAGATCTTTATTGCCTTCTGATGTTCGGTGAAGTGAGGGAAACAGGAATAGCACATCACGATGTCGAATTTTCTCTTATACGAAAGATCGTAAACATCGGCGACCTCGAATGATACCTTCGGATGTTCAGAAGACGGGAACTTCTCTCTGCATCTTTGGATCATCTTCTCTGCGAAGTCTATCGCAAGAACAGAACCTGTGGTCAATTTTTCCTCATAGAAAGGAATCATTATCCCCGTTCCCGTTCCGACATCCAGGATCCTCTCGTTCCCTTTCATTTTCAGAAGGGAAACTATGTACCTCACTTTTTCCGACTCGTGAACGGAAACAGAATCCCATTCTCCGGCTAGCTTGTTGAAGAATTCCTTTTGGTCCTCTCCCGGTCCGGGGTTGTGGTTGTGGTTATGGGAATGCATTCTTCATCACTTCGGTATTACTATCGGTATTCCGTTGATCCTTGCGACCGTTGCGTCGATGTGATACGCCGAACGGATATTCTCGGGAGTAATGATCTCATGGCCTCCGGCCGCGAATATCTTCCCGCCGTGCATCATGACGAACTTGTCCGAATATCGAACGGCGAGATTCAGATCGTGAAGGGTCATCACCGCCGCCATGTCATTCTTTACAACGATTTTCTTTATGGTCTTCATTATCAGGTGCTGATTAGAAATGTCGAGACTGCTCGTGGGCTCGTCCATCAGGATGACCTTCGGCTGCTGAGCGAGTGCTCTGGCTATTTGGACCAGTTGGTATTCTCCGCCGCTGATCTCATCTATGTTCCTTAAGGACAATTCTTTCAATCCCATGAGGTCTATCACTTTTCCGACTATCTTCATGTCCTTATCGGAAGCATCCCAATCTATGTACGGTCTTCTTCCCAAAAGCACAGCGTCGAAGACCGTCATTCTCGATACTTCTCCTCTCTGAGGAACGTATCCCATCTTCTTTGCCGCTTCTCTTTTGCTGACTTTGTGAACGTCTTCGCCGTCTATGAAAACGCTGCCGCCTTTCGGTTCGAGGACCTTGTTCAAACATTTCAGAAGAGTCGTCTTCCCAACGCCGTTGGGCCCGAGGAGGGTGAGGATCTCATTGCTTTCTACGCTCAGAGAAACACCTTTCAGAGTGGGCGTGCTGCCGTATGCGAATTCGATCCCATTTACTTCAAGCAGCATTACCTGTACCTCCTGATCAGCAGGTAGATGAACAGGGGGCCGCCGAGCATGGATGTGATGATCCCTACGGGAACAACCATCGGATGCAGTATGTTCATTCCCACGACGTACGAGATAAGCATGATCAGTGCACCGATGATCATTCCCGCAGGTATCAGGTACCTGTGATCTCCGCCGATCATCATTCTGGCAATGTGAGGTCCGAGAAGACCGATGAATGCTATTATTCCGAAGAAGGATACTGCTACCGAGGATACTATTACAGCAAGAATCATGCCTGCTGTTCTCTCATCTTCGGTGTTTACTCCCAATCCTTTTGCGGTCTCTTCACCCGAATCGATTGCGTTGTAGTCCCAACGTCTGTATACGAAATAAAAAACCGCAGGAAGCAGAACCGCGAACAAGATCAGATTCAATGTCCAATCTGCTCTGTTGATGTCGCCGAACATCCATCCGACGATATTCGCAAGCTGCATACTTGATGCGATATACTGCATGAAAAGCAACCCCGCGGAGAATATCGCACTGATGCCGATCCCGGCAAGAACCATAGTTTCCGCGCTCACTTTAGTGAGCTTTACCAACACAAGTATCAAGGAGGTCGCCAAGAGGCTGAAAAGGAATGCGCAGATCGTCGTTAAGTAAGGGTTGTCTATGGAGACCACAGAAGTTATGCTCGACCCTGCGTTCAGGAATATTATTGCAAAGGATGCTCCGAACGCAGCGGCACTTGATAGCCCAAGAGTATACGGCGAAGCAAGAGGGTTCCTGAGAACACACTGCATAACAACACCCGCGACAGAGAGCCCAGCTCCGACCAAGATGCATGCGATAATACGGGGCATCCTGTAGTCCCAGATGATCGCCCCTGATCCGGTATTATCCAATGTGAAAAGATACCGAATAACATCGAAGAACGGTATCTTCATCGTACCGATGCAGGCAACCACTATCACAGCGATGAAAAGAACGAAAACGGATATCAGGAGGAACAGGGACTTTTTCTTTATGAACGATTTATAATCTTTGAATGTCCCGGAATCATCTGATCCTTCCTCGGAATAGAGGTCGTATATTTCGTCCGTATCCGAATCAATTATCGTTCGATCGTGCGCAGATATCACCCTTTTTTATTGAAAGTAAAAAAAGAGGTTTAGATGGCGACCGTCCCGCAACCGCCTCCGGTTTGAGCGCCTGCAAGCATTGCGTAGGTCACGCTTGTTCCGGGGTAGAAGAGCTGAATGATCTCGTTGGCGTTATCTTCGATGTTTCCGAATTCTCCGGGATGCAAAACATCAGCAACAAAGTATACGTTGATGATCTGATTGACCCAATTCGTTCCCCAGTTCTTGTATATCATCGTCTTGTAGACCTTTCCTTCAGAGATCGCATCAACACTTGATAGCAGACCCTTGTTCGATGCTATGTATGCTTTTACGGATGCCAAACTTGACCCATCGATGAAAATCATACTGGGATTCTTGCTGATCAGGGTTTCCAGGTCCGTGTTGTAAGGCTGTCCGTTGACGGCGGGCGGATAGACGTTCTCTACTTTCGCATAATAAAAAGGATAATAATCACCGGAGGTCTTCAGGAAGTTCCCTGCACCGTAATACATCATCCCGCAGGCGTATGCGGTAAGCCCATCGATCACTTCTGATTTGTTCCGGATGTAGTTGAGCTTGTCCAAGATTCCGTTATTCAATTCGTTTGCTCTTTCTACCTCCCCGAACGCAATTCCAAGGCTCCCAATCTGTAAGCCCATTTCACGAGAACCAAATTCTACATCTGCGTTTATTGCGAACACAGGTATCCCGACCCTTTTTTGGAATGCGTCAAGATCGGATTTGCTTACCATCGATGAGATGATCAGATCCGGTGCGGCCATTACGACCTGTTCTGCATCGTTCCAATCCACCATCGGCAAACCGTCAAGAAGATCTTTCAAAATGAAGCTGTGAGTTCTGTTGAAATCAGAGAGTTTCTCGCCGTTAGAACTTCCGTCTAGGAACTTCACTTTATTGACAGCGTCAAAGAAAGATACGATCTGTAAAGAGCATGGCCCGATCGCCAGTATCGAGTCGATCTCGTTTGGGACCTGGACAATTCTGTCTCTTGCGTCCCATACGCCGAATGTGTTAGGTGTTGGAACCTCCTCTTGCTGAATGACGTACACTATGCCCACACTTGCCAGCACAGTGACAACAACCACAACGACAGGAACAATTTTGTTATTCATCATTTTTATCCACCTGAATTGAGTAATACTCGAGTAACACCATATTGAAAATCGTGCTACTTAAAACTTCACATCTTAATTGTAAATAAGGTAAAAGGTTTTTACGGGAAGTATAGATTTACTCTTTCTCTTCCACTTCGACAACGGCCTTGGGAGCATTTGTTCCGATGCTCTTTATGCCGTTCTTGCATCCGTTCTTGTCCGCATATCCCTGCGATGCGAGGATGTTCTGACCGTTGGATGCTTTCAGGCGGAATCGGAATTCGCCGGCTTTGTCGTTGTACAGCTCATATTTCGCGCCTTTGAGGGTCTCGAATTTTTGCAGGGTCTGATCTTCGATCGGTGCTCCGCTGTTCTTCTGGATGCTTGCGATCCCAGCTTTGCATGCCGCCATGGTGGTGTAAGGCTGGGATGTGCAGATCGTCTGCGCATTGGCTGCTTTCAGGTGGAAGACAAAGGATCCTTTGTCTGTCTTTTTGATGATAAATTTGGGTGTTACCGCCATAATTTCACATGTCGAATAATGAAGTTTTAGTAAAAATACTTAATCTCTATTTTTCACTATATGGATAAAGAGAAAAAAAGGTTTACGAAGGCTATTTTCAACAGCGCGGCAGTATTTCCCTTCCGAACTGTTCCTGCAGAACGACGCTGAATGCGGTGTACATCGCGGTCCCTCCGCTCAGTATTCCCACCGCTCCCGCAATGTATGCGACAGCTTCCACATCCGTGTTCTTCATGATAGCGACCAGGAAGAACAGCACCGTCAATGAAAGGAAGATGATCTGCATCGCGCGGCTGCTCTTCAGCGTGCCGAAGAACATGAACAGGGTCAGTATTCCCCACAGCGCGAAGTACGCACCGAGGGCCGCGGGCTCCGCTGCCGACACTCCGGGCAGCACTCCCGTGGTTATCACCACGAATGTCAGCCAGAAGAATCCGTA
>Ga0209628_10004035_pt1 | contig 10487 bp, 7 predicted proteins | sample TergutCu122P4_FD_187285 | JGI IMG/M metagenome (GOLD analysis project Ga0209628, IMG submission 187285) | Cubitermes ugandensis P4 segment gut microbial communities from Kakamega Forest, Kenya - Cu122 P4 (SPAdes) (version 2) | ecosystem: Host-associated > Arthropoda: Insects > Digestive system >... | reverse complement strand
ACGCAAATAGACGCGGAGGAATACTATAGGGCCACCCTTGAGCTGGGCGAGAACCTAGGACAGTTCAGATACTCGAAAACCGTTAGGAACGTATTTCGTAAAGCGTGGAAAGAGCTTTTTGTTTTTCTAGAAGCAAATACGCTTAGCTACTCAAAGGAGATTGCTATTGCCTGGGCAGAATATATGGGTCAGTATACAGTACAGTGGAGGAGTTTCCGGCGCGCGTTTATGCTTTTTGAGCAGTATCGGTCGAATGGGCAAATCGACCTAAAGGTCGTATACAGATATCTGCCTGACCGGGCAAATGGACTGTCCGCATGGTGTAAAGAGGATTATGAGGCGTTCATGCGGCAGAAAACAGCGGAAGGCTCAGCCAAATCCACACTCGACATGTATAGGAGCTCATGCCTGCGGTTTTTGTTCTATTTGGACGCTGTAGGGATAGAGTCATGGGGCGGGCTGTCGCCGGAAATGATCAAAGAGTTTTACATCAATGACCACCATTCCACGCCGGAGGGCAAAAACGCGTACTCATATAAAATCCGTATATTTTTGGAGTATCTTGGGGAGCTTGGGTTAGTGCCACCGGCACTTTTCATGGCCGTGCCAAGCGAGTCAGTACCAAAAACAGGCATTGTACATACGCTCACGGATGGTGACATCGCAAGCCTGTACCAGTCCCGTTATTTTCAGGGCAGCGCATACAACCTGCGGGGCGTCGCCATGGTACTGATCGGGTTGCGCATGGGGCTTAGAGCGTCGGACATTACGAAGCTGAAGTTTTCCGACATTTTATGGAACCAACGCGCCGTGTCCATCCAACAACAAAAAACAGGTAAGTTCCTAAAGCTCCCGATGCCGGTAGAAGTTGGCAACGCCCTGTACCGTTATATAATCGAAGGGAGGCCTAACTCCTCAACGGAGTACGTTTTCATCACACACAGGGTACCCTACCACAGACTGGGACGTGGCGCCTGCCACAGGGCGTTGTCAAAGATCCTCCCAGACAACACGCACGGGTTCCGCGTTACCCGCAAGACATTCGCTTCGAGGATGCTGGTGAATAATGTGACACCCGGACGTATCTCCGAAACACTTGGGCATGCCAACAACTCGAGCGTAATGACCTACCTTTCCACGAACGATGAGAAAATGCGCTTGTGCGCCCTCCCCCTATCTTTGATCCCAGTGAAAGGGGGCATCTTTGCATGAGCGAAAACCTTAAATACAGTTATGAAAGCGTATTTTCTGTTTATATCGAAGGACTCATACGCCAGAAGAAATCAAGTGGCTTCATATACGACTATGAAGCCTATATATTCAAGAAATTTGACGAGTTCTGTATCAGACGTGGCTACGCGGAGGCACTGATCACAAGGGAAATCTCGATGGAATGGGCGGTAAAAAGGGATTCCGAGGGTGTCAACTACAGAAACCAGCGGGTGTCTTTCCTGAGGCAGCTCTCGCTGTACATGAATTCCATGGGGATCGACTGCTACATTCCTCGCCAACATCCGTCAACGGCGACCCCCATACCCCATATCCCCGATGTGGACGAGTTAAAGGAATTGTTTGAGGTCATCGACGCTAATTGCAGGAAAAAAAGATGTGGGAACATTTTTGACATAGAGTACCCTGTCCTGTACAGGCTTTACTACTGCTGCGGGTTGCGGCTTTCCGAGGGTTGTAACCTCAAACTTAATGATGTCGACCTGGACAATGGGGTACTAAAGGTCAGACAGTCCAAGGGTAATAAAGACCGCTTGGTATATATGGCGGACGACATGATGGCGCTATGCAAAAAGTATGATGAAACAATATCCCTCAATAACCCAGGCCGGATCTGGTTCTTTCCCGGGAGAAAGGATGGGAAACCTCTTCATAGAACCGGTATATGTCATAAGTTTAAGCAGTATTGGGAAATGACTGGGTGTTCACGAAAATGTGTGAAACGCCCAACCGTCCATGCGCTAAGGCACGCGTTTGTGGTCGACCGAATGAACGCGTGGATGGCGGAGGGCAAACCCATGGACGCGATGATGCCGTACCTGAGTAGATACCTTGGACATTCGGGGATCAGAGACACTATGTATTATTACCATCAAGTGAAGGCCGCTTTTCAGATCGTCAGGGAAAAAGACCGTGTTTCTGGTCAGATTATACCGGAGGTGACGCTGTATGAAGGGTAAAGGCGTCCGGTATGACTCGCTGTTTTTTTCGATGACGCTGGAGTACTTGGAAACGTTCCTGCCAAAGCAGCTGGGACGTAGCCCTCAGACGATCAGGTCACATAGGGATACGCTCACAGTGTTTCGCCGTTTCGTGCTTGGCGAGAAAAAGATATCCATCCGACATTTCACTTTCCAAGAATGTACCCCCGCGCTGATTCAGGATTTCATAATATTCTTAAAAGCCAGTGGCAACTCTTCAAGCACCTGCAACAGAAGGCTGACCTCGCTACGCTCCTATCTTTGGTTCGTGTCAGACAGGGATATCGCGATACAATCGGTCGCGTTGCGTCTATCTAAAATTCCTTTAGGAAAGGAAGGACACAAAGAAAAGGATGTCCTGTCACCGGAAGCGTTGGCGCGGATTTTCACCCAACCCGCAACCACAAAAACTGGGCTGCGCGACTTGACAATGATGGTTCTGTTATATGACTCCGCAATCAGGTTGGATGAACTACTCAGCCTGACCGTAGGGGATCTCGTGTTGGAACGAAGTGACCCTTATATCCGGGTGTGGGGCAAGGGAAATAAAGAGCGCATCGTGGCTATAACGGAAAAGACCGCGTCGCACCTAAAGGAGTACCTTAGGGTGTTTCGTCAGTCATCAAACAACAAACAGGAACTAACTTTTTATACTAAAATTAAAGGAAATGAAGGAAAAATGTCAGAGGGAAATGTAGAAAGGTTTATTAAGCAATACGCCCTGCGGGCTAGGGAGGGCTTTGGTGGCATACCTGAAAATGTATACCCGCATATGTTCCGTAGGTCACGGGCGACTCATTTGTATCAAAGCGGTGTTGACTTGGCACTCATATCACGGATACTTGGGCATTCCTCTATCGAGACTACAAAAATATACGCCGTCCCTTCAATAGAGATGCTTAGGGAAGCCATAGAGTCTGTTGAGTCCCCGGGTCAATTGAATGAGGAGCCGTTATGGGAGTCCTGTGGGGAAGAGATGTTTGCTAGGCTTTGCGGTTTGAGATAATATGAAATCCTCAGGATTCGGCGGGGTACGCCTTGTATTACGCGGCTTTTGGTGAATCCTGAGGATCTCCAAATGATGAGGATAAAGCGCGAAATCCTGATATCAGGATTTCGCTGTGAGCGTAGCGTGAAACCGTTTGTAATAAACAGAAAGAACTTTTTGTTCGCGGACACTGTTGAAGGGGCGCGCTCCACCGCGATTTACCATACCCTAACGGGATGTGTCCACTTAACTGTGTAAACTCAAATCTCCACTAAAATATTTGGTGTATTAGATCGATGTAAACATCCATTGCTATCCTCTCCCGGTAACGAAATTTTGATTGCGAGGGGAGGGCGTAGCCCGACCTGAGAAATCAAAATTTCGCGGCGCCAAAACTATCAAGGTGTCAAAGTCTCAAGCGGTCACTAAAGAACAAGATTAATTGCCCAATTATACATCCCCAATCACGAATTGGCATAGTCCATTTTTTGCTGATTTCTTGGATCGAGAGGTATACCGACTTACGCACAGCGTCATCTGTAGGATATATCGTCTTTGTTTTTGTGTATTTACGCAATTGACGGTGAAAGCCTTCCACAGCGTTGGTCGTGTATATTACTGTCCTAACCTCTTGCGGGTACTTGAAGTATGTACACAGCTCAGCCCAGTTCGCTTTCCACGACTTGATGATCTGGGGGTACTTTGAGCCCCATTTCTCGCCAAACTCCTCAAGCCTGTACTCGGCGTCTTCAAGCGTCGGGGCGCCGTATACAAGCTTTAGGTCGGCCATAACGGGTTTTACGTCCTTATATGATACATACCTTGTGCTGTCGCGTATCTGATGGATTACGCATAGCTGCTGCTCAGTATGCGGGAATACGGTCTCTATCGCGCCTGAGAAGCCGCTTAAGTTATCCCTGCAGGCTATCAGAATGTCCTGTACCCCACGGTTCTTCAGATCGTTCAGGACACCCGTCCAGAAGCTTGCCGACTCATTTTCACTAAGCCACATCCCAAGTATTTCTTTGCGCCCACTCATATTGATACCCAGAACCGTACTCAGGCATTTATTAACCACTCGGGCGTCTTTGCGGACTTTGAATATAATTCCGTCCAAAAAGACTATGGGGTATATGGTGTCGAGGGGGCGGTTTTGCCACTCCGTCACGGCGGGCATGATTTTATCTGTGATACGGCTTACCAGGCTTGACGAGGCTTCCACACCGTATATGTCACGCAAGTGATCCTCTATATCCCTCGCGCTCATCCCTTTAGCGTACATCGCTAAGACGCGACTTTCCAAATCGTCCGTCCGGGTCTGTCGCTTCTCTATCACTTGTGGCTCAAACTCGCCGTTTCGGTCACGGGGTACGCTTATCGTCGCTTCCCCTATCTCTGTTTTTATAGTTTTTTGACCGAATCCGTTTCGGGAGTTACCACTGTTATTACCAAGTGGACTATGTTTCTCATACCCAAGATGCTCATCCAGCTCCGCTTCGAGCATTGATTCTACTGTCTCTTTGAATAGTTCTTTTAGTAGGTTCTGGACATCCGATATGTCCCGGCTTTCCGCGGCAAGCATGGATGTTAGGTCTTTTTTTACTTGCTTGCGGGTCGCTTCATTCATTTGCGCCATGATTTTCATCTCCTCACTTGGAGATAATATCATTTACACGGTTCACGGGACAGTCTCCCCTAACGGAGACCGCTAAGGAGAACGGTCTAAACCCATATATGTTTTTAACACACATTTTCAAGTCAGTCGCCGCGGGTAATATTAACAATGATCCGGCGCTGGTCACCATGCTTTTACCAGAAAACGCGCCAGCGGATTGCAAGGTTGCTGATTTAAATTGCTGATGACATTGGAAGTACCTTCGTAACTACCGCTTACGTTCCATTAGCTTATATATGAAACTAAAGGAAACACACTGGTCAATTTTACTTAATAAGTGATCAGTGGGTATCAATTCACTAAGATCCGTCATGACCAGTTCCATCTGGCCGCTTTGGTAACCCATCATCGAATACCACCTCTTGGTTATATTATACTATAAAAGGTGGTTTGATCGCTCTTTTGTCAACAGCTCCATATTTTCACACTCCCAGGCGAAAAATCAACTACTGCGTATGGTATCACAAACCACTTCGTTTTTCTCGACGCAATGCATTGTCAACAGCTCCCTATCTTGACACCACCGTCGTCCATATTAGCCAATGTCGCGAAAAACACCAGAGCGATAACGTAGCTTGTCTGGTTTCCCAGCTCGTTTTCCGCGAGGATCAACCTGCCCAGTAGGTCATAACTATAGGTTTTTACCCCATTTAACGCGTCTGTCACGGTGGTTACCTTGCCGGCCGGAGAGTATGAGTATTCCATTTCACTTCTTCTATCAAGGTTAGTTCTTATATATGTTTGCATATAGTATAGGCATCATTACGTTAAAGGGCTCCTTTAGTCAATTAGTATCAAATCGATTGTAGTAACTAGTCCTTGTCCAAACTCAATGATAAGATATTTATCCATATCAAATTCCGGTAATATTTCACGACTATACACTATCCTTTTAACAGTCCCATCCTTCTGATGATCTATTTTATCCGGAGCTCCATATAACTCAATTACCCTCTCGTAGCTGTCTTTGATTTTCACGCCTTTGCTAGTTATACCATCTTGTTTTAGGTGATACAAGCGTGCGTTCGGATCTACGTTATCCACTTCCAATATATAGTTATCATCAGGTATACAATCATCTTCACACAACATTGAGCTTTCAGAAACCCAAATTAAGTGATTTTTTTGGTCTATCTTCTTCCATTCTACATTTAAGCCAAACCGCTCAGCTACATAACGTAAAGGGATAAGTATAACGCCCTTTTGTATAACCGGGCTCCGTGGCATTATATCTTTATTACCATTAAGTAGTACGCTTATAGAGCCTATGGTGAAAACCAAATTTTTCTCATCATTTATATTTTGGACTAGAGCTTTTTGCCCCCTCTCTAAATAGACTACTTTATATCCAAAAACTTCAGCAAACTCCTTTAACGGAATCATCGTAACTCCATTAGTAATAAAAGGGTCAACAAGCGGTTGTAAATATTTCCAACGTATATCCTCTTTTTCGCGCACACCTGTTATTATATAAACTCCAGTAGTATTTATTTCAAAAGAATAAGCTTGTGCTGGTATAGTTATGCAGTTTAGATATATTGCTATTATAAACATTATTACAATTTTTTTCATCTTAACACCCTCGTCATGACACAGGGATATAGCTAACAAAGGGTATATAGCTAGCATAAGGATTATCATTATTTCGAATATATTTATTTATCGGAGGGCTTTGGCTTTCGATAATTCTAGTTGTCACATTGGGATCTGGATTAATTGTTACGAAATTTCCTATTGTGTTTTTTATATTAATAGTCATATGCAAATGAGGGCCAGATGATCTTCCCGTGCTTCCAACGTTTCCGATTACTTGCCCTGTATAAACTAATTCATCTATTTTTAGTGTCGTGTGTTCAACCATATGGCCATATAAGTATCGTATTGTTTGTCCATTTACAATCGACTCTATAAGAACCCAGTTACCATATCCGTCGCTATCGTACCTAAAGTCTTTAACCACTCCAGTATACATAGCTAGTAATGGTGTTCCTTTTAATGCTTTAATGTCAATTCCTTCATGAAATTTTATTACTTCATCAACTGGATGATATCTCAGCCCATACGCGCTGGTATAATCTGAATATCCATAGCCTAGGACTGGAAATACAGCCGCTTGTTTACCTAATCTAATCTCACACATAAGTTTCATGAAGTATACTAAATTAACATTTTTACCAACTTGATCAATGGTTTTATCGGCGAGAAGCTCATTTATATTCATAATGTATTGACTATCTCGATCATCATATGCTGTGTTAGCTTCACTTAATCTATATGCTTTGTATAGTATGTCATTCTGATAGGATAGATCCACTACTTCGATGCCACTAAAACTATATCTATCAAGAGTAGCTGAGGAGGTTCTTATTCCCCCGTATGCAAGCGCGAGATCATCAATATGCGCGAAAAGGCTATTTGTATCTTTATCGTATGTAGCGTATATAATCTCATTTCCTACCCAGACCGGAACCGAAATAAGTCCCCAAAAATCCACGAAGTTGACAGGGTTATCGAGGACATAGACGTATCTGTTCAGCGTGATCGTGTTCGCCACAGTCCCCCTAATCAAATCCTGAGCCATCCAGCGCTTATCTTTCGCGTCATACATCCTGGCCCTGGCGTAGTACAGCCCCAGCACGGCGTCCCAGGGATGACCAGCGTACTCCACCGCCATGTCAAGCTCCCTCGCGTCAAGCTTCAGCACGCTCTTCTTCATCGGAGCGCCCCACTCGTCATAGTCGATGTAGCTGGCCACAGTTCCGCTCACGTTGTCGCTCAGGTAATCCACGCTGCCCAGCCTGTCCTGATGGTAGTATAGCTTCACCCTGCCGTTTTGGACAAGACTCCCGCCACCGACGCTCACCGGGGATATCGTCACGGACAGCTTCTCAAGGCCATAGACATAGCGGTACTTAAAGCCCGATGACGACACTCCCGTATCGGCTATCAGGGTCTCCCCCTCAAAGATAACATTCTTTAGCGCCGATGTATAGTCCAGGACGTAATCCTTTATGACCTTCGAGGTCTTGTTGAGATTGCCCCCGCCCTGAACCTGGCTGGGCGACATGGTCTTGTCCTTCTTATTCTTAGAGTTGGCCGGGTACGGCGCGGTCGGCTCAGAAGTGATCAGCAGGTCCACGCCAACATATGCCTCTATCTGCTGAGTCGTGATACCCGTGTACCCGTACGCGTTCTCCTTGATCGTCCAGATGTTTCTCACCAAGTGACCAAGGCCGTTGAAGACATACTCCGAAGTCTCCCCTATGTCGTTTGTCCCTAAAACCATCCTATTCGTGGAGTCGTAAACGTAGCGCTCATCCATGTACAGCTGATTCTGGTTTTGCCTGAAGTCGCCCTCGATCAGGTTGCCCCGGTTATCGTAGGAGTAGACATATGACTGGTTCGGGTGACCGTCAACGATTTTAGAGATCATCTGGTTGAGTATATTATGCTTGTAGTCCACGGTCTTGTTGTTTCCAGTCTGCTCATATGTCAGGTTGCTCAGGCTGTCGTAAATATAGGTATGGAGCAGGTTATGCTGGTAAGTGGGATCGCTCTCTACCCTGACAAGCCTGTTGAGCGCGTCATACTGGTACTCGAAAGCCTCGTTTACCCTGCCCTCGCCCACGCCTCTCCGGTAATTTGACAGGAGATTGCCCTGGGGATCATACGAGTACTCGAACCCGAGGGTCTTCTGGGGGCTAGCGGTCGGGTCATGCTCATAGACTCTCTCAAGCCTGTCGGCGTTGTCGTACTCGCGCTCAAGCTTACGCCCGTTGGGGTAGCTTTGTAGCAGTAACCGCGACGCCGCGTCATAAGAGTATGTCGTCGTTACCTTCGGGGGATTCGAGTTCGTGTCGTTCGGCTCGGTGACCGTGACCAGCCTCCTGAGAAGATCGTATGTCTTCGCGATCACGGCGCCATCCGGGTAAGTCATGGTCAATTGGTTGCCCACGGAATCGTATGTATAGGAAGTTATTTTGTTATTGTGGTCATTCGTCGAGATTATCCTGTCGAGTATATCGAGCGCGATATTTGTCGTCCCGTTCCAGTCAACCATCTTGACAAGCTCGCCATTTTTATTGTACTGGAAGCTCGCCGTCTTGCCACCCTGGTAGTTGATAGCCTCTACCATGTTCTTGGCGTCGTAAACATAGCTCGTGACATAACCGTCAGCGTCGGTCTTGCCAATCATGTTGCCGTTGCCATCGTAGACGTAGACAGTCTGATGGCCCATGGCGTTGATCTCTTTCTTGAGCAGCCCTCTCTTGTCGTACTGGTATATCGTGACCTGCTCCTCGTTGACAACGCCATCCTGGGGATCCACCCTGTACAACTTAGCGTGGGTGAGCCGGTTCATCGAGTCATACTCGAAGTAGCTACTGTGCCCCAAGGCGTCCCTTGTCTCAACCACGTTGCCGTTTCGGTCATAGAAGTACCGCGTCATGTTCCCGTTCTTGTCAGTCACCGCCTTGATCCTGCCTAGGGCGTCATAAGCGAAGCTGTCAGCGTGCCCGAGCGGGTCGGTGACGGACAATACCCTGCCTAAAGCGTCGTAAGCGTAGCTTGTCTGGTTGCCCAGCTCGTTTTCCGCGAGGATCAACCTGCCCAAAAGGTCGTAGCTATATGTTTTTACCCCGTTGAGGGCGTCGGTCACCGTGGCTACTTTGCCGGCTGGAGAGTACGAGTATGTCGTCACCGCGCCTTTAGCGTCCGTGACAGTACTGACTCTGTTCATGTTGTCGTAAGCGAAGCGTGTGTAGTTATTCAGCGCGTCCCTCATGGAGATCAGGTTGCCGTTAAGGTCATAGCCGTAAACCGTGACGGCGCCCTCCGCGCTCACGCTCTCCGTTATCCTGCCGTCCGCGTCGTACTCCACCGTGGAGAAGTAACCTTTCTGGTCGGTGAGCTTAACGACCCTGTTTAGCTTGTCGTAAACCCTTTGTATGGAGTTGTTTCTGCCGTCTGTCTCGACAGTCATGTTCCCGTTGGCGTCATACGCGAACGCGAACGCGTTGTTCTCCTCGTCGACGTAGCCGGTCAGCCTGCCGAGTAGGTCGTAGGAATAATCGATCTCCCCGGTGTCAGGGTTCTTGATCTTCTTTACGTTGCCTGTCTCGTCGTAGGAGACCTCGGTCTCGTTGCCCTCGGGGTCGGTGATCAGCTTTACCCTGTTTAGTTTATCATACTCGTAGCTTGTCACGCCACCCAGCGCGTCGGTCACGGCGAGAATGTTCCCGTTGGCGTCATAGCTATAGCTGGTGACCCCATTGAGCGCGTCTTTAACCGATGTCACCCTGCCCAGGTCATCGTAAGTGAAGGTAGTTACCCCGCTCAGCGCGTCCGTTATGAACCTGACCTGGCCATTTCGGTTATAGATATAGCTGGTGACCCCGCCGCCACGGTCTGTGGCGTTAATTAGCCAGCCATTGTCATTATACTTATTCTCCGTGAAGCTTCCGTCGGCGTAGATGGTTTTCCACAGGCGCCCAAGGGTGTCATATTTATATATGGTTGGGTTGCCCTCGGCGTCCACCCGCTTGATCAGCCTGCCCACGCTGTCATAGAAAAGCTCGCTCTCGGCTGACAGGGGAGAGGTAGTTTTAATCAGGCG
>Ga0209628_10004034_pt1 | contig 10490 bp, 6 predicted proteins | sample TergutCu122P4_FD_187285 | JGI IMG/M metagenome (GOLD analysis project Ga0209628, IMG submission 187285) | Cubitermes ugandensis P4 segment gut microbial communities from Kakamega Forest, Kenya - Cu122 P4 (SPAdes) (version 2) | ecosystem: Host-associated > Arthropoda: Insects > Digestive system >... | reverse complement strand
GGCCGCCTGTTCACGGGTTTCACTGGGCAAAAAGGCGGTCAGGATGCCCATGAGCGGCAGAAAGGAGCAAATGGTAAAGACCGTGACCACGCTGGACACGTCGGCGATCTTGCCCAGGGCCGCTGCCCCGACGCCGCCCAGACCGAAGGCCAGGCCGAAGAACAGCCCGGCCACCGCGCCGACGTGTCCGGGCATCAGCTCCTGGGCAAAGACCAGGATGGCGGAAAAGGACGAGGCCATGATGAAACCGGCCAGGGCGGCCAGCAGCGCGGTCCAGTAGAGGCCGACATAGGGCAGGGCCAGGGCGAAGGGCGCGGCGCCGAGGATGGAAACCCAGATCACCTGTTTGCGGCCGATGCGGTCGCCGATGGGGCCGCCGAACAGGGTGCCCAGGGCCACGGCGCCAAGGAAGATGAACAGGTAAACCTGCGAGGCCTTGGTGGTAATGTGGAACTGGTGCATCAGGTAAAAGGTGAAGAAATTGGCGATGCACACCGTGTAGACCTGCTTGGACAGCATCAGGACAAAGAGGATGGACAGGGCGCGGACAATAACGGCGCGGGGATGGCGGGCCTCGCCCTGCCCGCGCGCCTTGCCCCCGGTTCGGTTGTGGGCGGCGGCCCAGCGGCTGATAAAGATCAGGGCGACGATGGCCAGCAAAGGAATAACGGAGAAGATAGCCAGACTCCGCTGGCCGTGGACCATCACGAACAGGGCCGCGATCAGCGGACCGAAGGCCTGCCCGGCGTTGCCGCCCACCTGGAAGAGCGACTGGGCCAAGCCATACCGCCCGGCCGAGGCCAGATGCGCCACCCGCGAGGATTCCGGGTGAAACACGGCCGAACCCATGCCGAGAAAGATGGAAGCCGCCAATAACCAAACATAGCTGGGGGAAAAGGCCATCAGCAGCAGGCCGAGCAAGGTGGCGGTCATACCCGTGGGCAGGGCCGCGGGCCAGGGCCGTTTGTCGGCGTAATAGCCGATCACCGGCTGGAGCACCGAGGCGCACATCTGGAAGGCAAAGGAGAGCAGGCCGACCTGGGTGAAACTCAGGCTGAACTCCTCCTTGAAAAGTGGATAGAGGGCAATAATCAGCGACTGGGTGGTGTCGGTCATGCAGTGGGACAGACTGATGGCGGCAAGCACGCCAAAGGCCGCTTTTCCGGGATTTTTTGTGTTTGTGTATGCGCTTGTGCTTGTTGGCGGTTGCATGGCCGGTGCGGATCAGAACAGCGCGCGGATGTCAAAAAAAGAATGCGAATTGGGAAGAAAGATCGAGGCACGCGCGCGCCGATGGCGGCACGTCCGACACCTGCCTCACCACTGGTGAAAGATGACGAACGCCGCCAGGGCAATCAGGGCGAAGCCCAGCACGTAGTTCCACTTCAGCGGCTCGCCCAGATAGAAGACCGAAAAGGCCATAAAAACGGTTAAGGACAGCACCTCCTGGATGGTTTTCAGTTCCGCGGCGCTGAACTGCCTGTAGCCATACCGGTTGGCGGGAACCTGCAGGCAGTATTCGAAAAACGCGATCCCCCAGCTTATCACGATCACGCGCCAGAGCGAAACCGCCGGAAATTTGAGATGCCCGTACCAGGCGACGGTCATGAAGATGTTGGAACAGAGCAACAGACCTATGGCCACAACCGAAACAGGCAACTGCGCCAGCATGGTTCTCCTCCTTGCGCCGCCGTCACCGCTTCCGGCCGCGGGACGGCCGTCTGTTGCCGCCGCCCGCGGGGGCGCGGTCGGGCTGCGGCCCCTTGCCGCCCCGGGCCGATCGGGGCGGCCGCTTGTAATCCGCGACAAACAGCTCCTCCTCGGCCCATCTGGTGGGGATGGGATGACCGATATAGGCCTCGATGGCCTCCAGCGACAGCACGCCCCGTTCGTCGGCCAGCGAGATGGCCTTGCCCTTGGCCCCTGCCCTGGCGGTGCGGCCGATGCGGTGCACATAGTCCTCGATGTCTTCCGGCAGGTCGTAGTTGATCACATGGGAGACGCCTTCGATGTGCAGCCCCCTGGACGCCACGTCGGTGGCAATCAGGATCGGCAGTTTGCCCGCCTTGAAGTCCCGCATGATCCGCAGCCGCTTTTCCTGATCGACATCGCCTGAAATCATGCGGCAGGCGCAGTCGTTGGCCGTCATCAAAGCCTGCAACCGTTCGCCCTCGCGTTTGGTGTTGACGAAAATCATGACCCGTTCCATGGCCTCGCGGCGCACCAGGCCCAGGAGCAGGGGAAATTTCTCCCGGCCGGCCACGTGGTAGAGCACCTCCTCGATGTTGTCGGCGGTGAGATGGGCAGCGCTCACCTTCACCTGCTCCGGCATGTTCATGAACTCGTAGGCCAGCTCCATCACCCGGTGGTTGAGGGTGGCGGAAAACATCAGGTTCTGCCGACGGTCAAACGGCGGCAGCTTGCGGAGGATGTAGCGCAGATCGCCGATGAAGCCCAGGTCGAACATCCGGTCCGCCTCGTCGATCACCAGCATGTCGACATGGGCCAGACTACAGACCCGCTGCTTGAGATAATCGATCAGGCGGCCCGGCGTGCCGATGACGATGTCGACCCCGGCGCGCAGGGTCTCGCGCTGTTTGTTGTAGTCGATGCCGCCATACACGGCCAGGATGGAAAAACCGCAGTGCTGGCCGAGCAGACGGGCATCGTGCTCGATCTGCACCACCAGCTCCCTGGTCGGCGCCAGGATCAGGGCGCGCGGCTGCCGACCATCGCCGCTGTCTGTCCGCAACAGGCGGTCGAACAGGGTAATCAGGAAGGCGGCGGTCTTGCCGGTGCCGGTCTGGGCCTGCCCGGCCACATCCTTCCCCTGGAGGGTCAGAGGCAGGGTCTGGCGCTGGATGGGGGTACACTCGGTGAAACCCGCGTCCGCAATCCCCTGCTGCAGGGATGCGGGCAGGGTCAGGGCATGAAACAGCATGCAACCCCCTTTTGTGTTGGTGTGGCCGTTGGTTCGATCATGAAAATCCTGGGCAGTCGTTCCGGCCGGCCTGGCGGCGGCCGATGGCGACAGGTTTGCCTCCAGTCTCCCTCAGTCCGCCTCGAAGCTGAGGAGCACGGAAGCGCGGGTGGAGTGAAACTGGCGGTAGATGGTGTTCGATTTGTCCAGCATGATCTTGGCGGCCTTGACCGCGTCGGTCTCTTTATATTTGTCGGAGAGATAGATGATCTCGCCGATCCCGGCCTGGATGATGACCTTGGTGCATTCGTTGCAGGGAAACAGGGCCACATAGAGGCGGCAGTCGCGCAGATCCTGGGCAATCGCATTGAGGACCGCGTTGAGTTCGGCATGGCAGACATAGGGATACTTGGTGTCGAGAAAATTGCCCTCCCTGGCCCAGGGCAATTCGTCGTCCGAGCATCGCCAGGGAAAGCCGTTGTAGCCGACGCCGACGATCTTGTTCCGGCTGTTGGCCACGCAGGCCCCCACCTGGGTGTTGGGATCCTTGGAGCGGTGGCCGGAGAGGATGGCCACGGCCATGAAGTATTCGTCCCAGGAGAGATAATCGGTGCGCTTGCCGGTCATGGCGCCTCCCCCGCAGCCTGCCGGGCCTGCTGCTCCTTGAACTGCCGCCGCCGCTCCCGCCAGTCCGGGGCGATGCCGGCCGCCTTCTCGACGAATTTCCTGATGGTCTGAAAGTAGAGAGGGCCGGCCACGGCGATCAACGAGTTGTGGTCCGCCCCTGGTACAACCTGCAACTCCTTGTTTTTGGCCCCGCTCTCGGCCTGGAGGGTTTCCGCCTGCCACAGCGGGATCAGTTGATCGCGCTGGCCGTGCAGGATCAGGGTCGGCTTGGCGACCCGCGCGATCTTGTCGGCGTTGTTGAAGGTCTGCTCCTCGTCGATGCCCAGCCGGGCGGGATCGATGCCGAGCACCTTGAACAGCGGCAGGGTCTTGGCGAATCCCGATTCGATGATCAGCCCGCCGATCTCCTCCGCATGACTGGCGGCCACCTCGATGGCGGCGGCGCTGCCCAGCGACCGTCCCATCACGAACAGGGCGCCGGTGTAGCCGTGGCTGCCCAGCCAGTCCTTTGCGGCCAGAAAGACCGCCCTGCTGTCCGTCAGCAGGGCGCTGGCCGAGGGCGCGCCGGTACTCCAGCCGTAGCCGCGGTATTCGACGATCAGGAAATTGAGCTGTTCCTGGACGTACATTGGCCCGATCTCGTCGTAATCGGGTATGATTTCCGCGTTGCCGTGCCAGAAGATCAGGGTGGGCGAGGCGGCGGCGTGGCTGTGCAGCCGGCAGGCAATGGTCGCCCCGTCGGCCGCCGGGACATCGATATCGATCGCATTGGCGGGCGGCGTGTTTCTGGCCGCTTTGCGGGGGTAGAACAGCGCCTGGCTTATTTCTGGTCGATCCATACTCAGGGTGCGTGGTGCGGACGAATGGGTTGAGGTTGCCGCCCGACAGTTGGCGGTCAGGAGTGCCAGGGTCACGGTCAGCACGCCGAGCAAGCAACCGCGACGCCCGCACAAAAACGTCCGGCGCGGGCGGGGCAGCCGGACGGACGCGGCCGGCTGAGAGCCGGGATGCGTGGCGGTCAATGGTCGATGGAGCGGAGAAGTCAGCGGCAATCGGATCATAGGCGCCTGCGTTTCATCACCGTTCCTTACCTCAAGTTGCCGTCTTTGTCAAAATATCGTTCCGCTGCGGCAAACTGCCGGCCGCGCCAACGCCCTTCCTCCGGGCTTCGCGATGTCCTTTGCGCTACGCAGCTTCGCGTTCCCATGTTCCGGCCCTCCCTTCCATAACCGTCGGCACAGACAAAAAAAGCGGCGCGGACGCCGTTGCCGACGCTGCGCCGCTTGGGCGAACTTTTGTTGTTTATTTGTACGGGTTAGAAATCGTAGCGGATCTGCAAGCTGCCCGTCACCCCTTCTCGTTGTCCCGCATAGCCCTGCACGCCCAGATCAAGAGACACGGGCATGGTCTTGGTGGGCTTGAGCGTCAAACCAAGCTCGCCGATGCCGGTGCCGCCCTCAAGAGAGGGGACACTGATGGCATAGCCATTGGTCCGCGCCTTTGCCTCGCCGTCGAACTCATGCTCGTAGGCAGCGCCGCCATAAAGATCGATATTCTCCGCCACCGCATAGGCCAGCCGCCCGCCTGCCCGCAAACGGTGCGAGTTGACGTTGTCAAATGAAACAGTCTCGCCGGTGGACAGCCGCACATCGTCGCCCTGCTGACCCGTCCAGAAATACTTGCCGTACAGGTCGAGCGTGGTCTTATCTGCCACCTTCCACACATAACCCGCGCCGGCATGGATGCCGTAGTAAGCCGAAGAGGAATCGTACTGCGCCACACGGCCCTGGAAGTCGCGCAGATCGTTGTTGCTGTACTCGTTCTGCACGTTGCCCGCCCTGGCGCTGGCCTCGGTGTAGAAGTGGCCCTTGCCGGCATCGGCAAAGTCCATCCGCCCAATGATGCCGCCGCCCAGGTGGTAGATGTCGCCGTCTCCGTGGACGGATGCGGCATTGCTGAAGGAGTTGTAGGTGTCGTAGGTGCCGTTGCCGTATTCGAAGAAGGCGCCAAAAACCAGGTGGCCGGGCTGTGTATCGACGCGCTTGGAGAGGCCGGCCATCAGAGAAATACTGGACACATCCACATGGGAGCCAGTGTCATACCGCGACCAGCCGCCGGATACAGCGCCGAAGGCCCCAAGACCAGTGCCGTTGCCCACGCCTCGCGCCGCGTTGACGGCATGCATCATGCCTTGCCCGGCAATGAGGTCAGCGCCTTGGGTTACAAGCGTCATGCCGCTCACAAAGCCTTCAGACAGGGCCTTGGTCTGGGGGTTGAGGCGCGGGCCATTGCCACCGGGGCCGATCCCGGCCACAGTCGCCAGTAGCTGATTGTCGATCACCGCAAGACCAAAATCATATTGCAGGGTCACGCCTTGCATACCCAAGCCGCTGGCCGTGCTGTTGGCAAGCGTGCCTTCCAGAGACCCGGCGTCAATGAGGATGACAGTATCCCCTGCCCGCAGTGGCGAACTTGCCCCGCCAATGCCCACGTTGACCGTGGAATTACCGATATGAGCCGTGCCGGTGACCGTGAGCACGGTATCATCCGCATGCAACGTCGTGGGCAGGTAGAAGTTGAGAAATTGGAAGCCACCCAGCGCGTCTACCGTCAGGCTGGCGGTCTTCAGATTCAGGGTGTTGCCGGTGAAGGCATCGCCGGCGCCGGCGCCTTCGGCAACACCGCCATACAGTCCGGCAAGTTGGCCAAAAATCGGGTTGCCGCTGATCGTCACCGTATTGTTCGTGGCCGTGGCTGGACCGGCATCGCTATAGCTCATCCCGCCGTACACAGTGCCGTTTATGTTGCCGCCGCTGATGGTCACACTGTTGTCCGAGGCCGAGGCAGGACCACTATCGCTGAAGCCGTACCCGCCCACAATCATGCCATTCACCGTGCCGCTGCTGACGATGATCGCGTTGTTGCTCGGGTTTTTCAGCTCTGCCGGATCCATGCCAGCCCAGTAGCCATTGGCTGGCGCCCCGTTGCCGTACACATTGTAGTTCGCAACACCGCTGACGGTGATGATCTGTCCAAAGCCGGGGTCGGGATTGGTGCCGGGGTTGAAGCCGCTCACGGTCGCCAGCAGTTGGTTGCCTACGGTTGCAATGTCAAAGTCGTAAAGCAGGGTCACACCCTGCATGCCCTGGCCGCGAGATGCGGTGTTGACCGGCGCTCCGATCAGCGTGCCCGCGTCTATCAGCACAACACGATCCCCGGCCCGCAGGGGCGAGCTTGCGCCGTCAATGCCCACGTTGACTGTGGAAGACCGGCCCGCTCCATCAGTCAAATTAGCCGTGCCGGTTACCGTGAGCATGGTGCCGCCATTCCCCAGGGTGGTGGGCAGATAGAAGTTGAGGTACTGGAAGTTTTGCAGGCCGGCCACGGTCAGGCCGGCGGTGTGCAGGTTCAGGGTGTTGCCGGTAAAGGCGCTGCCCCCAGTACTCGTCCACCCGCCAAAGAGAGCCGTGCCTGCGCCAAAAATCGGGTTGCCGCTGATCGTCACCGTATTGTTCGTAGCCGTGGCGGTATCTGAGTCGATGAAACTGTATCCACCCGCAACCATGCCATTTACCGATCCGCCGCTGATGGTAACACTGTTACCCGTGACCTTGCTGCCGCTGCCGCCAAAGATTGTGCTGGCGCTCACCGATCCGCCGCTGATCGCGACGCTGTTGCTCGTGACAATGCTGCCAATTCCGCCGGAGCCTCCGGCGATGCTGTTGCCACTCACCGTTCCACCGTTGATCGTGACGCTGTTGCCCATGATGTTGGCCATAGGGACAGGGGGTGTGTAGCTGTTGACGTAACCGCCGTATATGCTGCTGCCCACCGTTCCACCGCTGATCGTCACACTGTTGCCTATGATATTGACCGTGACATCGGCCCCATGGGGGCCGTTGCCGTCAACGTAGCCGCCATACATAACATTGCTATATATATCGTTGCTCCCCACTGATCCACCGCTGACCGTCACACTGTTGCCCGTGACATAGCCGCCAAGGGTATCGCTGATGTTGCCGTAGCCCCCGTAAATCTTGCCTGCCCCCACATCCGCGCCGCTTCCGATCCTGACCGTGTTGTTGTTGGGAGCTGACGTGGGAGGGGGTGCGCCGTTGGGCGGAACACCGTTGCCGTAAATATCCCCGCTTATGGCGCGATCAATGATAATGGTCTGGCCAGGGACAGGGCCGCCGCTTACCGTGGCCAGCAGTTGGTTGCCCACGGTTGCAAGGTCAAAGTCATAGAGCAGGGTCACGCCCTGCATCCCCTGGCCGTGCGATGTGGTGTTGACCGGCGCTCCGGTCAGCGTGCCCGCGTCTATGAGCACGACATGATCTCCTGCCAGCAGGGGTGAACGGAAGCCGTCAATGCCCACGTTGACCGTGGAGCCGGTGATGTTCGCAGTACCGGTGACGTGCAGTATGGTGCCGCCATTCCCCACAGTGGTGGGCAGGTAGAAATTCAGGTATTGAAAATTTTGCAGGCCGGCCACGGTCAGACCGGCGGAATGGATATTCAGGGTGTTGCCGGTAAAGGCGCCGCTTCCACTGCCCGACCACCCGCCAAAGAGGGTCGTGCTTACGCCAAAAACCGGACTGCCGCTGATGGTCACAGTATTGTCTGTGGCTTCATCGAAGTAGCTATAGCCACCGTAGACATTCCCATTCACCGTACCATCGCTAATGATCACGCTATTGCCTGTGGCACTGCCGTATTGGTTATAGCCGCCATAGACATGGTTCAGTGTGCCGCCGTTGTAGTTACGCTATTGCTGGCAACTGTTGCAGCTATGCGCTGATCTGAATCCGACACCGTATCTGCATAACCACCGTAAACATTGTCGATCGATCCCTGTATATTGGCGTCAATGGTTACAGTATTGCCCGTAACTGTAGTTGCGATCAAACCGTAATCTCTGCCTACAGTCACGTAGCCGCCGTAAACATTGTCAGCCAGTATCTGCGCATTACCATTGATGGTCACGGTATTATCCGCAACTGTAATTGTTGCAGGATTGCTTCGGGAAGCAAGGTTATAATTCGCATTGAATAGTCCGCCGTAGATATTGCCGCCCACCGATCCGCCGTTGATTTTTACCATGTTTTCCGTGGCGATGGCGGAAGCGGTGGCGGAACCCGAAGAAGCTGTAGCATAGGCATAAGCACTCCCTCCGATAATATCACCGGTCACTTGGGCATTGTCGCTAATAGTCACAATGTTGCCTGTGGCTGTGGCTGTGGCTGTGGCGGAATAGATACCCGTATAATCCTCTGCAGAGGCAGAAATGCGCCCGCCAATAATCCCACCGCTCACCTGTGCATTGTCGCCGATCGTCACGATATTTGTAGTTATAGTGGCGACTACCAAGTCGCTTGAAGCGTACAAAGGATTAGAGCGCACCACACCAAGGCCACCCGCCGAACCGATAACATCTCCGATTACCTGTGCGTCATTATTGATGGTCACATTGGTACCCGTGGCGCTGTCACCTTGATAAAAAGCACCAATAACACCGCCAACATGTGCATCGCCACCGATGGTCACGCTGGTACCTGTGGCGCTACCCATCTCAACCGAGGCACCCGTGACGTTACCCACTGTGCCACCACTAATGGTGACCTTGTTGTTCGTAAATGTGCCGGTGCCACCGGCACAGGTGATGTTACCCGCTGAGCCTCCATTGATATTGACCTTGTTGCTCGTGAAGTTTCCTTCGCCATAGGCACCACTGACATCGCCACCCACCAGCCCGCCGTTGATGTTCACCACGTTGTCAGAGACAGCGTAGCTAGGGCCACCCAAGCCCCAGCCGCCGGTTACACTGCCCACCACCGTACCATCGCTGATGGTTACCGTGTTGCTGTTGGCATTACCGTAAAAACCTAACCCACCGATGACGCGACCCACTGAGCCGCCACTAATGGTGACTTTATTACCTGTGGCACCACCGATCGCACTGTTGTTCCATGCACCGATTACACTGCCCACCACCGTACCATCGCTGACGTTAACCTCGTTGCCTGTAGCGTTGTCACCACTGCCGCCGTAAACCCAGCCGCCCACATTGGCGCCACTCATGATCTTGACAATATTGTTGTTGGGATTTTCCGATGCGGGAGCCGCGCCGTCGGGCAGCGCGCCATTGCCGTACACATCCCCGCTAACGAGACGGTCAATGGTAATGGTCTGCTCGGCCACTGCCGTGGACGACAACAGCACCGGGCAAAGCAAAAGGCCAAAAGCAGGCAAACAGGACAACTTATGGAATCGTTTTCTCATGCAACCCTCCTTGTTGCGTCGAAGAAATGTATCCCCAACGGGTTATGGTGTGCGGCGGAATTGTCTGTAATATGCTGTGCTGGAACCGAGTGACCGAAAAGACAAAAAAACGGCCCGGTCTCGACAAGAGACAGGGCCGTTGTATACAAAAAGAAGGTGCGCTTTTTCTTGACGAAAAGCGCGCTAGAGAGGGATGTTACGAGAGAGATGCAAAAACCAAGCCAAGACAGGTCAGACTTGGCGCCCGCATAGGCGATCAAGGCGAAAATATATGTGGCTTGTGCTGGTATGATGCTCACATTCGCTCACTCGTAATGTACTGCTGAAATGGATAATCTCTTTTTTCAGAATCTTACAAAAAATGCAAGGAGTTTTGCAATTGTAACGGAGAAAATGCATGACAGGCGGGACGGTTGCGCTCATGTCCGTGGCGCTGATTGCCGCGCTTCGGTCGCAACCGTCACCGCGTGGACCGCAAGGCCCGTGGTGATCCGGCGCCGGTTGGTCGAGCCAGCCCGCCGTCGATTGGCCATGCCAATCCACTGTTTTTCTGGATTGTTTCAGTGCCTTCGGCGCTTCGCACCGACCCAACGTATTGATGTCTGTCAGTCAGGAATGTCCGAAATAGTACGTTCTGGTGAATAGGGGGTCAAATAGACGG
>Ga0209628_10004033_pt1 | contig 10490 bp, 6 predicted proteins | sample TergutCu122P4_FD_187285 | JGI IMG/M metagenome (GOLD analysis project Ga0209628, IMG submission 187285) | Cubitermes ugandensis P4 segment gut microbial communities from Kakamega Forest, Kenya - Cu122 P4 (SPAdes) (version 2) | ecosystem: Host-associated > Arthropoda: Insects > Digestive system >... | reverse complement strand
GTGCACTGGTCCACCTCCGGCCACGTGGTTTTGATGACCCTGCTGGGCGGCGTGGGTACGCTCTCCGGCCCGATGGTCGGCGCCGCGCTGGTGGTGGCGCTGGAAAACAAGATCGGCGATTTGGGCGGCCTGCTGGCGCGCCTGACGGGTGTCGATTGGTTCAACACCCTGGGCGATTCGGTGACCATCGTCACCGGCCTGATCTTCGTGGTATGCGTGCTGGCCTTCCGGCGCGGCATCATGGGCGAAGCCATCGCCCTGATCTGGCAGCGGCGCTGGCGGCCGTAACCGCCGCGCGGCAGGGTTACACCTAATACCAATGCTGTTCAGTTAAGCGCGCAAAACCATGGCTTCGTCATTCCCGCGCAATTCCCGCTTTCGCGGGAATGACAGGGAATCCAGACGACGTATCCATCTTCCGGTGATAACCAAGGCTCACTGGATTCCCGCTTTCGCGGGAATGACGACTTGAATTCAATTAATCCGGTCTTGCCCCCTCCTCCGCTTGCGGGGGAGGGTTGGGGTGGGGGGAACGGTGTCAACAGTATTGGGGTTACACCACCCCTTGCTCCAGCATCGCGTTGGCCACCTTGACGAAGCCCGCGATGTTGGCGCCATCGACGTAGCTCACGCGGCCATCGGGCAAGGTGCCGTGGGCGATGCAGGCGTCGTGGATGTTTTGCATGATGCGCAGCAGCCGCGCATCGACTTCCTCGCGCGTCCACGACAGGCGCATCGCGTTCTGGCTCATCTCCAGCCCCGAGGTGGCGACACCGCCGGCGTTGCTGGCCTTGCCCGGCGCGTACAGCACGCCGGCTTCCTCGAACACCTTGACCGCGTCCAGCGTGGAAGGCATGTTGGCGCCCTCGGCCACGCACAGCACGCCGTTCTTGACCAGCGTTTTGGCGTCTTCGCCGTCGAGTTCGTTTTGCGTGGCGCAGGGCAGCGCCACGTCTACCTTGACGCCCCAGGGCCGCACGCCGGCGACGAACTGGGTGCCCGCCGTTTGTTTGGCGTAGTCGGCTACGCGCCCGTACCGGTTGTTTTTGATGTCCATCAGCACAGCCAGTTTTTCGGTCGTGAAACCCGCTTCGTCGATGACGGTGCCGTCCGAATCAGACACCGTGACCACCTTGGCGCCCAGCGCCATCGCTTTTTCCACCGCGTACTGCGCCACGTTGCCGGAGCCGGAAACCGACACGCGCAAGCCGTCAAAGCCGCGGTTCTTGCGCTTGAGCATTTCCTGCACGAAATAAACCGTGCCGTAGCCGGTGGCTTCGGGCCGGATCAGCGAGCCGCCGTACGACAGCCCCTTGCCGGTGAACACGCAATCGGCGCGGTTGGTCAGCTTCTTGACCATGCCGGCGATGTAGCCGACCTCGCGCCCGCCCACCCCGATGTCGCCGGCCGGCACGTCGGTGTCCGAGCCGACGTGGCGGAACAGCTCGGTGGCAAAAGCTTGGCAAAAGCGCATGATTTCACCCTGACTCTTGCCCTTGGGATCAAAGTCGGAGCCGCCCTTGGCGCCGCCCATCGGCAGCGTGGTCAGCGCGTTCTTCAAGGTCTGCTCGAAGGCCAAAAATTTGAGCACCGACAAATTGACCGAGGGATGAAAGCGCAGCCCGCCCTTGTAAGGCCCGATGGCCTGGCTGTGCTGAATCCGGTAGCCGCGATTGGTGCGCACCTCGCCTTGATCGTCGAACCAGTTGACGCGAAAGATGATGATCCGGTCGGGATCAACCAGCCGGTCGATCAAGCCTTGTCCGGCATAGTGCGGATTTTTTTCGATGAACGGCCAAATGCTTTGCATGACCTCGGTGACCGCCTGCAAATACTCGGGCTGTCCCGCGCTGCGCTGGGCAATGTAGGAGGAAAGAAAATCCTTCAGGGTATCGTGATGCTGCTGCATGGTCAAAATTTCCGTGGTGGGTTGTTGAGGTATCGGGCTTGGTGCAAGCTTGGAAAACCGGCAACAGACCCTGGGCACATTGACTGCGCTCAATTTTTAATTGTCGCAGCATCTGAAAACCCGAATAACCGATTGCTTGCGTAAATATGAAAAACCAGCATAGGGTTATCGAGCCTGTTTGCCATGCCCGCGCGCGCTCGAAGAAATGGAGCGCAGGCGCTTGCAAAAAGAAAACTTACTGCGCCGCGCTGGCCGGTTCGGCGGGCGCCGGCGGTTCGGTGAACTTACCGCCGGCGGCATTGAGCATATAGACCACCGCGCGGGTGATTTCATAGTCGGTGAACTGGCCGCCGCTTTGGGGCGGCATGACACCCGCGCTACCGGTAAAGCCCTTGATCGGCGCTTGTTCCAAGGCGCTCTGCCCTTGTGCGAAACGCGGCGCCCAAGCCGCCGCATCGCCGAATTTGGGCGCCCCGTTCAAACCCGTGTTATGGCAAACCGAGCATTGGGCCTTGAACACTTCCTCACCAGTGGCGGGGGCGGCGCGCACGGCTTGCTGGAGCTGCACCGCCACGCTGCCGACCTTGGCGATACGCTGCTGAACGCTGTCGGCGGGCAGTTGCAGCGGGCGTGGATCGGGATTCACGCTGAAATAGGCGATCAGGCCCAGGACAACAATGACTGCCGCGGTTACCCAAACACTGATGGCGGCCATCTGTTTGGAAGCGCTGGAACCGGCGGAAGAAGCGGATGTGGAGTGGGTTTTGGACATGGTGCGGCTCGGCTGGGATTGCCCCCGCGCAACAACACGCGGAACACGGCAAACAAGCGATAAATTTTACAGGCAGACGCGCATGAGTGCAGCCTTGGGCTACCGGTCCAGGCGGCGCGAGGCGGAAAAACATCCGCCATCGCCAACCCGTAAGCACATGTTAATGAAACTTGTTCACATGCACGGCACAGCGCGCAAAACCGCACGGGTATTAATCCATCACTGTGTCCCGCCCATCCCCGCATAATCGCCCTCATGGACGAGATGGTGAAAAAAGCGCTGGCCAAGTGGCCGAACGTGCCGCACTGTTATGGCTGGCTGGGGCTGGACGCGCGCGGCAACTGGTATCTGCGCGATCAGCGGGCACAAGACGCGGGCGCTTTTGCCGATGGCCCGCCGGCGGCGCGCGGTTCGCGGCTGGAGCACGCGGGACTGATCGGGTTCATCACCCGCAATTACACGCACGACGAGCACGGCCAGTGGTTTTTTCAAAACGGCCCGCAGCGCGTTTACGTGGAGCTGCAAGCCACGCCCTGGATCTGGCGCGTGGCGCCGGATGGCGCGGTGCATACGCACACCGGTCTTGCGGCGACGGTGCGGCAGGTCCACACCGACGAGCAAGGCCGGGTATACCTGCAAACCAGCGGCGGCTTCGGGCTGGTGCATACGCAGGACGTGCTGGCCGCGTCCGACGCGCTGGAGGCCGGCCGCTGGCCCGCTCCGCAAGCGGTGCTGGCACATCAACTGCCGGAGCGCTTTGGGTACGTAACCAGCCCGTGGGCGTTCAATAAAGAAAGAAACGCGCCTAACGTCTAATGTCTAACGCTCAGCCTCAACCCAGCCGCCGCCCAGCGCCTTATAAAGCGCCACTTCGTTAACCCGCTGCGCCAAGCGCACCTGGGCCACCGATTGCTCGACGGCAAAAAGGGAACGTTGCGCATCCAGCAGGTTCAGATAGCTGGCCGCGCCGTTGCGGTAGCTCAGGTCGGACAAGCGGTAGCGCTCGCGCTCGGCTTGGGCTTGCGCTTGCAACGCGGCCAGCTGTTCGGCATAGGTGGCGCGGCCGGCCAGGGCATCGGCCACTTCGCGGAAAGCGTTCTGGATGGCTTTTTCGTACTGCGCCACGGCGGCCTCACGGACGGCCTTGGCGGCCTCCAGATTACCGGTGTTGCGGCCAAAATCAAAGATCGGCAGCGCCAGATCGGGCGTAAAACTCCACGCGCGCGAGGTGGGGCCGCTGCCGAACAGGTGGTCGAGCGTGTCGCTGACTCTTCCGAAGCCCGCCGTGAGCGTGATGCGCGGGAAAAAAGCCGCGCGCGCCGCGCCGATGTTGGCGTTGGCGGCGATCAGTTGCTGCTCGGCGGCGCGCACGTCCGGGCGGCGCAGCAGCAGATCCGAAGGCAGACCCGCGGGCACGCCGGCAAATTCCGGCAGCGGCGCGGTGGGCGCGGGCGCGTCGGCCATTTGGGTGTTGTCGGCGGGCGCCGGCGGCAGCGTGACCGGCGGCACGGGCGGAATCGGCAATTGCTCGGCCGGCACGCCGGTCAGCAGGGCCAGCATGTTGATGTCCTGCGCGCGCAGGCGCTGCTGCTGCGCTTGCGCGGCGCGCGCCGTGGCGGCCAGCGAGCGGGCATCGTGCAGGTTGAGCGCGGAAGCGGCGCCGTTGTCAAAGCGCAGCTGCGTCAGTTGCAGCGACTGCTCGCGCGTGGCCAGCGTGCGCTGCGCCAGCGCGAGCAGTTCGGTATCGGTTTTCAGTTGCAGCCAAGTATCGGCAACGTTGGCGATCAGGCTCATTTGCGCCGATTTGCGCGTTTCTTCGGTGGCCAGAAACTGCGCCAGCGCCACGTCTTTCAGGGCGCGCACGCGGCCAAACAAATCCAGCTCCCACGACGAAATGCCGACCGTCCACCGCGCGCTGGAGGACACACTGCCGCCGCCCAGCGCTTGATAGGGATTGGGCGCGCCGCGCGACTGGTTCACGTCCAGCCCGAGGGTGGGAAACAGATTGGCGCGCTGGATTTGATACTGCGCGCGCGTTTGTTCGATATTGGCGATGGCCACGCGCAAATCACGGTTGCCCGCCAGCGCCAGTTCGATGATCTGGCGCAGCCCGGCGTTTTCGGGCGTGGCCGGTTCGGTGAAAAACTGTTGCCAGGACAGGTCGGCAGCCGCCATATCCGCGGCGGATGCGGCGGACGCGGCGGATGCCGGTTCTTCGGCGGTGGTGGCGGCAGGCGCAAGCGGCTGTTGCGGCCATTGCTGGGCCACCGGCGCGGGGGGGCGCTGGTAGTCCGGTATGAACGAACAGCCGGCCAGCAGGCTGACGGCGGCGGCCAAGGCGCAAACGGGGATGGCGCCAGGCGTGATCCCAGCCAGCTTGGAGGGTGCGTGCAAAAGCTTGCGGTGTTTCATCGTTGCGGATACCCGGGGGACGGCGGCGTTGTGTAGTCCTGCGCGCCTTCGTGCAGCGCGCGGCGCTCTTCATCGCTGAGATCATGCTCGGCCGCTTCCACGTAAGCATCGGCGGCCTGGGCGGTGATGCCGGCGTGTTCGGCGTGCAGTTGCGAGCGTTCCAGCTCGCGCCTGCCGGGCTTGAATATACCGCGCACCAGCACGTAGAAAAGAGGCACGAAAAACACCGCCAGCGAGGTACCCACCAGAATGCCGCCCATCACGCCGGTGCCGATGGCGCGCTGGCTGGCCGAGCTGGCGCCGGTGGCGATCGCCAGCGGCAGCACGCCCAGGGTAAAGGCCAGCGAGGTCATGATGATGGGGCGGAAGCGCAGGTGCGCCGCCGCCAGCGCGGCCTCGAACGCGCTCTTGCCTTGCGCGTTCAGGTCCTTGGCGAATTCGATGATCAGAATGGCGTTCTTGGCCGACAGGCCGATGATGGTGATCAGACCGACCTGAAAGTACACGTCGTTGAGCATGCCGCGCCCGGTCACGGCCAGCAATACGCCGAGTACGCCCATCGGCACCACCAGAATCACCGCCAGCGGGATGGACCAGCTTTCATACAGCGCCGCCAGCGCCAGCACCACCGCCAAAATGGCAAAGCCGTACAACGGCGCGGCCTGGTTGCCGGCCAGTTTTTCTTCGCGCGACAGGGCGGTCCATTCAAAGCCGAAGCCGGACGGCAGCTTTTTGGCCAGCTGCTCCATCTCGGCCATCGCGTCGCCCGTGCTGTAGCCGGGCGCGGGCACGCCCTCGATGCGCATCGACGGGTAGCCGTTGTAGCGCACGGTTTGCATCGGGCCGGTAATCCAGCGCGTGCTGGCAATAGCCGACAGCGGCACCGGCTTGCCGCTGGCGTTGAGCACGGTCAGCTTGAGCACGTCCTCGGAGGTCATGCGCGCGGCGGCATCGGCCTGCACCACCACGCGCTGCATCCGCCCGGCGCTGGGAAAGTCGTTGATGTACGACGAGCCCAGCGACGTGGACAGCACGCTGTTGACGGCGGCAAAGCTCACGCCCTGCACGGCGGCCTTCTCGCGGTCGATGTCCACCTGCAACTGCGGCGCGTCCTCCAATCCGTTGGGCCGCACCTCCTTGAACACCTTGCTTTGCATGGCCATGCCCAGCAACTGGTTGCGCGCCGCCAGCAGCGCCGCGTGGCCGTTGCCGCCGCGGTCTTGCAGCCGGAAGGCAAAACCGGCGCTCACGCCCAGCTCGGGTATCGGCGGCGGGTTGAGCGGATAGATGAAAGCGTCCTTGATGCGCGACAAATCCGCCCTGGCGCGGGTGACCAGGTCGTCGGCCGAATGCCCCTTGCCGCGCTCGTCCCAGGGCTTGAGCGTGACAAACGAGATGGCCGCGTTTTGTCCGTTGCCGGCGAACGAAAAGCCCAGCACCAGCACCATGCCCTTGACTTCGGGCTGCTTGAGCATGTAGCTTTCGACCTGCTGGGCCACCGCCTGCGAGCGCTCGCGCGTGGCGCCGGGCGGCAGCTGGACCATGATTAGGATGTTGCCCTGATCTTCCAGCGGCACAAAAGCGGTCGGCAAACGCACGTACAGCCAGCCGGCCACGGCGGCCAGCACGGCGTAGATCAGCATCAGGCGCCCGCCGCGGCGCAGCAGCTTGGCGACCAAGCCCTCATAGTTCTTGGCGGTGCGCGAAAAGCCCCGGTTGAACCAGCCGAAAAAGCCGCTCTTGGCGTGGTGGTGGCCGGCCTCCACCGGTTTGAGCAGCGTGCCGCACAGCGCCGGGGTCAGCGACAGCGCCATGAAGGCCGACAGCGAGATCGACACCACCATCACCGCCGCGAACTGGCGGTAGATATTGCCCACCGATCCGGCAAAAAACGCCAGCGGCACGAACACCGAGATCAGCACCACGGTCACGCCGATGATGGCGCCGGAAATCTGGCTCATGCCCTTGCGCGCGGCTTCCAGCGGGGACAGCCCTTCCTCGCTCATGATGCGTTCGACGTTTTCCACCACCACGATCGCGTCGTCCACCACGATGCCGATCACCAGCACCACGCCGAACATGGTCAGCACGTTGATCGACATGCCGAACGCCAGCAGCGCGCCGAACGTGCCCAGCAGCGCCACCGGCACCACGATGGTCGGGATCGCCGTATAGCGCCAGTTCTGCAAGAACAAGAACATCACCGCGAACACCAAGGCCACGGCGATGAGCAGCGTCTCCACCACTTTGCCGATCGAAATCCTGATGAACTCGGACGAGTCATACGGCGTGCTCCAGGTCACCCCCGGCGGAAAGTACGCCTCCAGCTGCTTCATGCGCGCGCGGATCGCGTCGGCGGCCGCCAGCGCGTTGCCGGTGGGCGAGAGCTGCACGGCCATGCCCGCGCCCGGCTCGCCGTTCAGGCGCGAGGCCGATGAATACAGCTGCGACCCCAGCTCCACGCGCGCCACGTCGCGCAGCCGCACCGAGGAGCCGTCGGCATTGGCGCGCAGCACGATGGCGCCGAACTGCTCCGGCGTTGACAATTGGCCGGGCACCACCACGGTGGCGGTCATGGTCTGGCCGGCGGTCAGCGGCAAGTCGCCGATCGAGCCGGCCGACACCTGCGCGTTTTGCGCCTGAATGGCGCTGTTCACGTCGGCCGTTGACAGGTTAAAGCCTTGCAGCTTGGCCGGATCGATCCAGATGCGCATGGCGCGCTCGGCGCCGAACAAACGCACCTGGCCGATGCCGGGCACGCGCTGCAATTCCGGCTGTATGTTGCGCGCCGCATAGTCGGACAGGGCGATCACGTCGACGTCCGGGTTCTCCGACGAGAGCATCACCACCATCAAAAAGTTCGAGCGCGCCTTGTCCACCACCACGCCCTGCTGCACCACCACCGAGGGCAGGCGCGGGGTGGCGCGCGACAGGCGGTTTTGCACGTCCACCTGCGCCAAATCGGGATTGGTACCCGGCTCGAAGCTGATGGTGATGCTGCCGGTGCCGTCGGCCTGCGCCACCGACTCCATGTAGGCCAGGCCGGGCGAGCCGTTCATCTCGCGCTCGATCACCGACAGCACCGAATCCTCAAGCGTCTGCGCCGAGGCGCCGGGATACATGGCCGACAGCACGATGGTCGGCGGCGCGATGGTGGGGTACTGCGAAATCGGCAGCTTGGTGATGGAGGTGGCCCCGATCACCATCAAAAACAGCGCGATCACCCACGCGAAGATGGGCCGGTCGATAAAAAAGCGTGCCATGTGTGCGCGCCTTCCTCAATGGGCCGCCGCGCCGGCGGATGCGGCGGCGCTGGCCGGGGCGCCCGGCCCGGCCGCGCCGGAACCGGCGCCTTGCGCGCCAGCGGCCTGCTGGAGCTGCCACGGCACCGGTTTGACCGTTTTGACCCCCGGCATCAGCTTCATCGCGCCTTCCACCAGCACCTGCTCGCCGGGTTTGAGGCCATCGGTGACGATCCAGCTTTGCTCCTGCTCGCCGCCGATCTTGACCGGGCGCGGCGCCACCGCGCCGTCCGGCAACACCACCATCACCGTATCGCCGCGGCTGCCGCGCGTGACCGCCTGACGCGGCAGCAGCATGGCGCCGTCCAGCTGCGCCTGCGCCAGCCGGGCGCGCACAAACAGCCCCGGCAGCAGCGCGTGGCGCGGGTTGGGCACGCTGGCGCGCAGCAGCACGTCGCCCGTGGCCGGATCGACCGACAAATCGGTAAACAGCAAATGCCCCGGCAGCGGATAGACCGAGCCGTCCGCCAGCACCACGCGCACCACCGCGCCCTGCGCATCGCGCACCAGCTTGCCGTCGGCCAATTGCTGTTGCAGCTTCATCACCGCCGCGGCGGTCTGCGTCACGTTCAGGTACAGCGGGTCGGTTTGCTGTATCAGCGCCAGTTGCGTCGCCTCGCCTTGGCCCACCAGCGCGCCCTCGGTCACCAGCGCGCGCCCGATGCGGCCGGAAATCGGCGCGGTCACGCTCGCGTAGCCCAAATTGATGCTGGCCGTGCGCACGGCGGCCTGGCCCGCCGCCACCTGCGCGGCGGCGGCTTTTTCGGCGGCCACGGCGGCGTCGTACTCCTGCTGGCTGATCGCCTTGGCGGCAATCAGCGGTCTGTTGCGCGCGGCGGTGGCGCTGGCGTTGGCCAAATTGGCCTCGGCTTGCGCCAATTGCGCCTGCGCGCTTTGCAGCGCCGCCTCATACGGCGCCCGATCAATCGTGAAAAGCTGCTGCCCGGCCTTGACCTCGCTGCCCTCGGCAAAGTGACGCTTTTGCAAAATACCCGCCACCCGCGCGCGCACCTGGGCCACGCGTGCAGCCTCCAGCCGCCCCGGCAACTCAGTGGACAGGGCTACCGTGCCCGGCTGCACGGTAATCACGGCCACTTCCGGCGGCGGCGGCGCCGGCTTGACGCCTTCCTGCGGTTTCTTGTTGCAACCACCGAGCAGCGCGGCGGCCAGCACGGCGGTACATGCCGCGCCGCAAGTGCGCACAAGCAGGGGCGTATGGGTCGAATGCAGCATGAATTGAAATCTCGATCTTGGCCAAGAAAAAACAAAAGCTCACAAACCTTCCGATGGAAACCTCCACCAAACCAAAGGGCCGGGATATCGAAACGAAATGGAATTTGCGAGACAACCAGCAGGACCAACCGCGTGCGCTGCACGGGCCCAACCGCTGCCGTGTACACGCGCAAGTATAGAACCAGCCATCCCGCCGCACATGAACCGGACATGAACAGCAAGCCAAGCGCCCCCGCCAGCACGTAAAAACAGCGATAATCCATGTTTTAGCCCTGTCCGCAACAGGGCCAAATTAAGTACGCGGCTGTAGCTCAGTGGATAGAGTATCGGCCTCCGAAGCCGAGGGTCGTGGGTTCGATCCCCGCCAGCCGCGCCAAGAATAAACGCCACATGGCGAGATAAACCCCGCCCTATCAGGTATCAATCGTCGCCCGTAGCGCGTTGCTTTCGATGAAGTCGCGGCGCGGTTCCACTTCGTCGCCCATGAGCATGGTAAAGACGCGGTCGGCTTCGATGGCGTCGTCGATTTGCACGTGCAGCAGCCGGCGCACCGCCGGGTCCATGGTGGTTTCCCAAAGCTGCTCGGGATTCATTTCGCCCAAGCCTTTGTAGCGCTGGCGAGCGGTGGTGCGTTCGGCTTCGGCCAGCAGCCAGGTCATGGCGGCGCGGAAGTCGCTCACGCGCTCCTCGCGCAGGCGCTCGCCTTCGCCGCGGGTGACGCGCGCGCCCTCGGCCAGCAGCCCCTTGAAGGTCTGCGCGGCGTCGGCCAGCGCGGCATAGTCGGCGCCGTCCACGAAATCTTGCGTCAGCACGCTGCTTTTGACATTGCCGTAGTGGTGACGGGCCAGGCGCAGCATGGGCT
>Ga0209628_10004032_pt1 | contig 10490 bp, 7 predicted proteins | sample TergutCu122P4_FD_187285 | JGI IMG/M metagenome (GOLD analysis project Ga0209628, IMG submission 187285) | Cubitermes ugandensis P4 segment gut microbial communities from Kakamega Forest, Kenya - Cu122 P4 (SPAdes) (version 2) | ecosystem: Host-associated > Arthropoda: Insects > Digestive system >... | reverse complement strand
AAGATATCATCAAAGATTAATGTAGGTCTTCATGTCAAGATGTCAAGTACCCATTATTTTGGAATACTTTTAAACATGCTTGTGTTTTCTCAAAAGACTGTGTGTGTGTGTGTGTGTGTGTGTGTGACCAACACAAAATTTCACACAAATCCATTCAGCATGAGTGGAGCTGTTCCATGTACAAGAGATGGAAGACAGATGTGATGAAGCTAACAGTTACTTCTTGGACTTCACAATTGTGCCTAAAATTAGCATGCACAATCTGAAAATGGAATACTTATATAGCTTTTGCCTGCAGCCTTAAGTGCACTGCAACAGCTGTGACAAAACCTGGTCTACTGGAGACAAAAACAGAATGTGGTGATAACAACAATTTACAACAATCAGCAGAGATGTTGTACCTTAAACAGTATTCATCTTTATGATGAATTGTGCTGTCAGCATTTTCTCTATTTGCTTTGTTTTTCCTCTCACGTTGGGTGTTGACTGCATTTTCACGAGCTTGATTGTTACTCCACTTGTTGGACGAGTTGCTTTTCAAAGGCTGCACAGACCCTTTCACACTCTTATCCTTTTCAACTTCATTTTCATCGAAGTCATTAACAGACCTAGAAAATATGTAATGAAAATTGTGGTTATGAGGTTGGCAGTTACGTTCATGTTGGCAAGTTTACAGGCTTCAACCTCAGCCTGTGGAGTGAAATCTTTCATGGTTTTCCTCAATTTCTCCAGGAAAGTGTTGATACAGTATCTCACCTACAATATGAGGATACAAAACTGATACAAATGACAGAACAAATATCAAACATGTGATCATGATGTTACTGTCTTTCCTGGGTACCAAACACATTAAACTAATTCTGTTCCCTAGGTCTCAAATCCTGAAAAGAACTGCAGCGCACATGAACACCCAAATACATATACATTATTTACCCAAACCAAAGATGCGATCCACTTGTACTTGACTGTCAAAAAACATCAAGGGCCATCTCAAATTCTGCTATCACAAAAAAGTCTGTCATGTTACAAACAGATCAAAGCAGTCAACATCTTTAGGATGACTATAGGTTATGAGGACTATGTTTCGCAGTAGGAAGTTTTAAGGGCAAATTAATGATAATAAAACATAATTCTTTTACCCTTTGTTGTTTTATGCATACAGTTTATACAAGTACTTCAAAAATCACAGCATTATGATGACTGCCATCCTTCTGCACACACTGTTTTACTGTGGAACATGAGATCTCCAGTATTCAACATATCATCTCCACCCATTCTGGTGCAATTTCTTCTCTTCTCTGTCTTAATGAGGTGACAGTTTAAGTGTGACTGATGCATACCTTACTTTTCAGGCACCCCTACTAGAACCAGTCACAAGCAGACAAACCAGCAGATCACAGAACATTCATTCCTTGAATCTTATGCAATGATTTAAAATTCCACCCTTTCATATTTACAGCAGATCAAGATTTAGGCAACAACAATACACCTAACTGTAAATCCTTTTGTGGGTCATTTCTCAGAACTTGAAATGCTGGAAAATCAAAAAGCAGAAATGTCACTGGGCTGAATAAAATTCTCGCCAGCTCTACCAATGGCTTCTACATGGTGAAGCGTACACTGTGGGATGTGGCATTCTTTGGAATGATCAGTCCCAACTTCTCGGAACGTAATAAAGGCATTCCCACAAATGTAACATTGGAATGTTATACCAAGATGTGTCTTAATTTCCTTGTGCCAAATGCTTCCAATTTTGTGGTTCCAACAAGATCAGATGACAGCCCACACTGCAAGAAACCTGGCAAATATTGTGTAGTAGTTATTTCCAGCAAATGTATGTTTAAGAATGGGTATATGCAGTAGCCTGTAAGATATAATTTATCAACTTGTCACTGCGTTCTCCGTGGATACGCCATGTGCATGGTATATGTCAATCACTCTATAACAATCACTGCATTGGAGCAAACCACAGGAAAATAAACTGCAGCAAAAACAGTCAGGATGAGAGTGCATGTGATGAGGAATTTGCATTTGAGGATTACAACACCGCGGGCCTGTCTAAAAGGATACATACGAACCATAGTACTATAATTTTTGAAAAATAAGCTGTGTGCAAAAAATGCTTTGCAATGAATGTCATTCTGTATTTAAAAAAAAAACTTTTGCAGTTTTTGTATCACAGAACCATCAGGTTTCTCCGCTGCATCCTGCGTACTCAAAATTGTTTAGCATCTTGGTAAGCAGGGTAGACAAAAACACATTACATGAAAATGAAGAAATAAGGTTTACGCTGCACTGAGTATAGATTCATCTTCTGGGATGTGACACTGTGTAGTTTGGTAGATAGATACCAATTTTTTGGAGGAACATGCTGATTACATCACCAAGGTGGAAGACAGCTCTTCCACCCTGAAGATGTAGGTATCAGGTATATCTGCAATGTCACTATCCATCATTCAAACTACAAGTCTTCAAAACCAAAAAAACTGTAACATTAAAAGTGCATTACACACTATGGTCACCCAACACACATCTCCATTAATGACATAAAGTCAACAAATCTGCCTCCACTGTTTCCTGCCTTGGAAAGAGCACAGTGTACAAACCCAAACAACATTAACAAGTTTACATACTTTACATACCCCACCCGTTCGATGAATTCAAGTTCTGTGTGAATGCTGCCATTGGTATGTGAGTATTTGACAGCTTTTTCTGATAATGATGATTTAGTCTCTGCCTCAACACACTTGTCGCGTTCCCCTTTGTCCAGGGATTTTCTGTGATTATTTTTTGTGGCAGAGGTCTGAGACGCTGGAGCTGTGTGGTGTGCAACTCCATTCGAGATTCCTACTTCTACAGAAGATACACCTCCTGAAAAAATATCTTCCAATTACAACAGATCCTTCCACCACTCTACAGAAAGCTTACCATCACCAACTGCAGTATGCTCATTAATGGGGTTACAGACAATTCGACAAAACCCACAGAAGGAGAAGGAATGAAGTACCAAGACTTCTGACATTTAAACTGGTACGTGGTTACCAACATTTCAGAGAAGCCTGCAGCAGAAGGGTCCAGTGACAGCACTTGCATAGGCAGCAATTGGCAATTTTATAGTTCTTCAATAAATTCAAAGAAAGAAACATTTAAATTAAAAAACTTTGGATGGATAATCAGAGTGTTTTGTACAGTGTAATCCATGACACGTGCACAAATATATACATAAAAACCATTATAGTAAACAAAATATGATGTTAACATAACTTTATGATAATAATGTGGCCACAATTCATGCAACTTATTTCATAGTTTATTGCGGATAGATTCCAGCTCTCCTTTTGCAAAAAGGTTCTTATAATGCAAACAAACATGTTTTGATGTGTTAGTAATCATTAAATTTGTGCTGTACAATGTACGGTGCAAGGAAACAATTCCTTGGAAAACTCACTGGTTTTACCAGTCCATGAACCAGGGCAGGTAGGGACCATATTTCTAGATATCTACCGCAATCAACCAAAATGCTTTACCTCTACTTTTTTCTGGACTAGTATTGTGACAGGACTGTTGCTGCTGTTGCTGGGGCAATGGCTGTTGTGTTTGTTGATGTTCTACTGGTAATGCCTGCTGCAGAAGCTGCATATAAAACTCATTCTCTTTTGATACATCCTTCTGCTTTCTCTGGAAATACACAGTCCATTGTCAGAAACCAGTGCTTCCAATTATGTCTACTCACAATTTTCTTGAAAATAAAAACTACCAAATGAAGCCACAATACGTACCTGACGCATTCTGTACCCTACGTAACTTTTAAATCCAAATCCCAATGTGACTACCGGATAGCCAATACTGAAAATTAAAACCACACGATTATTCTATTTTTAAAATGCACAAATTAATATTAAAAAATGAAGAGGGGCAAAGGAAGGTACTGTTCACCAACCACAAATTAGTAAAGGATATGGGTGCATGACATTATGTTGCCCATACCTACTCTCTTCTGAAACTATGCGTTTTGGCTTCAGCCACCGGCTTAAACAGATTATTTAAACATGCGCATTATTGACAGTTGCATTTCCTCCTCCTATGACATGACAACAACGTGATCTGAAACTACACCCAGTTACTGTTCACTACTGTCTGCCATACATAAAACACAGAAACCTCATTCCTGTTACTATCTGTAGTTAAATTATAGGGTTTAGTTAAAAAGTACTAAACTACTCACAGATCCTGAACTATGGATGGTTTTCTGGGCAAAGGAGGCATGTAGCATGGGTTAATGATACCTTCATGGCCCAAAATCTCCAAACAGCAATGCTGTTATAATAAGGGTATCAGCAAACATATCCTTGATATAATACTTTTCAACATATGCTGTATCATGAAATCAACAATGATAATTTTGCTCACTATATCAAAGTTCTGCCAGATGCAGTTCCACCTCATGGTATTCATTTTATTACAATTTTTAAAAAACTATTTTTTGGATAAAATGTCCACCATGTGTTTGAAAAATGCAATAAATAAATATACAAATAAATAATAACACTTACATAACAAACCAACACAGGCACACTGATAATATATGTTTTATCATATATTACTATTCAATGACCTGTTTCAGTCTCTTCTGCGACCATCATCAGGGTGTCATACATGAATATAAACAATATACAACAATTGCAAAAAGTGCATAACTAAAACCACCCAATGTTACAGTTTATACAATAAGTACTCCCTATGGTCATAAAATGTCAAATTATGTTGTAGTTAAAAGAAGATAAAATTATGATGTCATTAAAAACAGATAAAATTGGGCATGTTTATGTTGCTTCTTAGCTGCTTATAGTTGATATACACCCTGTTAGATGAGTAATGATATGTACCATAGTGGAACTCGCTTCAAAGTAATATATGATAAAAACCTATTTTATCAGTGTGCACTTGTTAGTTGGTTACATAAGTGTTAATATTCCTCAGTGCACGTATATGGAACATATAAAAATACAAATAAATAAATTTGAATTAAATGTTACTTGCTTCACTAAAACAAATGACACTGACATACATTCAGTTCAACTTAAATATGTTCAAATGGCAAATGGAGGTAACTTATGGTAGTTTCGAAAACTAATTTTCATGTCTTTCCCTCTAGACAGGCCAAATGGTTGCAGTGCCTCTGTCAGTTTCATACTTGGTGAATAGGCTGCAATTCCACTGTACTCCTAGTAAGAAATACTTCTACACTTACAATCACACACACACACACACACACACACACACAGAGTTTATTAATTCATTGTGCATTTTATAGATCAATAATTTCAGGGGTATTTGGCAAAAAAACAATATGCAAAATACATTTGAATAAGCAATAATTCTAGTTTTTTATAAATAAATGTAATTTATATCGCTGCTTGTTTTTACAGCTTGTTTTCACGCTAACTACAATTCAAGTTACTGAAGTTTGAAAATGCACAGGACTTTACAAACTCCTTAAATTTCACTGAACTGAATTCTGCAGCAGAAGTTACAGAAAGGAGAGAAATCACAAAAGAAAGAACTACAGCACTCACAAAAATAACTTATGCTTGTAAGCAATTAAATGCTATTAGAAACCAAAGGAACAATGCCAAAGCCAAAATCACATTCTTACACCGTACTTCTGTAAAAGCCAGTTGAATTTTATTTCAGCATCTCCTTCCCAGTCTTCCATATGGTGATCGCTAAGAAGTTTTACCACAACAATTATATGTCTACCTCTTTTCAGTCTCAAGACACATAACCACCTGAAGTCTACTATTCTAAAATGCAGAGCACATGACATGAAGATGAAGTAACTCGTTATGGAACAACTTCCTTCCATTCCCAGTTTATATAATTTCTCTAAGGTTCAGATATTTTCTGTAAGACTATCTGAAAACAGTGGTTTTCTATAAATATAAACTGACCAATGAGCTGCAAATGGCCTGCATAAGTCCAAATGGAATGGAAGATGCCGCAGGTCCCGCAATCTTACTGCTGCTTCTATGTATACAAACAATAACCACAAGATGATAGTAGGAAGGCAAACGCCTTTTTCTGAAACAATAAATTAATATAATTAATATTTAAGGCTGCTGATGGGTTACAATACAGCATACACACAATTAATTTATGCATAGTTAATTTAATACTTGTACTTGCTACGGATACTTTGATATAAAGCAGCTGTCTAGGTGTCACTATGGCAAGACACCCCCTATTCCTATTTGTTTATTCTCAGTCTCTGCCCATATGCCTTGTAAACACGTTTTATTCTGTAAGCAACCTGACTGCAATGCGTGTTTTACAGGCTCTCTTGGTATACAGAACTATACCTTGATTTTCAGACTAAATTTGCTGTCTTCTGTGATGTAACATTACTGCACGTTTACCTGTCTATACCCTTCTGGTATGAGCCAAGTAAATTTTAATGTACAAACATTTTTGGAACCACTGGTCCCGCTTACTACAAATAATTCCCCATCCTGCTACAAATATTCAATTCAATGGGTATTTACAAATGTGCAAGCTTAACAGGACAAGTGCCTATTACAAAGATTTAAAAAAAGGTCCAACCAAACATACACTTATCTTAATGAACAGCATTCACTTTGTCTTCAATCAATATATGGGTATGGGTGATAATAATTTCACTGCATCCATGCAGAAATAGACAGATCAATGAGAAACTACACATTCTTCTTTAAGTAATGATTTCACTGCATCCATGCTGAGCTGGATATCAGTGAAAAACTATGGATTCTTCTATACGGGTTATGTTAAAAGTCACCTCCCTCACCTCAGGAATTGAAAAATGTTCTTTCTTACATTGTCTGAATACTTCATACCACACAGACACTGGTACAATCAACAATGGACAATCCATGACATATAATGTTTTATATATCTTGTCTCACAAAAATAAAGACATCATGTCCCACATACCTTCTGTACAGTGTTAACAGTGTTTTGTGTTGGGGGAAATAAACCTGTTAACATCGTTAACAAGTCACTACACATTAAAACACACAACAAGAGGGAAAACCAACCCTGTACTTTCTACTTATTGTTATACTCAGGCACTGGAGACACTACCGCTCCTGACATCTGAGCCTGTATGGCAAGGCCCCACAAGTTTTCCAGAAATCAAGCATCCACATCCAAATTTTAGGCACTAGAAGGGTGACATGAAGAAAGTGTTGTAGACCCAAAATTCTGGAGTGACCTCTGAAATTACCTGGCAATGTCTGATTGGTGCAATGAATTTTACACATTTTTGCACGTAAAGAAAACAATGGAAATAATTATGCAGAAAATATTAGGCACCATGTACAAAATTTAGTCACCCAGGTGGCCAGGAACCTGGTATTCATGCACCCATACCATAGGTTATACAGTTTTTGAGATATGGAATCTCAAATATCTCAAATAGTACTTCCAGAATGAACAAACACTTTGGTGTCAAAATTAAATGACCAGCAGGAGTTTCAGAAGACCAGAATTTAAACGAGATCAGCACGAGGAGAGCCATTAACTGCCGCTGCCTTACTCAGACATTCAGTGTTTTAAACATCACACTGTGTGACATGTAGACCTGACATTAGGCACAGTTATGGTAAAGAACTCAGCCAGAGTTCATTCTGAAGCTAATAGTATGTGCTCTACATCAGTGTACAATATATTTTAATTATGTCACACATGACGGGAAATATCTGCAATTATGTATCTGACTTTGATCTGCACCTGGAAAAAAAAGTATCGTGAGATTCCTTGTTTTAATGCCCTACAAAAATCCCTTTTCGAATCGAAGGGAGTGACACAGGAAACATCTGAAAATGGCAAAAATCTGAGTGCTGCAAGTCAGGACATGGATGTGTGGGCAGTTCCACTCCATATTAAGCAGCGTTCCAGGAAAAGTCCACATCAGCTGGTAGTACTGGTTGCATAATTACATTTTCATGAAATGTCTGAGGGTAGAAAAGTGCAAAATAGGACAAAGCAGACAGAAAAACAATGTATGAGGTGGTATACAAAAAAGCAGATGGAAAAACATTTACAGAACTACATTAAACTGCTGTTTCCTAACACAGTTTACTTATTCCTTCCAGATGATTGCATCAGGACTCTGAAGAAAAAGAAAACATTCCCATTGATGTCTCTTTCTCAGTGCAAGAATAACAGCCTGTACTATGACAGCTGCTGCCACCATACACTCACAGGTGAACATGTGTTTCAATTCATTTTGTTGATTCAAATTATCAATATAATCAATACCAATTTCCACATTATTTGAAAAGCAAACAGTTGAGCACAATGTACTTACTTCATTCATGAGGGGTTATAACACACCCTGCTTTTCAAATAATATGGAAATTCCCTCAGTTAATATAATCACAAATTCTACATCTTACAAACTCTAGCTAATTACTGATACCCAGAAAAGAAGGGGAAAACTTTTACTAAAAGAAAATGCAGTGCATTCCTATATTGGAACATACTGGGGTTCCTTAGAGCATTGGATCATCTGAACATAAACCATCAATTTCAACACTATAGAGCAGGGGCTGCAGTGTGCTGTTCATATCAAAAAGCTCCTATGCTGCCTACATTGTTTATTTAATAATATTCCTGTTTTTTAAAAATACAGCTGTTTATTCATCTAAATTTTACACAGTTTTTACCCTGTTTTAAAAAAACTGAGTAATGATTATGGTAAGGGAATGAGATTTCATTCCTAAGTTTATGAATAATCGTATAATTTTTTTTTTTAATGTTCTAAATAATGCATAGCTCTGTTAATGGCCCAGATGTAGGATGAAAACAATCACCTTTAAATTGCTGAATGAGTTGAGTATGACAGTTTACTGAATAAATATAAATACATCTATTAATTGGAGCACAACAGAGATGTATCACTTAAAGATCTAAGTCTCATGCTTATATACTGTTACAACTCACTGCTTTCATTCCATCTGTCACATAACACAGAAAAGGAACAGAGTACTTCACATACTTTCAAGTCAATCAGGTCAATGTTCTATTACATAAAACTATTCAAAAGTGTAAAATACAATAGGATGCTACCTGTGTGCCATACATACTGCACCCAGACATACGTGCTGGCTGCAAAGAAGAGCCAGTGCACTGGGATGAAGAAAAAACAGATCATATCTGATGTCAGGGCGATGCAAATAAAGAAAACTGAGAAGGCCTGCAAAGAGATTTTAAAAATTTACATATACCATCCACAGCAATAACTCTTTTCAACCACATATGCAACATGTTTAATAACCTTTCCTCAGTTACAGACAGTAAAGTTCAGCCATACATACATAGATATATACATATTAAAATATTATAAGATCAATATTTCTGCTTCTAGAAATTCCATGACAAATTAGCCCTTCCCATGTCACAAAAGCACACCACATTTTCTAGTATTTGTTCATAAATTTCAAACAGCCAAAATTTCAGTTTCTTTCTGTATTACTTCCATTATGTTAAGTAAGTAAAAAAATCACTCCCTGTCATCTAGTCACTCACAAGAACTAAAATTAGAGGAAAGTAAATTACTAACAGATGCAGCATACATTTCAGCCAAAATTTCAGTTTCTTTCCATATTATTTCAATTGTGTGAAGCAAGTCACAAATCACCCCCTGCCATCCAGTCACTCACAAGAAGTAAAATTAGAGCCATGTAAATAACACATGCAGAATATATCAATCACGACAGGGGTCTCCAGGCCCTCACACACATCTTATTCGATTTACAGAATGTCCTAGGTCAGTGTCTTTTTTTTTTTTTTTTTTTTTTTAATTTAAATTTAAAATGTTTGTCATTGGGGGGCTTATAGCTCAAACGGTTTGCTATTCCTGGACAGTAATGTACAATATATGTCAGGAGAGTTAATAGTACAATAATGTTTTGAATTCAATAATTTTCATATATTTTTATTTCTTTTATTATAAGCACAAATTGTTTTGACTCGTAAGTTTAACTGTAATGAAAGTACATTCTTTACTGCTAAAAATAATGGTCAACCCTTTTACATTTCAAAACTCTCCAACTGGGTTCTGTACTAATAAGTGAGTCTGAGATCCCTGGTATGACATGGAGAAGCAGGAAGGCACTCTCAGAATATGGTACAAGGGACAATGTCAAGTGCGGCAGAAATCACAAAAACATGAAAAGGTTCAATAAATATGTGGGTATAATAAACATAACAGCTTCATGTCTCAGATTCAAACATGGTTTTTAAAGGTTAAAAAGTAATATGCTTTTAAATACTAGGATGAAATACTGCCCAATGTCCAAATTCTGACAACAGGAAGACATACAGCTGAATGACCTGTATTAACCCTTAGGCTACTAATGTCATATATATATGGAGCTCCTAGTAAAGCCAGAAATGCTAACGTCGTATATATATGGACCTACGTTTGGCAACGCTGAAACAGTCTCTTT